>Ga0209943_1001017_pt1 | contig 18080 bp, 20 predicted proteins | sample SalPonR1_B_D2_MG_FD_185698 | JGI IMG/M metagenome (GOLD analysis project Ga0209943, IMG submission 185698) | Salt pond soil microbial communities from South San Francisco under conditions of wetland restoration - Salt Pond MetaG R1_B_D2_MG... ... | reverse complement strand
GCTGTTAACCGAGTAGCTTCCGGATTCCAGAGCCGCCGCCATGGTGATTGGCTTCATGGTCGAGCCTGGCTCAAACAAATCCGTGATGGCCTTGTTCCGGAGATTCTCGGCGGCAAGCTGACTGCGGTCATTGGGGTTATAGGACCCCTGATTCACCATCGCCAGGACCTCACCGGTATCCACGTCGAGCATCACCAGCGTGCCCCCTCTGGCATTATGAGCCGCCACAACAGCTTTGAGTTCCCGGTAAGCCAGGTACTGCAGCCGCAGATCAATGCTGAGCGCCAGGTTCCGCCCGGGACTGGCATCGCGAATCAGGGTCAGATCTTTGATGATTCGCCCCCGGTTGTCTTTCAGGACACGCTTGCGGCCGGTTTCACCGGACAACCACTGGTTGTAAGCAAGCTCGATCCCTTCCTGGCCGCGCTCATCAATGTCCGTAAAGCCCACGACGTGAGCGGTCACTTCGCCTGCTGGGTAATAGCGACGGTACTCCTGACGGGTGTATATGCCATCAATCTCCAGATCCAGGACCTTTCTGGCCAGATCCGGCTGAACCTTGCGACGCAGGTAAATGAATTCCCGACCGGAGTATTCGTTGAGACGCTGCCGGAGGGAGGCCTCGTTGATGTCGAGAAGCCGCGCGAGGTTGGTCAGTCGCGCCTCGGAGGGGTCGGCCTCCGACGGATTGGCCCAGATGGTCTGCACTGGCGTACTGACGGCCAGCGGTTCGTCATAACGATCGGTGACAACACCACGATGAGCATCAATACTCTCAACCCGGATGGTCCGGACATCACCCTGTTTGCGCAGAAAGTCGTTATCCACGACGTGGAGGTCGACCAGACGCCATCCAAGTACACCAACGACCAGGAGAAAGACGCCCACGACGGAGCCAAAGCGCCAGGCTGCCAGCCCGGACGCCAAACGCTGCCCCCATGTTGTCTTCTTTCCCTGATCGGACACGTCGATCACCCTGAATCGTTGTTGTTTTCGTTTATTATCGGTTTGCAACCGGCGACATCAGCGGTACCAGCACAATATCCTGGCGCCCCGGCACTACCATGCTGAAACGCTCAGCCGCCAGCTTTTCGACTCGACCGTGGGCGCTAAGCGCACTTTGTTCAAGCAGCAGCTGACTCCATTCACTTTGATAGCGGTCGCGCTCGGACTGAAGCTGCGACAGGGTATTAAAGAGCTCCCGGTTCTCGTGGGCGCTCACCACCACGCCGATGGAGGACGCCAGCAACACGGCAACCAGCCCAAGCGAGACCAGCACTTTGCCCTGGCGGGTCGCGGCGAATACCTGCCTTGAAATCCGGACCGCAGTTGCAACACCGTCGCGGACCTTCTGCTTGTTGAGCTTTGCCGTTTTTACCGGCTCTTCAATGGCTACCGCGCCCATGGCTACGCGCTCCCCTGCGAGTTTTTCCTGATATCTGTGCGTTCCAGCACCCGCATGACTGCACTGCGGGCACGTACGTTGTCACTTACTTCGTCAGCGCCGGCCTTGCTGGCCTTGCCAACCAGCCGGAAGTCCGAGGCTTCCTGCGCCGCGGTTACCGGAACGCCCTTTGGCAACTGTGGTCCGCGGGCCAGATCCCTCATGAATCGCTTGACCAAACGGTCTTCGAGCGAATGAAAGCTGATCACCACCAGGCGCCCGCCGGGTGCCAGATGGTCAACCGCAGACTTAAGGCCGACTTCCAGATCCTCCAGCTCCCGGTTGATAAAAATTCGGATTGCCTGAAAAGTCCGGGTGGCCGGATGCTTGTGTTTTTCTTTCTTCGGCACCGCCTCGCTGACCAGCTCGGCCAACTGACGAGTCGTCTCGACGGGTGCTTCCTGCCGACGCTCGACCAGGAGCCGGGCAATACGGCGGGAGAACCGTTCCTCGCCGTAACGGAAGATCACGTTCGCAATGTCGGACTCCTCCGCCGTTGCCAGCCACTCCGCTGCACTGGGCGATTGCTCGGTATTCATGCGCATGTCCAATGGCCCATCACGCATGAAGCTGAACCCACGAGACGCATCATCCAGCTGAGGCGATGACACACCCAGATCCAGCAAAACACCGTTAACTGTCTGCCAGCCCTGCGCAGCTACCGCAGCGCCAAGCTCGGCAAAGGAACCGTGAAAACTGCGGAAGCGGCGATCCTGGGCTTCCAGCTCGCTCGCTGCACGGATAGCTTCGGGGTCTTTGTCAATTCCAAGTAACTGCCCTGACTCCCCGAGCCGACCCAGAATCAACCGACTGTGGCCACCCCGACCAAAGGTGCCATCCACGTAATAGCCATCGGGGTCATTGACCAGATAGTCGACCGCCGAATCCAGGAGCACCGAGCGATGCGAGTACGCTGCCCCGGCCTCCTGGCTGCGATCGGAGGTCATAAGGACAGCGCCTCCATCTCGGGCGGCATCTCTTCATCATCAGAGGATTCATCCAGCCAGGCGAACCAGCGCTCTTCGCTCCAGAGCTCAAGCTTCTTGCCCTGCCCGATCAGCATCAGTTTTTTCTCCAGATGGGCATAACTTCTCAGAGTTGGAGGAATCAGGATGCGCCCGGCAGAGTCCAGCTCCATGGGTGCAGCATTACCCAGAATCAGCCGTTGCAGGCGCCGGGCCGCCTTGTTCATGTTCGGAAGCGCCTCGATTTTGGGCCGCAGAACCTCCCATTCAGGCTCGGGATAAAGCAGCAGGCACCGCTCCTCGTCAGCGTTTGCCGTCAATACAATGCGCCCACCACAGGCCTGCGCGAGCTCTTCGCGCACCTTGGCGGGGATCGCCAGGCGACCCTTCGCATCCATATTGATGGCATGACTGCCGAGAAAATTACTCATTTACGCTGTCTCTGGGTGCCTGATATCCACAAAAAACCACTAGAATCCACTTTTTCCCACTTCTGCACACTATAGAAACACGCAATACACAATGCAAGCGCCGCAAACAGCGCCACACTTGGAAAACTTCCTTTTATGACAAGAGGTTACAGAGCCAGATTCGATGAAATGGTGAGATTACGGAAAAGAAAAGAAGTAAAATCAAATACCTGCAAAAAACTCTGAAGACTGCAAGTGAGGTTTAAGATTTTTTGGCTATAAAGAACGCCTGCTGAGAATGACAGACGTTTCAGGAAGGGAAAAAGCGAGCTCGCCGATAAGCCGGGTTCTGTCTTGGACAGTCATTCATCTAGGGCCTGCGTCACCACAGGCCTCAAGCAACCTACCCGAATCCAGCGCGGGCCACGCCATTGGATTCCTATTTGGTCTTGCTCCAGGTGGGGTTTACCATCGCCGTGGACTGTTGCCAGCCACGCGGTGCGCTCTTACCGCACCGTTTCACCCTTACCGGCGCCCGAAGGCGCTTAGGCGGTATACTTTCTGTTGCACTTTCCGTCGGCTCGCGCCGCCCAGGCGTTACCTGGCACCTTGCCCTATGGAGCCCGGACTTTCCTCCCCCGGAAAACCGGCGGCGACTGTCTGGCGAGCTCGGGCGAGACAATACTCCTGCGCCCATGGCCTTGCAAGAGAAACTGCCGCGGTATTCAGCCATCCTTCAGTGCCAGGGCCCGCTGGTAAAGCTCATTTTTCGATAACCCGGTCAGCTCGGCGGCCATTTTGGCAACCTTCTTGACCGGCAGCTCCGCCAGTAGAACACGAAGCACCCGGTCAACATCCATGGTAGCTTCCTTACTGTTACCCGCCTGGGCCATCGCACCCCGAACCATAACCACGAACTCGCCGCGGCTTCCGTGAGGGTCTCGCTCCAGCTCTGCCAGAACCTCTGCCACTGAACCGGAATAGAAGGTTTCGAAGGTCTTGGTAATCTCGCGACCAAGGACAATCTCTCGCCCGGATCCAAGCACCTCAGCGATATCACGCACTGATTCCAGGATTCGATGAGGCGATTCGTAAAAAACCAGAGTCGCCACTTCACTGCTCAGCAAGTCCAGACTGGCTTTGCGACCGGAGCGTTTCGCCGGCAGAAACCCCACGTAAAGAAAGCGGTCCGTCGGCAGGCCGGCAGCACTCAATGCCGCCACCAGGGCACAGGGCCCCGGGATCGGGCTGACTCTGTGCCCGGCCGCCCTGGCCTCACGCACCAGAACATAACCGGGATCCGAAATCAGCGGCGTACCGGCATCGGAGATCAGAGCCACATCACGCCCAGCCTGAAGTTCAGCCAGAATCCCGGCGGCACGATCCTTTTCGTTGTGGTCATGGAGCGCGATCATTCGCTTCTGTATACCCAAATGGCTCAACAGCCGACCACTGTGCCGCGTATCCTCGGCAGCCACCACATCCACACTGGCCAGCGTCCGGGTTGCCCGTGGAGACAGATCGTCAAGATTGCCGATGGGCGTGGCAACGACATAAAGCGTGCCACCCGACTCACCCTTGCGGCTATCTGACGACGGGAAATCGCTGACCTCGTTTTTCAAAGCTTCTGCCTCTCTTATGGGGAGTCCGGGACCGTGACAGTTACGTCATGTGAATTAACCCCGGAGCTGTTAAACTTGCCACCGTTAGTCTGGCGCTACAAGCCCAATCATCCGGAGTATGTCGAGCCTGCCATGATAAAGATCCGCATTCATCAACGAGCCCTGGCCAGCGTATTTACTGCCGCCCTTTTGTCGGCTGGTTGCGCCACCGTGAACCTCGAAACCCATGTCGCACAAACCGCCGATCAGGCCCTGGAACTGGCGAGCAACGAAGACAACATCGAAACCGCCCAGGCCTACCTGCTTCGGATTGCCAGCCGGTTCCAGGACCAGGGCAATCACGCGGCGGCCAGAACGCTACTTCAAAGTCAGCAGCTGGCGCAACCCGCTCCGGGGCTTGGCAACCAGAAACTGCTACTGACCATGGCAAGCGCCACCGCCCTCGAAGATGAATCCTGGGCCAAAGAGATCGCCGGCGAACTCGCTCCGTCGACCTTTATAGACTACCCGGCCGACCTGATTGCACGGGCCGCCAACCTGCAGGCGGACACCTTCGCCCTGGCAGGTGAGCCAATGTCTGCAGCCATGACTCTGATTCTGCTGGCCCAGACGGACAACACAGCGGATGCACAACAGGTTCATAACCGGGTCTGGTCTCTGCTCGAACAGGTTCCGGACGGCGAGCTGAGCTCAGCCTCTGCCGAGGCCATCGGCTACGAAGCCCAGGGATGGCTGGAACTGGTTAGCCTCGTCAGGACGCCGGACGCCGGCATTGACGAGCAGGGCCGAATCATCCGTGGCTGGCAGAACAACTGGCCCGGTCATCCGGCCGCCCAGGTACTGCCCTCGGAGCTGCAACTGATCGCCACGCTGGCCGAAAGCCGCCCCGAAAAAATCGCTCTCGTCCTGCCCCTCGAGGGGCCGCTGGCAACCGCCGGCAAGGCGATTCGCGACGGCTTTCTGGCGGCCTACTACCTCGATGAATCTGCTGACCGTGGGGAAACGGACATTCGCATCTTCAACACCGCGGGCATATCGTTCAGCGATCTTTACAAACAGCTGTCCGAACAGGATATCGACCTGATTGTTGGCCCCCTGGAAAAAGAAGCGCTTGCAGGGCTTGGCTCCATGAATACGCTGCCGGTGCCCGCGCTAGGGCTGAATTACCTGCCCGCCGATACCAAGCCTGCTGACGGACTTTATCAATTCGGGCTTTCCGCCGAAGACGAGGCGCGGCAGATTGCCGACCGGCTTGCCGCCGAACAACTGCGTCAGGTTCTGGTTCTTATCCCTGGCGGTGAATGGGGCGATCGCGTCGAGGCGGCATTGCTGAAACGCATGGCCTCCCATGAAGGCGTCGCCCTGGACATTGAACGCTTCTACCGGGAGGACAACCTTCGGGCGGTGACGGCCGACCTGCTGGGCATCACCGTTTCCAGGGACAGAGCCATTCAGGTTGAACGGACCATCGGTATGGACGTTGAGTTCGAGCCGAGGCGCCGGCAGGACGCAGACGCCATCGTCATGGTGGCAGAGCCCACGGTGGCGCGGCAGTTCAAGCCCCTGTTCGCGTTTTATTTCGGGGGTGACCTGCCGGTTTACTCGCCTTCCATCATCTACGAGGGTGCCCCTGCACCGTCCCGGGACCGTGACCTGAACGGGGTTATTTTCACCGACATTCCCTGGGTCCTGGGTGACGACAACGAACTGCGTACCCGCGCCACGGAAAACCTGTCTGGCACCCGTGGCCAACCCGGTCGCCTGTTCGCCATGGGCGCCGATGCGTGGCAACTTAGCAAACGCCTGCCACTGCTGAGGCAAGTCGAAAGCGCGTCGATATCCGGGCAGACCGGCGTACTGACCATGACGTCTCAGGGCAGCATCCACCGGGAACAGCTGTGGGCCCAGTTCCGCAATGGGGTTCCCGAGCTCATCCCTGACCCCGTGACCGAAGAGAACGCGGCAGAAACCCCCGAACAGGAAACCGCACCCCTCAGCGAATAACACCACAGGAGTGAAACAGTTGCCATGGATGGCACCAAAACCCTGGGCAATCATTTCGAAGGCGTCGCAGCCCGTTACCTTGCCAGTCGAGGCGTCCGGATCCTTGAGCGCAATGTTTACAATCGAGGCGGCGAAATAGACCTCGTGGGCCAGGATGGCGAGACCCTTGTGTTCTTTGAGGTCCGCTATCGAGGCGCGGGCAGTCTCGTTGACCCGGCAAGCTCAATCAATTACCCCAAACAGAAGCGCCTGATTCGTGCAGTTTCCTTCTATTTGCACCGGCACGGGCTCTGGGACAGTCTCTCACGGATAGATGTGGTTGCCATCAGCCCGGGTACCGTCAAAAAATACCGGGTACAATGGATCAGGAACGCAATTCTGGCAGGATAGTGATACCGAAAATGACCGACACCGAACACCAGATCAATCAGTGGTTCGCAAGCCATATGGAGCATACCGCCCAGGCCGCCAGCACGGTGGGCCCTGATATTGAGGAGGTTGCCAATGCCTTCGTGGGCACTCTGCTCCAGGATGGAAAAATCATCACCTGCGCCAATGGCAATGCCAACATTCTGGCCCAGTACTTCTGCACCGCTCTTCTGAACCGTTTCGAACAGGACAGGCCGGCACTGCCCGCCATCAATCTCGGCGCCGACGCAACGACCTATTCGGCCATCTGCCGGGACAACCGTTTCAACGACACCTTCTCCCGCCAGGTCAGGGCAATTGGCAAGCCTGGAGACCTGCTTTTCGTCATTGTTGATGACGGGCACAAGGCCAACCTCATCCAGGCGATCCAGGTCGCCCATGACCGGGAAATGAGCGTTGTTGTTCTCAGTGCACGGGAAAAATCGGATATAACGTCGCTGCTGCACCCGGAAGACCATGAAATTGCACTGAACAATCTCAGCCCCACCGAGGCAACGCCACTGTTGCTGCTCATCATTAACGCCCTTTGTGGGCTGATCGACGCGAAGATCTTCGGGGGATAAAAAAAGCCAGCAAATGCTGGCTTTCTTAAAAAGACGGGCTACCGGTTTACTTGACGACCTTAAGCGTCGGCCTGCCCGAAGGACGATCCTCCTGCCCGGATGAAGACTGCTCGCCTTCACGCTCACGGGAGGTACCATCAGGATCGGGGGAGCCTGGCTCACTGCCGAAGACCATGCCCTCACCGTTTTCCTTGGCGTAAATCGCCATTACCGCCTGCAGCGGAATGAACACCTGCATGGGCACGCCACCGAAACGGGCACTGAACTCCAATGCACCATTACCGATTACCAGGCCACGTACAGCGCCCGGACTGATATTCAGAACAATCTGTCCGTTCGCCACGTGCTCAGTAGGCACCTGTACACCCTGAATGCCTGCGTCCACCACGATGTAGGGGGTACAGTCATTGTCCAGAATCCACTCATTGAATGCCCGTACCAGGTACGGGCGGCTGGACGTCATGGTGTTTTTGCTCTCAGCCACTGCCACTCTCCTGCTCCGGCCAGCGGAACGTTACCAAATCAGCTGCGAATGTCTTCTTCCAGATCGGACAGGCTTGCCTTGAACCCTTCCCGGCTGAAGATGCTCTCCATGTACTTCTGCAGTGGCTTGGCCTGCTTTTCGTTCAGCTCAATACCCAGCGACGGAAGGCGCCAGAGGATCGGGGCAATACAGCAGTCTACAATGGTGAACTCTTCGGAAAGGAAGAACGGCATCTCTCCAAACAGTGGCGCGGTTGCCAACAGGCTTTCTTTCAGCTCTTTGCGCGCTGTTTCAGAAGCCTTGGCGTTCGGCTGCGCCAGAATCTGGTCGACCAGACCGCACCAGTCTTTCTGAATACGATGGATCATCAGACGGCTGTTGGCTCGAGCAACCGGGTATACCGGCAACAAGGGCGGATGCGGAAAACGCTCGTCGAGGTACTCCATCATGATATTGGGCTCATAAAGCACCAGATCACGATCCACCAGCGTCGGCAGGGCGTTGTACGGGTTCAGGTCGGCCAGTTCAGCCGGCGGATTGTCAGGATCCACATCAACGATATCGACGGTAACACCCTTCTCTGCCAGAACAATGCGCACCCTGTGGCTGTAATGGCTGGCCGGATCCGAGAAAAACGTCATTGATGACCGCTTGGTCACAACGCCCATAGAACTACCTCACGAGTAAACAAACCGAAATGATCCTGAAAAAACGCAAAAATCCAGCGGGCCGGTTATGCCCGCTGGAACTCAGGGGACGGGATTATACCCTATTTCTCAGTGTACGTCCTTCCAGTACTCACGATTGAGCAGGTAAGCGAACACGAAGAAGATGGCTACGAAGATCAGCACAAAGATCCCCAGACGCTCACGCTCGAGCTTGATCGGATCACCCATGTAAGACATGAAGTTGGTCAGATCGTACATGGCCTGGTCAAACTCGGCTCCGGACATGCTGCCTTCGATCGCGTACTCCGGGCAAACGTCCGCGTTGTTGATGTTGCCGCTCAGAGGCTCAACGCTGGCCGGGGTACCGATATTTGGCTCGACGGCACAAAGTCCCTGCATACCAACCATAACATGGGGCATGCCCACGGCCGGGAACACCACGTTGTTCACGCCCAGCGGACGAGACTCGTCCTTATAGAAGCCACGCAGGTAGGAATACACCCACGCTTCGCCACGCAGACGGGTTTCGAGCGTGAGGTCCGGTGGCGGAGCACCGAACCAGTCAGCGGCCATGCCCTTGTTCATGGAGTTCTTCATCAGCTCGCCAATTTTGGCGCCGGTGAAGATCAGGTTTTCCTCATACAGCTCAGCCGGAATGTCCAGGTCATCCGACACCCGCTTGTAGCGAGCGTATTCCATGGAATGACAGCCCATGCAGTAGTTGGTGAAAAGCGCCGCACCACGCTGCAAGGATGCTTTGTCAGCGTGATCTGACTCGAAACTATCCAGCGGAACCGTCGGCCCGGCTGCCAGCCCAAGAGCCGGCAGGAATGCGATGAAAAGACCAAAAATCAGCTTTCTCATTATCCTGTCACCCTCTCTGGAACTGGCTTGGTTTTCTCCATGCGCGTGTAGAACGGCATGAGGATAAAGTACAGGAAGTACAGTACTGTCAGAATCTGGGCAACCATGGTGCGGCCTTCGGTAGCCGGCACAAGACCGAGGTAGCCAAGGATGACGAAGCTCACTGCGAAAATTGCCAGGGCAATTCGGCTCAACCAACCCTTGTAGCGCATCGAGCGCACCGGGCTCTTGTCCAGCCAGGGCAGTACGAACAGAATGGCGATCGCAGCACCCATCACCACAACCCCCCAGAACTTGGCATCCAGACCAAACAGGTCAATGGTAACCGCACGCAGCATCGCGTAGAAGGGAGTGAAGTACCAGACCGGCGCAATGTGATCCGGCGTCTTCAGCGGATTCGCTGGCTCGAAGTTCGGCTTTTCGATGAACAGCCCGCCACCTTCAGGGAAGAAGAACACCACGATAAAGAAGATAAAGAAGAATACCCCGACACCCATGAGGTCATGGACAGTGTAGTAAGGGTGGAACGGAATGCCGTCTTTGGGAACGCCGTTCTCGTCTTTGTTCTTCTTGATGTCGATACCATCAGGGTTGTTTGAACCCACTTCGTGCAGGGCCAGAATGTGAAGCACAACGAGGCCAAGCAGAACGATGGGCAATGCCACAACGTGCAGCGCAAAGAAGCGGTTCAGGGTAATGCCGGAAATCAGGTAATCACCACGAATCCACAGGGACAGATCTTCGCCAATGACCGGAATAGCACCAAACAGGTTAACGATAACCTGCGCGCCCCAGTAAGACATCTGGCCCCAGGGCAGAAGATAACCCATGAAGGCTTCCGCCATAAGCACCAGATAAATCAGCATGCCGAAGATCCAGATCAGCTCGCGCGGCTTCTGATACGAGCCGTACATCAGCCCCCGGAACATGTGGAGATAAACCACAACGAAGAATGCCGAGGCTCCTGTAGAGTGCAGGTAACGCAGCAGCCAACCCCACTCCACATCACGCATGATGTACTCGACAGAGGCAAACGCGCCTTCCGCCGAAGGGTTATAGCTCATGGTGAGCCAGATACCGGTGACCAGTTGGTTAACCAGCACCAGCATCGCCAGTGATCCGAAGAAGTACCAGATGTTGAAGTTTTTCGGCGCGTAGTACTTGCCCAGATGCTTGTTCCAGGCCTCGATGACCGGCAGGCGCTCGTCTACCCAGTGAAGTAATTTGCTCATTACGCTGCCTCCGGATCAAGACCAATCGTCAGGGTCGAATCATCGTCGAAACGGTACGGCGGAACAACAAGGTTTGAGGGCGCTGGCTGCGCCGCGTAAACCCTTCCTGCCATGTCGTAGCGGGAACCATGACAAGGACAGAAGAGCCCGCCCAGCCATTCATCACCCAGGTCTGCCGGTGCAACTTCCGGTCGGTAGGACGGAACACAACCGAGGTGTGTACAAAGCCCGACCAACACAGCAAACTCCGGCTTCAGTGACCGGAGTATACCGTCGATGTACTCAGGTTGTTGCGGCGCTTCCGAGTTCGGGTCTTTCACCCGATCGTTGAGCTTTTCGATGTTCTCGAGCATCTCGTCGGTACGGCGAATGATCCACACCGGCTGACCCCGCCATTCCACGGTAATCTGCTGACCCGGCTCAATCTTGCTGACATTGACGGTTACCGGTGCACCGGCCGCTTCCGCTTTTGCACTGGGGTTCCATGACCCCAGGAACGGAACCGCCGCACCGACGACGCCGACTCCACCCACCACAGACGTAGCACCGATCAGAAACCGGCGCCGGCCTTGGCTAACGTCGCCATTATTCATTATGGTCTTCTCCCATCAGGCGATGCCACCGCCCGCAACACAGCCGACAATGCGCATCAAAAGGACTTCACAACCCAAAAATATAAGCGCCCAAATGGTAATGAAATTACCAGGGGCTTACAAGTCGGAAAGCCGCCACTGGCGCCTCACCCCTGCTCCAGATCAATTTGCCGACAAATCACTCGAACATAAAAAAACCCGACCGAAAAGGGCCGGGTTTCCTGGATCCTGCTCCAGCGAAATTAACGCTTGGAGTACTGAGGACGCTTACGCGCCTTGCGCAGACCCACTTTCTTACGCTCGACTTCACGCGCGTCACGGGTAACGTAACCCGCTTTACGCAGCGCCGGACGCAGAGTTTCGTCGTAATCCATCAGAGCGCGGGTCAGACCGTGGCGAATAGCGCCAGCCTGACCACTGATACCACCACCTTTGACGGTGATCTGGATATCGAAACGATCGGTAGATTCGGCAACAACCAGCGGCTGACGAACGATCATGCGCAGAGTGTCACGACCGAAGAAATCTTCGATTGAGCGACCATTGATAGAGATGTTACCGCTTCCCGGCTTGATAAAAACCCGAGCCGTGGATGTCTTGCGGCGACCAGTACCGTAATTTTGTGCTACAGACATATCCGCCTTCCGTTAAATGTCGAGTTCTTTGGGCTGCTGGGCTGCGTGAGGATGCTCAGCGCCGGCATAGATTTTCAGCTTCTTGAACATGGCGCGACCGAGCGGGCCTTTCGGAAGCATGCCTTTGACAGACTTCTGAATGATTTGCTCAGGCGCCTTGTCGACCAGCTTCTCGAAGTTGATGGATTTGATTCCACCCGGAAAGCCGGTATGACTGTAGTACATCTTGTCAGATGCTTTCTTGCCGGTAACCCGCACCTGGCTCGCGTTGATCACAACAATGTAATCGCCGGTGTCTACGTGAGGGGTGTACTCAGGCTTATGCTTGCCCCGCAGACGTAGGGCGATTTCGGTTGACAGACGACCCAGCGTCTTGCCGGCTGCGTCTACAACGTACCAGTCACGTTTTACTGTTTCTGGTTTCGCACTCAGAGTCTTCATTGATTCCGCCTTGAACGCTATATAAGAAACGTTAAAAACCACCACCGGTAAATGCAAGGCATCCGGAGGAGGTTCCATACCTGTGTTGCGCTGCCATCATTCGGGGCTGAGATAATGACATCGCCTTGAAAAGCCAGGGCGCGAAGTATACTCGAACCACCCAGGAAAGCCAACCCTGTGTCGATTCGTTTCGTTATTCCCCTATACCGGCACTGGACCAGCCGTATAACCGGGAAACATTATCCAGAAGTTCGGGCGCCAGTTGCTCCGGAGTCCCGCCACGGATCTCCGCGAGGACGTCCAGAATATCAGGCAGGTACCGTGGAGAGTTCTGACCCTGCTGAACGCCCTCTGGTGCCATGTCCGGCGCATCCGTTTCGAGCACCAGCGATTCCAGTGGCAGCCTTGCGATTGCATCGCGGGTCTTTCGGGCCCGGGGATGGGTGATCACGCCACCCACGCCGATGAAACACCCCAGGTCAACCAGCTTGCTGGCCTGCTGAAAACTTCCGCTGAAGCCGTGAAGCAGGGCCCGACCGTCCCACTGCCGACGGTTGAGCAGACTGTGCACCTCGTCATGGGTCTTTACGGAGTGAATCACCAGAGGCATATTCAGTTCGTCAGCCAGCGCCACCTGCGCTTCAAACCAGGGCCACTGCGCTTCGAGACTGCCCCGGATGCGATCGAGCCCGCACTCACCGATTGCCACACAGCGGTCGGGACGAGCCTCCAGCAGCCGGCGGAGCTGAGCCAGATCTTCTTCAGAGTGCTCATCCACAAACCAGGGATGAATACCGAGACAGTAAAACAGACCCTCATGAGCCAGCGCTGTCTCGCGGACCCGGTCCCAGTCCGGTCGCCGGACACCGGGTATCACCAGCCCGCTGAGCCCGCGCGAGCGGCCCTGCTCAAGCTCCGTATCGCGGCGGCCATCGAACTGGGGAAAGTCAAAATGGCAATGGGCGTCGATCAACTGCACAGTCACCTCCGCCCGGAACCGTTAATGCTCCCGGGTCTTGTGGAACTGGATGTCCGGATACCTTTCCTGGGCCAGATTCAGGTTTACCATGGTCGGAGCGATATAGGCGAGCCGATCACTGCCATCAAGGGCCAGGTTGTCGTTGTTCTTGCGCTGAAACTCGTCCAGCTTCCTGTCATCACTGCAGGTCACCCAGCGAGCCGTGGCCACGTTGATCGGCTCATAGATCGCCTCAACCTTGTACTCACTTTTCAGGCGACTGACCACCACGTCGAACTGCAGAACCCCCACTGCACCAACGATAAGATCGTTATTACGCAGCGGCCTGAATACCTGTACGGCACCTTCTTCCGACAGCTGGATCAACCCTTTCTGGAGCTGCTTGGCCTTGAGCGGGTCCTTCAGGCGAATCCGACGGAACAGTTCCGGAGCAAAATTCGGAATACCGGTGAACTTCATGTCGTCGCCGGCAGTGAAGGTATCACCCAACTGGATGGTGCCATGATTGTGCAGGCCAATAATATCGCCAGCAAAGGCCTGCTCGGCGTGCTCGCGGTCGCCGGCCATGAAGGTCAGTGCATCGGAAAAACGGACTTCCTTGCCAATACGCACATGACGGGCCTTCATGCCCTGGTTGTAACTGCCGGAGACAATACGGAGGAACGCAACGCGATCGCGGTGTTGCGGGTCCATATTCGCCTGAATCTTGAACACGAAGCCGGAGAACCCGTCCTCGGCCGGCTGAACCAGTCTCTGGTCGGTTTCCCGTGGCTGCGGCGCCGGGGCCCATTCCACGAGGCCGTCCAGCATGTGGTCGACACCGAAGTTACCCAGTGCGGTACCAAAGAATACCGGCGTCAACTCGCCAGCAAGAAAGGCTTCCTGATCGAATTCGTGGGACGCGCCTTTGACCAGCTCGATTTCATCACGCAGATCGTCCGCATAGGCGCCAATGGCGTCGTCCAGCTCCGGGTTATCAAGACCCGAGATAACCCGCTTGTCCTGAATCATGTGCCCCTGACCGGACTGGTAGAGGATGACCTCATCCCGAAGCAGGTGATACACACCCTTGAAGCTCTTGCCCATACCAATGGGCCAGGTGATCGGCGCGCAGGCGATCTTCAGTACATCCTCGACCTCATCCATCAGTTCAACCGGATCCCGGGTATCCCGATCCAGCTTGTTCATGAACGTGAGAATGGGGGTATCCCGCAGGCGAGTAACTTCCATGAGCTTGATGGTCCGCGCCTCGACACCCTTGGCGCTATCAATCACCATCAGGCAGGAGTCCACCGCGGTCAGGGTCCGGTAGGTATCTTCGGAGAAATCTTCGTGGCCCGGCGTATCCAACAGGTTCACCAGCTTGCCACCATACGGAAACTGCATAACGGAAGTGGTTACCGAGATGCCCCGCTCTTTCTCCATTTCCATCCAGTCAGACTTGGCGTGCTGACCAGACTTCTTTCCCTTGACGGTTCCGGCCTTCTGAATTGCCTGCCCGAACAACAGCACCTTCTCGGTAATGGTGGTTTTACCGGCATCCGGGTGCGAAATAATGGCAAAGGTGCGGCGCTTGGCCACTTCCTGGGAAAGGTTAGACATAATCGAAAAGCAACCTGAATCTGATGTTCTGGAAAAGGCCGCCATTATAGGCCCTATGCCGCTGTGACGCTAACTCGTACTGAAGCGGTCACTGGCCGAGAGCACGCATCAGGACGCGGGCATCCTCCCGGCCATTGGCAGCCGGATAATACCCGGGTCGCTGGCCGATCTCGTGAAAGCCCTCATTCTGGTACAAAGCAATGGCGGCGTGATTACTGACCCTGACCTCGAGCAACAGCTGGGACATACCCTCATGGGCTGCGGTTGCCAGCACGTGCCTCAGCAGATAGCGCCCGACACCCTCACCGCGGCCGCTCGGATGGACGCAGATATTCAGCAAGTGGGCTTCATCAACCATATAGGCCACGACAGCGTAGGCCATCAGCATGTCTCCATGACATGCACCCCAGAGCCGGTAGTTGTCCTTGAAACAATCAAGAAACACCGATTCACTCCAGGGATGGGAATAGCCCTGGCGTTCTATATCAAGCACTGCCGGAACATCCTCAGGCGCCAGAGGCCGAACCAGCAGATCGGCGCGGAGGACTTTCTGGTAGGTTTCCGGATAGGCCATTAACGGGCGACCAGGGGCCGTATTTGTTGCCAGAGCGACCGCTTCAGGGTCGGGTCACCGGCAATTTCCGCGAGGGTGTGCGGAAACCGAACCGCCGCTTCACGACCAAGCGCTTCCAACAGCCAGCTCTGATCTGAGTCTCCGGCGCCCTGCAGGACAACAACCTGCTGATGCTCCAGACCGGACAGAACACTGCGCATTACGTCGACAAAGTCATGGCCAGAGTTCCCGGGCACCAGCAGATTGTTGAAGATGGGCCAGGCCACATGCCCAAGCACCCGAGGATGGCTTTCGCCCAGGCTCTTGAGGATATTCAACGCGAGGGTTTCCTGAAGCCGACTGCTGGCATCCGCGGACATGCCTCCGATCAGCGCAGCACCACTCCCTGCCCAGACCATGAGATTGACGCGCTCTGTGGGGATCATGGACGATCGCGCTGTCTTCGCCTCTGGAGGCTCTGGTTCCGGGGACTCCGCAACGGCCTCTGGCAAGGAAGGCGATTCCGGGGGCTGCCGGGAGGTTTTTCCAGGAACGCCCGTATCAGCTTCCATTAACGCCTGCAGATCCGCGATTCGGGCAACGCCCTCGGTTCGATCCGGCGCTGCCGGCTTACCCGGGGCCGGGCGACCTGCATTGCTTGCGGGGCGAGAGAAAGGCTCGGAAACGACCGGGATAGTTTGTGGAACCTCAGCCGCCTCGGGAAATTCAAACTCAGGACTTGGCGCCGCACCCGGCAGCGGTTGCCGGGCATACCACATCCGTATCCCCGCGGCTCCCAGGTAAAACTGACGCTCTGCTTCCGATCCAATCATTAACTTCGCCTGTCCGGATTTACCGAATTCACATTCTCACACATCCGCAACCTGGGGATGCTGTCGAATTCCGCCCTTACTGATCAGGTTCAGGGCCTCTATATAGGCCTTGGCAGAGGCGATGATGATATCAGTATCAGCACCCACGCCGTTAACGATCCGGCCGCCGCGTTCCAGGCGCACAGTCACCTCACCCTGGGCATCGGTGCCGCTGGTGATGTTATTCACCGAATACAGCTGAAGGTTGCAGCCGGAATCCACCAGGGATTCGATTGCCTTGAACGTGGCATCGACCGGCCCGCTGCCTTCGGCCTCAACCTTGTGTTCTTTGCCGTCTACCGTCAGGGTCAGATTAGCCTTGGGCACGACTCCGGTCTCGGAGCATACCTGCATACAAACCAGGCCATACCGCCCATCTTCCTCTTTCTGTCGGGTATCGCTGGCAATCGCCTGGAGATCTTCGTCGAAAATTTCATGCTTCAGATCTGCGAGTGCCTTGAATCTTGTAAACGCTTCGTTCAGCTCCGTTTCGGTCTCAAATTGAATCCCGAGTTCCAGCAAACGGGTGCGGAACGCGTTACGGCCGGAATGTTTACCCAGCACCAGGCTGTTGGTGTGCCACCCCACGTCCTGTGCCCGCATGATCTCGTAGGTTTCCCGGTGTTTCAGAACCCCATCCTGATGAATGCCGGATTCATGGGCAAAGGCATTCGCGCCAACGATGGCCTTGTTGGGCTGGACCGGAAACCCGGTGATCGTAGACACCAGGCGCGACGCGGGCACGATGTGCTGGGTATCAATGCGGGTGTCTATGCGGAAAAGATCCTGGCGGGTGCGAACCGCCATCACAATTTCCTCGAGCGCTGCGTTACCGGCACGCTCACCCAACCCATTGATGGTGCACTCCACCTGACGAGCGCCCTGAGAGACGGCTGCCAGAGAGTTAGAGACCGCCAGGCCGAGATCGTTGTGGCAATGCACTGAAAAAATGGCCTTGTCGGCGTTTGGAATCCGGTTCATAAGCTGACGGATGGTCTCACCGAACTGCTCGGGAATCGCGTAGCCCACTGTATCCGGAATGTTGATCGTGCTGGCGCCGGCATCAATTGCCGCTTCGATGATTCGGCACAGAAAGTCCAGCTCCGAGCGTCCGGCGTCCTCGCATGAGAACTCGACGTCATCGACATGGCTCCGCGCGCGTTTGACCGAGCGAACCGCTTGCTCTACCACTTCATCCGGCTGCATCTGCAGCTTGTGCTTCATGTGAATGGGAGACGTGGCAATAAACGTGTGAATGCGGCCGCGCTGCGCTGGTCGAATGGCTTCTGCTGCTCGATCGATATCCTTGTCGAGCGCACGGGCGAGACTGCAGATTGTCGAGTCCTTGATGGACTCAGCGATCGCTTTCACCGCCTCGAAATCACCCTGACTGGCAATCGCGAACCCCGCCTCAATAACGTCGACACGGAGCTTTTCAAGCGCTTTCGCAATGCGTAGCTTCTCCGCCTTGTTCATGGTGGCACCAGGGCTTTGCTCACCGTCACGGAGCGTTGTATCGAAGATGACCAAGTGATCAGTGGCAGGCATTGGCAGGCTCCATTCTGAGATTTCGTTCGTTATGGAGAGAGTATATCACCGGGTTGAGCTGAGTGAGGGCCTGAGTTTCAGGCAATAAAAAACCCCAGCATCGGGGATGCTGGGGTTTTTGGTATTAGGCGCCTGACGATGACCTACTCTCACATGGGCAACGCCACACTAC
>Ga0209943_1001006_pt1 | contig 18205 bp, 13 predicted proteins | sample SalPonR1_B_D2_MG_FD_185698 | JGI IMG/M metagenome (GOLD analysis project Ga0209943, IMG submission 185698) | Salt pond soil microbial communities from South San Francisco under conditions of wetland restoration - Salt Pond MetaG R1_B_D2_MG... ... | reverse complement strand
CTACGCGGTCACGCCCGTGGTCGGACTGATCCACCAGGGCTTCCCGATAAGGCCCGACCCGGCGGAGGTGGAGGAGGCCTTCGAGGTGCCGCTCGATTTCCTCATGGATCCGCGCAATCTGCACCGGGCCTGGCGCGAGTTCGAGGGCACCGAGATACCGGTCTACGAATACCGCTATGGTGGTCACCGGATCTGGGGCGCCACGGCCTCGATGCTCGTCACGCTGCATCACAAACTAGAAAAGCATTTAAAACAATAGGTAATGCAACAACTCTCGAAACTGCTTGATATTATGGCCCGCCTCCGGCACCCCGAGACCGGATGCGAGTGGGACCGACGCCAGACCTTCGCCACCATCGCGCCCTACACCATCGAGGAGGCCTACGAGGTGGCCGACGCGATCCACCGGGGAGACACGGAAGGCCTGAAGGACGAACTCGGCGACCTGCTGCTGCAGGTGGTGTTCCACGCCCGCATGGCCGAGGAGGCGGGAGATTTCGATTTCGAGGACGTCGCCGCTGCCATCGGCGACAAGCTCGAGCGGCGTCATCCGCACATCTTCGGCGATGGGGCGCCGGCGGACGAGGCCAGCGTGCGGCGCAACTGGGAGGCGATCAAGGCGGCCGAGCGGGAGGAGCGCCACGGCGCCTCCGCCAGCCTGCTGGACGGGATCCCGCGGGCCCTGCCGGCGCTGAAACAGGCCCAGAAACTGGCGGGCCGCGCCGCGGGCGCGGGTTTCGACTGGCCGGACGCGGCGGGGGTGCGCCGCAAGATCGACGAGGAACTGGCCGAACTGGACCGGGAGCTGGAAGCCGGCGACAGGCCTGGCATCGAGGACGAGATCGGCGACCTGTTCTTCTCGCTGGTGAACCTGGCGCGTCATACAGGCGTCGATGCCGAGGCGGCGGCCGCCGCGGCTAACCGGAAGTTCGAGCGGCGCTTCCGGGCGCTGGAGGCCGCGGCGACGGCGCAGGGCGCTTCGGTGGCCGCGCTGGACGCCGCGGAGCTGGAAGACCTCTGGCAGGCGGTCAAGGCCGAGGAGGGCGCGGGTCGGCGACGGTAAGGCGCCATCAAGCGGCCATGCCGGGGACCTGCCGGCTCCACGCAGCGACCCTGCCGTGCCGATGGGCGCCTCTCCGGCCTTCGCTCGGACCCTTTCGCGACGTTCAGGACCCGTTCAGCACGGCGGGCCTATGCTCCTTCCCACACCCGGAAGAAACGGGCTTTCGAACCCGGGTGCTCATGGAAGCAGAAGGAGTCAGCCATGTTCAATCGAAACCGAGTTTGCCGGATCAGCGGCCGCCGTCGCAGGAGCGCTGCGACAGCGGTGGCCGTCACGGCGACGGCCCTGGTGGGCGGTGCGCTGCTGTCGGCGGGTCCTGCCCTGGCCGACCCCGGCCGGGACTGGCGCCCCGCCAGCGACCATGGCGCCGGCTACGACTACGCCCGGGTCGTCGACGTCGATCCCATCGTCCGCCATGTGCGGGTGCGCACCCCGGTGCGGGAATGCTGGGAGGAGACGCGCTATGACCGCTACGACGACCGGTATGACGACTACGATCGCTACGACCGTCACGACCGGCCGGGCCGCAGCGAAGCCGGCGCTACCATCGCCGGCGGCATCATCGGCGGCGTGATCGGCCGCCAGTTCGGCGACGGCAAGGGTCGCGATGCCATGACGCTGGTCGGCACGCTGGTGGGCGCAGCCATCGGCAACGAGCGTGCGAACCGGGGCCGGGATTACGACGAGCGTTACGACCGTTACGGCACCTACGAGCGGCAGTCGCGCCCGGTCACCCGCTGTGAGACCCGCTACCGCACGGACGCCGAGGAGCGGATCGACGGCTATCGGGTGACCTATCGCTACCGCGGTCAGACCTACACCACCCGCACGGATTACAACCCGGGCGACCGCATCCGGGTGCGCGTGGAAGTGGAGCCGGTGCGCTACTGAGTCGGCACAGGGAAGTCGGCGCCCGATTCGACGCTCGGACGATGGGACGGCAGCCTGCGGCGCCAGGGACGGTGCCGCGGTCCACAGGGCCGTGACGGGACCAATTTCCGACACGTGCCGCGTTGCGTTGCAAAGCCGGTCGCCAAGGCCGAAAATCGCCTCATGAAACAGACCCTCCGCCTCGCAATGCCGCTTCTGTCCGCCATCGTGCTGGGCCTGGCGGGCTCTGCCGTGCCGGCCCATGCCGCCGGTCCGGGCTCCGTCGTGCCGCCGCAGGCCGCGGGCCTGGCGGCCGTACGGGACGAGGTCAGCCTGAACGAGGCGGTGGCCCGGGTGAAGCGGGAATACGGCGGGCGCATCCTCGAGGCCGAAACCCGGGAGCAGAACGGGCGCCGGGTCCACGTCATCAAGGTGCTCACCCGGGAGGGCCGCGTGCGCACCGTGCGGATACCGGCCGGGGACCGCTGAGGCCGGCCCGCCGCGGCATCTGCGCACCACCGATACGCCATCGACACGGGTCAGACCCTATGCGACTGCTGATCATCGAGGACGAGGAGATCATCCGCGAGTCCCTGGCCGCCCGGCTGCGTTCGGCCGGCTTCGGCGTGGAGACGGCGAAGGACGGAGAGGAAGGACTGTACTACGCCCGCGAGTATCCGGTGGATCTCGCCGTCGTCGATCTCGGCCTGCCGAAGATGAGCGGCCTGGAGATCATCACCACGCTGCGTCAGGAAGGTCATGCCTATCCCATCCTGATCCTGACCGCGCGGGACCGCTGGCAGGACAAAGTGGACGGCCTCGGCGCCGGCGCGGACGACTACGTGGCCAAACCGTTCCACGTCGAGGAGATCATCGCGCGGGTGAACGCACTGCTGAGGCGCGCCGGCGGCTGGGCTTCCTCCGAACTGGTCGCGGGCCCGATCAGCCTGGACACTGCGGCCCAGGAACTGAAGGTGGGCGGTCGCGCGGTCGAACTCACGGGCCACGAGTACAAGCTGCTGGAACACCTGATGCTGCGGGCGGGACAGGTCGTCTCCAAGACCGAACTCACCGAGCGTCTCTACGACCAGGACTTCGAGCGCGACAGCAACGTGATCGAGGTCTTCGTCGGCCGGCTGCGGCGCAAGCTCGATCCGGACAACACCCTGAAGCCGATCGAGACCCTGCGCGGCCGCGGCTATCGTTTCGCCCTGGAGCGCGCCGGCGAGGCGGCCACCGGCGGCGGTGACTGAGTCCGGAGCCGCGGCCGGACGGCGCGGGCGGTCACCCGGCCAGTCACGCGGGGCGTCGCCCGGCGAGTCCCACGGCCCGTCGCCCGGTCAGTCGCTGAGACTTCGCGTGCTGGTCTCGGGCACGCTTCTTTTGCTGGTCTTCTTCGGTCTCATCGTGGCCGTGCTGGATTCCGCCTTCCGCAGTGCGGCGCTGGAAGCGGAACGCGATCTGCTGGACAGCCGGATGATCATGCTGCTCGCGGCCGCCGAACCCGCGGACGGCAACACGCTGGTGCTGCCCGCCGACCTGCCGGAGCCGCTGTTCGGCTCGCCGGGCTCCGGACTGTACGGCGCCCTCGTCCGGCGCGGCGACGGTCCGGTCTGGCGCTCGGACTCCGCCATCGGCATCGACATTCCCTGGGGCGCGGCGCCGGCCACCGGCGAGCGGAGCTTCCGCCGTATCGAACTGGCCGACGGCACGCCGCTGCTCGCGCTCAGCATGGGCATCGACTGGGAGTTCCCGGACGCCACCGTGCATTCCTACATCGTCCACGTGGCCGCGGGGCTCGATTCCCTGAACGCCCAGGTGGCCAGCTTCCGGCGCCAGCTGCTGGTGTGGTTCGGGTTGGTGGCGGCGCTGCTGCTGGCCTCGCTCGCGTTGCTGCTGCGCTGGCTGCTGCGTCCGCTGGCGCAGATCGAATCCGAGATCACCGAGATCGAGGCCGGCGAGCGGCCGGCAATGTCCGCCGGCTACCCGGCCGAACTCGCCGGCGTGGCCCGCAATCTCAACCAGCTGATCGACAGCGAGCGGGCCCGCGCCGAGCGCCATCGCCGCACGCTGCAGGATCTGGCCCACAGCCTGAAGACGCCGCTGGCGGCGATGCATTCTCTGCTGGACGGCGAGGCCGAGCGTGACGCGCTGGCCGAGCAGGTGGGCCGCATGGAGGAGATCGTGCGCTACCAGCTCGCCAAACCTCTGGTGGGCACCGGCGCCACCCTGGGCACGGAGCCGGTGCCGGTGGCGCCGGAGCTAGGCAAGCTCGCGGACGGCCTGCAGAAGGTCTACCGGGACCGGGGACTGCGCTGCGAGCTGGACGTCGAGCCGGGACTGAGGTTCTACGGCGACCGGGGCGACCTGCTGGAACTCGCCGGCAACCTCATGGAGAACGCCCACAAGTGGGGCGAGAGCCGGGTGCGAGTCACCGCCACCCGCGCAGCGGACGGCGTCTCGCCGCGGCAGGGTCTGGTGCTGACGGTGGAGGACGACGGACCCGGGATCCCCGATGGCGGGGAGAATTCGCTGCTGGAACGCGGCCGGCGGCTGGACGAGACCAAGCCCGGCCAGGGCATCGGCCTCAGCGTGGTCGTGGAACTCGCCGACGCCTACCGGGGCGGCGTCGAAGTCGGTCGATCGAACCTGGGCGGCGCCCGGGTGACGGTGCGCCTGCCGCCGGGATGAGCGGGCCGGCGCGCAGGGGTGGCCGGCGGCAGCGGCAGGCGGAGGCACGCCGGGCGCACCGGCCCCATCTGGAATTTCCGGACGCCCTGCCGATCTCCGCCCGGGCGGCGGAGATCGCCGACGCCGTCAGTGAGCATCCGGTGGTGGTCGTGTGCGGCGAGACCGGCAGCGGCAAGACCACCCAGCTGCCGAAGATCTGCCTGCAGCTCGGCCGCGGCATCGACGGCATGATCGGCCACACGCAGCCGCGCCGTCTCGCGGCTCGCTCGGTGGCCGCGCGAATCGCCGAGGAAACCCGTCTGCCGCTGGGCGGCGGCATCGGCTACCAGGTGCGCTTCGACGACCGCAGCGAGCCCGGCACGCGGGTCAAGCTGATGACCGACGGCATCCTGCTCAACGAACTCGGCTTCGATCACGACCTGCGCCGCTACGACACGCTGATCATCGACGAGGCCCACGAGCGCAGCCTGAACATCGATTTCATCCTCGGCTACCTGAAGCGGCTGCTGCCGCGCCGGCCCGATCTCAAGGTGATCATCACCTCGGCCACCATCGACCCCGACCGTTTCTCACGCCACTTCGGCGATGCGCCGGTGATCGAGGTATCGGGACGCGGCTATCCGGTGGAGGTTCGCTACGAGGCGCCGGCCGGCGACACGGAACTGGCCGATGCGCTAACCGAGGCGGCCCGGCGGCTCATGGGCGAACTGCCCGACGGCGACATCCTCGCGTTCCTGCCCGGCGAGCGCGAGATCCGCGAAGCCGCCGAAGCCATCGAGCGGGCCCGGCTGGGATCGCGCCGGGGCGATGCGGGCTGGGAGATCCTGCCCCTGTACGGGCGGCTGTCCGAAACCTCACAGGGCCGGGTCTTCCGGCCCGGCCGGCGGCGCCGGATCGTGCTGGCCACCAACGTCGCGGAGACCTCGCTCACCGTGCCCCGCATCATGGCCGTGATCGACTCCGGTCTCGCCCGCATCAGCCGCTACTCCTACCGCAGCAAGATCCAGCGCCTGCAGGTGGAGCCGGTCAGCCAGGCCAGCGCCAACCAGCGAGCCGGCCGTTGCGGGCGCATCGCGCCGGGCATCTGCGTTCGCCTCTACGACGAGGAGGATTACGCTGCGCGGCCGGCTTTCACCGATCCCGAGATCCGGCGCACCAATCTCGCGAGCGTCATCCTGCAGATGGCGGCGGCTCGCCTCGGCGAGATGGAGGACTTCCCGTTCATCGATCCGCCGGATGCCCGCTACGTCCAGGACGGCTATCGGCTGCTGGGCGAACTGGAGGCCGTGGACGATGCGCGGGAGATCACGGAGGCGGGCCGGCGCATGGCGCGCCTGCCCGTGGACCCCAGGCTCGCCCGCATGCTGCTGGTTGCCGAGGAGCGCGGCGAGCTGCGCGACGCGCTGGCGATCGTGGCGGGGCTGGCCGGCCAGGATCCGCGGCTCTTCCCGCCGGAGGAGGGTGCGAAGGCCCGGGCGGCCCAGGAGGAGTTCGCCGATCCGGCCTCTGATTTCGTGTCGCTGCTGAACCTCTGGCGCTCCTGGCGGGCCGCCCGGCGCGGCACGAGCCGCCGGCAGGCGGAGCGCTGGGCCGAGGCACGCTATCTCTCGCCGCGCCGGCTGCGCGAATGGGGCGAGATCCACTCCCAGCTCACCGGTCTGTGCCGCGATGCCGGCATGCCGGTGGCCCACGGCGCCGGCGACCGCGAGGCGCTGCACAAGGCCCTGCTGGCCGGGCTGCTCGGGCACATCGGCCGGCGGGACGAGGCGACCCGCTACGACGGCGCCCGCGGGACGGCTTTCCACCTGCATCCTTCTTCCGGCCTGCACGGTAAGCCTCCGGCCTGGGTGTTCGCCATGGAGCTGGTGCGCACCAGCCGGCTGTTCGCCCGCACCGTGGCCGGGACCGAGCCGGGGAGTATCCTCGAGGTGGCTGCACACCTCGTCCAGCGCACCTACGAGGAGCCGCGCTGGAACGCGCGCCGCGGCCACGTCGAGGCCAGCGAGACCGTCACGCTGTTCGGCCTGGTGCTGGCGGCCGGCCGCCGGGTGAATTACGGGCCCGTCGACCCGGCGGAGTCGCGGCGCGTTTTCATCCGCGAGGCCCTGGTGCAGGGCAGGGCCAGTCACCGGGACCGCTTCTGGCGCCACAATCAGGCGGCCATCGCGCGCATCCGGGAGAAGGAGGGCGAGGCGCGGCGGGCGCTGCTCATCCCCGACGGCGAGATGGCCGGCCTGTACGAACGGGAGATCCCGGAGCAGGTCGTCGATCTGCGCAGCTTCCGCCGCTGGCTGCGCAAGGCGTCGAAGCGCAATCCGGAGATTCTGTGCTTCCCGGACCAGCACCTCGCCCGCGACCCTGACGGCGCCGGCACGGAGATGCCGGCCGCCGTGGAGCTGCTGGGCCAGGATCTGCCCGTCATCTACCGCTTCCGCCCCGGGGAAGCCGACGATGGCGCCACAGTGAGGCTGCCGGCGCCCGCGCTGGCGCAGCTGGAACCGGCGCAGCTGGATCGCGCTCTGCCGCCGCTGGTGGCGGAGCGGGCGGAGCTGCGCATGCGCTCTTTGCCAAAGTCGGTGCGCCGGCGACTGCAGCCCATCGCGGACACCGCCGCGGACTTTGCGGCCCGCTATCTGGTGATGCCCGGCAGCGGCGAGCTGGAGCAGGCGCTGGCCGATTTCCTCGCCGGCGAATTCGGCATCACGCCCGATCAGATACCGGCGGCATCTGCGGAGGAACCCGAACACCTCAGGCTGCGCCTGGAAGTCACCGACGAGGCCGGCGAGGTGATCGCGGCCGGCCGGGATCTGGAAGGGCTGCGCGCCGAAGTCGGTGCGGCGGCGCCCGCGGCCGCGGCTGCGCCGGGTGAGGCCCGGCCGACGCTGCATCGTGACTGGGACTTCGGCGAGCTCCCGGGCGTGCAGGCGGAGATATCGGGCGGACTGCGCCTGGAACGCTTCCCGGCACTGGCCGACCGTGAGAACGGCGTGACGGTGGAATACGCGAGCGACGAGGCCGAGGCGGCCACAGTGCATGCCGGCGGGGTATTGCGGCTGCTGTGTCTCGCCTTGCCCCAGCAGGAGAAACTGCTGCGCGGCAAGCTAACCGCCGACCGCCGGCTGCAGCTCGCCTGGGCGGGCGTGGGCGGAGCCGGCGAACTGGCCGAGGATTTCGTCGCCGCCGCGTTCGGGCGGGCGTTCCCGCGGGAGCGCAGAGCGACGGCGCGCAACCGGAGCGACTACGAGGCGTTACTCCAGTCCGGCCGAAGCGAGCTGGTGGCGGCGGGCGAGGCGCTTGCCGCACTGCTCGGCGAGATACTCGAGGCGCGCCGGCTCGCCGCGGCCGCTGCCGCGAATCTCCCCGAGCGGCTGGATGACGTCCGCGCGGAGATCGACGCCCAGCTGGAGGGACTGGTCTATCCGGGATTCCTGAGCGCCACGCCGGCGCAGCGACTGGAGTCCCTGCCGCGCTATCTCCGGGCGGCGGAGCTGCGGGCATCGAGGCTGCCGGCCGGCGCGGACCGGGACCGCGCGGATGCGCGGGAGATCGCGGTCAGCCTGGGCCGCCTCGCGCAGCTGGAGCAGCGCCGCGCCTCCCTCGACGCCGGGCGGCGCGCGCTGATCGATGAATTCCGCTGGGGCATCGAGGAGCTGCGGGTGTCCCTGTTCGCCCAGCAACTCGGCACCCGCGGCAAGATCTCCCCGAAGCGGCTGGAGAAACTCTGGCACCGCATCACGGGCGTAACCCGCTGACCAGGTGCCCGACCTCTCTGTGGGAGGGCCTTCAGGCCCGATTTCCTTCTTTCCTGGCCGCCCTGCGGGGGTATCCATCTTGCTCCCGACAAAAGGTCGCGGCGATGGATACCCCCGCATGACGGCCGTGCTCGCGGTGGCGTGGGGGAAGTGCCCATCAGATGCGCCAACTGACGAGTGCCAACCTCTCGGCTATGGGCCCGTCAGCGGCTGGGGCGGGCTGCGGGGGTCGTCCGGGCCGACTGGAGCCATGACGGCGTGAAGGAGGCCCGGCCGAAGCGAAGGAGGACAGGACGTCCGACTGAACGTCCACCGTAGCCCGCCCCGGTCGATGGCGGGCCAACGCCAGGAGAATCCCATCGGGCCTGAAGGCCCTCCTACCTATTCTTTCTTCTGGGCCATCATCTCCTTCGCCTTGTCCATGAACGGCCCGATCAGGTCGAGGGGCAGGGGGAAGACGATGGTGGAGGATTTCTCGCCGGCGATCTCGCGCAGGGTCTGCAGATAGCGCAACTGCATGGCCAGGCGCTCGGACTCCAGGGTCTTGGCCGCGTCGGCCAGTTTCTGTGCCGCCTGGAACTCGCCCTCGGCATTGATGACTTTCGCGCGCCGGGCACGCTCGGCCTCGGCCTGCTGCGCGATAGCGCGGATCATGCTCTCGTCGAGGTCCACGTGCTTGATCTCGACGTTTGCCACCTTGATGCCCCAGTTGTCGGTGTGCTGGTCCAGGATCAGGCGGATGTCGGAGTTCAGCTTGTCGCGCTCGGCGAGCATGTCGTCCAGGTCGTGCTGGCCGAGGACGGAGCGCAGCGTGGTCTGTGCCAGCTGACTCGTCGCCTCGAACACGTTGGCGACCCGAATGATGGCCTTTTCCGGATCCACGATGCGGAAGTAGATGACGGCGTTAACCCGCACGGAGACGTTGTCCCGGGAGATGACGTCCTGGGTGGGCACGTCCATCACAACGACGCGCAGGTCCACTTTGGTGAGCGTCTGCAGGAAGGGGATCAGGATGATGAGGCCCGGTCCCTTCACCGTCTGGAAACGGCCGAGGAAGAAGACGACGCCGCGCTCGTATTCCTGCAGGATGCGAATCGCATTGAACAGGAACAGCAGGACGAGGCCGACTGCGATTCCGATATAGAGCATCATGATGGTATTCCCTCTCTCTGGTGTTCAGTCCGTGTCAGATTCGTGTTCGGCGGGCGAGACATCGAGTACGAGCCCGTCGATGCGCTCGACCCGCAGTTTCTGGCCCTTCTTCACCGGCGCACTGGTGCGCGCCGTCCAGATCTCGCCCTCCAGCATGACCTCGCCCTGGTCCTCGAAGTCCTCGCGGGCCACGGCGATCTCTTTCAGTATCTGTTCCTGTCCGCTCACGGCACCCTTGCGCCGCAGGCGCAGCAGATAGGCGATGACCCACATCAGCAGCAGTCCGAAGACGCCGACGACGATGATGACGAACCAGGGCGAGATGCCGAAGCCCGGGACACCCGTGTCGAACATCATGATGGCTCCCATGACGAATGCGGCGATGCCGCCGAAGCCGAGCGCGCCGAAACTGGGCACGAATATCTCGGCGATCATGAGTACGATGCCGAGCAGGATCAGGCCGAGGCCGGCGTAGTTCACGGGCATCACCTGCAGGGCATAGGCGGCCAGCAGCAGGCAGATGGCGCCCACAACGCCGGGGACGATGGCGCCCGGGTTCCAGCCCTCGAATATCAGTCCGTAGATGCCGACGAGGAGGAGCAGCAGCGCGATCTCCGGGCTGGCAATGACCGACAGCAGCTTCTGCCGCCAGGTGGGTTCCAGCGTCTCGACGCGCATGTTGCCGGTGGCGAGCGTCACCGTGCCGGTGGGCAGCTCGACCTCGCGGCCGTCGATCTGTGCCAGCAGGTCGGCGGTGTCGCTGGCGAGGAGATCGATCACGTTCATCTCCAGCGCCTCGCTGGAGGTGAGCGTGGCCGCATCGCGCACGGCTTTCTCGGCCCATTCGGCGTTACGGCCCCGGCGTTCCGCGAGACCGCGGATGTAGGCAACGGCGTCATTCAGGATCTTGCGGCTCATGGCATCGCCGGACCGATCCGGCGGTGCCTGCCCGCTGTCTCCCGGTTCCGCCGCGCCCTCGCCGCCGTCGTCTTCGGCGGCCTGCTCGCCCGACGGATCGGCGGGCGGGGTCTCCCCGGAGCCGCTGCTGCCGTCGCCGCCGTCCGTCGGCAGGGGCTGGCCGCCGGGCAGCGGCGGTTGCGGCCGGTCGCCCCCGCCGCCGGCCAGAGGCACGGGCGTCGCCGCCCCGAGGTGCGTGGTCGGCGCCATGGCCGCGATGTGGCTCGCGTAGAGGATATAGGTGCCCGCGCTGTCGGCGCGCGCTCCGGCGGGGGAGACGTAGGTGGCGACCGGCACGCTGGCATTCAGGATGGCCGAGATGATGTCCCGCATGGAGCTGTCCAGCCCGCCCGGCGTATCCATGCGGATGATCACGAGATCGGCCGCTTCCTCCTCCGCCTGGCGGATGCCGCCGGTGATGAAGTCGGCCGTTGCGGCGCCGATGGCGCCTTCCAGATTCAGCTGCAGCGCGCGGCCGCCCGGGCCCTGCTCCTGGGAGACGAGCGGAGCCGCCAGCCCGGCGAGCCCGAGCGCGACAAACAGCATCCAGAGTATTCTTGTTCGGGCCATGTTTCTCACCGCGCCATCATATCAGCCCGGGACCGGCGTTGATCCCCGCTGCGGCCGTCTATAACCTTCGGCTCCTGTTCGGACCACGGGGCGTCACGCGTGTTCATCAAGTTCCTCACCACCGGCGGTACCATCGACAAAATCTACTTCGACGACAGCAGTCGCTTCGAAGTGGGCGATTCCCAGGTCGAGCATATCCTGCGTGATGCCCTGGTCGATATCGATTATGAAGTGGTCTCGTTGCTGCGCAAGGACAGTCTCGATATTGACGAAGCCGACCGGGCCCGCATCCGCGACTATATCGAGCGCGACTCGGCCGGGCGTTACGTGATCACCCACGGCACCGACACCATGGTGAAGACCGCGCTCGCCCTGGGCGGGCTCGGCGACCGGGTCATCGTGCTGACCGGCGCGCTCAGTCCGGCGCGCTTCCGCAGCACGGATGCCGTGTTCAACGTAGGCTTGGCGACGGCCGCGGCCCAGTCGCTCGGCCCCGGCGTCTACATCGCAATGAGCGGGACCCTCTTCGCCGCCGACCGGGTGGTGAAGAACCGCGAGAAGAACCGTTTCGAGAGCATCGCCCGGCGGGATGCCGGCTGAGAGGAGAGAACCGATGAAGTGGAGACTGATGATGGCGGCAGCCGCCGCCGCGACCGCCATGGCGGCAGGGCCGGTGCAGGCTCAGGACGATATGGCCGACGTGGAGATCGGCGTCACGGATCTCGGCGACGGTCTCTACCTGCTGACCGGCCGGGGCGGCAATATGGGGCTGTCGGTGGGCGAGGATGCCACGTTCCTCATCGACGACCAGTTCGCGCCTCTGACGCCGAAGATCCGGGCGGCCATCGCGGAGCTGACCGACCAGCCGGTGAAGTTCGTGTTCAACACCCACTGGCACTTCGACCACGTCGGCGGCAACGAGAACTTCGGCGAGACGGGCTCGGTGATCGTCGCCCATGACAACGTGCGCGAGCGCATGAGCAAGGACCAGTTCCTGGAGGCCTTCAACCGGGAGGTGCCGGCCTCGCCGCCGGAGGCGCTGCCGGTGGTCACCTTCAACGACCGGGTGACCTTCCATCTCAACGGCGAGACGATCCGCGCGTTCCACACGCCGCATGCCCACACCGACGGAGACAGCGTCATCCACTTCGACGGCGCGAATGTCTTCCACATGGGGGATACCTTCTTCCACAAGATGTATCCCTTCATCGATGCCAGCAGCGGCGGATCGGTGAACGGCGTCATCGAAGCGGCGAACGCGGTGCTCGCAATGGCCGACGAGGAGAGCGTCATTATCCCCGGCCACGGCCCGATCGCCGGCCGGGACGACCTGCGGGCCTACCGGGACATGCTGGCGACGGTGCGCGACTCCATCAATGCGATGATCGCCGACGGCATGAGCCTCGAGCAGGTGCAGGCCGCCAACCCGACGGCGGACTTCGACGCCATGCACAACGAGATGGGTATGTTCGAGCCGGCCCAGTGGGTGGGTCTGATGTACGGTCTGTTGGCCCCGGCGGAGGACGCCGGCGGGGAATGAGGGAAGGGCCGCCGGGCGCGCCGCCCGGCGGCCTGCCGCCTAGATGCGGAAGCGGATGCCCTGTGCCAGCGGCATCTCGGTGCCCCAGTTGATGGTGGTCGTCTGCCGGCGCATGTAGGCCTTCCAGGCGTCGGAGCCGGATTCCCGGCCGCCCCCGGTTTCCTTCTCGCCGCCGAAGGCGCCGCCGATCTCGGCGCCGGAGGTGCCGATGTTCACGTTGGCGATGCCGCAGTCCGAGCCGCCCGCGGACAGGAAGCGCTCGGCGTGCTGCAGTTTGTCCGTGAAGATGGCCGAGGACAGGCCCTGTCCTACGCCGTTGTGCAGCGCCAGCGCCTCGTCCAGGGTCTCGTAGCCGATGAGATAGAGGATGGGCGCGAAGGTCTCGGCCTGCACGATGGGCCAGTGATTCTCCGCCATCACCAGCGTCGGCTCCACGTAGAAGCCCGGCCGGTCCAGCCGGTGGCCGCCGTACAGCACCTTGCCGTGGTGGGACAGGATGTCCTCGACGGCCCGCTCGAAATTCGTGACCGCCTGGTTGTCGATGAGGGGGCCCATCAGCGTGCTCTCGTCCAGCGGGTCGCCGATGCGCACCTGGTCGTAGGCGCGGATCAGGCGCTCTTTCAGTTCGTCCCGGCGCGAGTCGTGCACCAGCACGCGGCGGGTGGTCGTGCAGCGCTGGCCGGCGGTGCCGACGGCGCCGAACAGGATGGCGGGCACGGCCAGATCGAGGTTCGCGTACTCGTCCACGATAATGGCGTTGTTGCCGCCGAGTTCCAGCAGGCTGCGCCCCATGCGCGCGGCCACCCGTTCGCCCACCTTGCGGCCGACGGCGGTGGAGCCGGTGAAGGAGAGCAGATCCACGCGCGGGTCCTCGACGAAGGCCTCGGCGCGCTCGGTGCCGCCGTCGTTGAAGAGGTTGAAGATGGGCGGATGGGAGAGATCCGCCAGCACCTCGTTGCAGATCTTCTGCACCGCCAGCGAGACCAGCGGCGTCTTGGGCGAGGGCTTCCAGACCGAAACGTTGCCGCAGACGGCCGCGACGAGGGCGTTCCAGGACCAGACGGCCACCGGGAAATTGAAGGCCGTGACGATCCCCACCACCCCCAGCGGATGCCACTGCTCGTACATGCGGTGGGAGGGCCGCTCCGAGTGCATGGTCTTGCCGTAGAGCATGCGCGACTGGCCCACGGCGAAGTCGGCAATGTCGATCATCTCCTGCACTTCGCCGTCGCCCTCGGCCTTGATCTTGCCGTTCTCCAGGCTGACCAGGCTGCCGAGCGCATCCTTGTTGTCGCGCAGTGCGAGCCCGATGCGCCGCACCGCCTCGCCGCGCACCGGCGCCGGCGTGTTGCGCCACTCGGCGAACGCCTCCCGGGCGGCGACCATGAGCCGGTCGTATTCGCCCGCACTGCTGGCCAGCACGCTGCCGAGCACCTCGCCCGTGGACGGGTTGACCGACTCTATCGGAGGTCCCGGGTCCTTCTCGATCGCATTGCCGCCGCACCAGGTCCCGTGGTTCTCGGCCTCCAGACCGAGCCGTTTCAGGATGTCTTTCATGGCTTTCACTCCCGGCCGACCCGGCGAGGCCGCGAGCCGGCTTGCTCAAAGTTACGAAAGGGATGGGGATTGATGCATGGCATTGTCCCATCTGACCGGACAAGCCGCCACTGAGGGTTTCCCCGATGGCGAGCCGTCGTGGCCGGCGCCCTCGCGTCGCGGCGCCATTTCGGCCCGGGCGCAGCAAAGGCCGACGATTTCGTACGTAACTTATTCGAATCCCTGAAAGTTTTGCTTTGCAGCAAGGCCCGTGGCATATTGCCGCAATGTCCCGAAGCACCGCACAGACGAACTGGCACCCCACCAGCTGGCAGAGCCGCGAGGCGACCCAGCAGGCGGCCTATCCCGATCGCGACGCACTGGACGACGCCGTCGCCCGGCTGAGCCGGCTGCCGCCGCTGGTCACCTCCTGGGAGGTGGACAACCTCAAGCAGCACATCGCCGCCGCCCAGCGCGGCGAGGCATTCGTGCTGCAGGGCGGCGACTGCGCCGAGACCTTCGACGACTGCACCTCCGAGAGCGTCGTGCAGAAGCTGAAGATCCTGCTGCAGATGTCCCTGGTGATGCTCTACGGCATGAAAAAGCCGGTGGTCAGGATCGGACGCATGGCAGGCCAGTACGCGAAGCCCCGTTCCGCCGACACCGAGACCCGGGACGGGGAGACGCTGCCGAGTTTCCGCGGCGACCTGATCAACCGCAGCCCCTTCACGGCCGAAGACCGGGTGCCGGATCCGGAGCTGATCCTCCGCGGCTACGAGCGGGCGGCGCTCACTTTGAATTTCGTCCGCTCGCTGGTGGACGGCGGCTTCGCCGACCTGCATCACCCGGAGAACTGGGATCTGGAGTGGGTGGGCCATTCGCCGATGGCTGCCGAGTATCAGCGCATCGCTGATGCCATCTCCCACTCGCTGGATTTCTTCGAGTCCATCGCCGGCCGGCCCATCCATCACACCCGGCGTGCGGACATCTACGCCGGCCACGAGGGGCTGCACCTGCACTACGAGCAGGCCCAGACCCGCCTGCGGCGCGACCGCTGGTACGACCTGACCACCCATTTCCCCTGGATCGGCATGCGCACGGCCAACGTGGACGGCGCCCACATGGAATATTTCCGCGGCGTCACTAACCCGATGGGCGTCAAGATCGGCCCCGGCATGACCGCGGAGTGGCTGCAGGAGCTGATCGGCATCCTCAATCCGCACAACGAGCCAGGCCGGCTCACGCTGATCCATCGCCTCGGCGCGAAGCAGGTGGAGGAGGGGCTGCCGCCGCTGATCCAGGCCGCCCGCGCCACCGGCAGCCCGGTGCTGTGGGTATGCGACCCGATGCACGGCAATACGGAGAGCACCTCCGGCGGCTTCAAGACGCGGCGCTTCGACAACATCGTCTCGGAGCTCAAGGCCGCATTCCGCATCCACCGCGAGATGGGCAGCTACCTCGGCGGCGTGCATCTGGAGCTGACCGGCGCGAACGTCACCGAGTGCATCGGCGGCGCCCGCGGGCTGGCCGAGGCCGATCTCAAGCGCGCCTACCGCTCCCAGGTGGACCCCCGCCTCAATTACGAGCAGGCGATGGAGGTGGCGATGCTGATCGCAGGCCTCCGCGACGCGGTGGAATCCCACCGCAAGGCCGGCTAGCATGTAGGAGGGCCTTCAGGCCCGATCCGGCAGGCCCGATCCGGCTCTTCTGACCGGAGCACCTACCTATCGGCGTTGGCCCGCCATCGGCTGGGGTGGACTGCGGCGGACGGGCCCGTAGCCGAGAGGCTTGGCACCAGTCAGCAGGTGTCGCTGACTGGCAGATCCTCACGGCCGCCGCGAGCACGGCCGTCATGCGGGGGTATCCATCGCCGCGACCTTTTGTCGGGAGCAAGATGGATACCCCCGCAGGGCGGTCACAGGAGAAGGGGATAGGGCAGGAAGAAATCGGGCCTGAAGGCCCTCCTACCGTTGGAATTTTCGGAGCATTTGCCAGGCCTCGCGGGTCGGGATCTCGCGATACTCGCCGGGCTGAAGGCCGTGCACTTCCCAGGGTCCTATGCGGGTGCGGACGAGGCGCAGTACCGGGAGTCCCACTGCGGCGCTCATGCGCCGCACCTGGCGGTTGCGTCCCTCGTCGATGGTGATCCGCAGCCAGGAGTCGGGGACGCTCTGGCGGTAGCGGATGGGCGGATCGCGGGGCCATAGCCAGGCCGGCTCTTCGACCGCGCCGGCTTCCAGGGCACCTGCCTTGCGGCCGCGAATATCGACTCCGGCGCACAGGCGGGCCAGGGCGTCGGCGGCAACCATGCCCTCCACCTGGGCATAGTAGGTTTTCGGCAGCTTGTGGCGGGGATGGGCTATCGCGGCCTGCAGCCGGCCGTCGTCGGTGAGGGCCAGCAGACCCTCGCTGTCGTAGTCGAGCCGGCCGGCGGGGTAGACGTCCGGAACGTCGACATAAGCGGCGAGCGTGTCGCGGCCGCGGGTGTCGGTGAACGCCGAGAGCACATGGTAGGGCTTGTTGAGGAGCACGAGTCGCATGGTGGGGACCATACCCCCGGGGCGGATCGCGGAACAGCCGGCTGGCTCGGCTTGTGATGCGCTTTCGATCGGATCCCGGTGGGTTGGGGAAGGCCTCGGGTGAGGCGATCCGGGAGCTTCCCGGATTGCAGCGGCTGTTGGCGGCCGGTATCATGATGCACCGCAATAAAATCGGTCCTACAGACATCTGCCGGGCTGCAATTCCCGTGCAACCGCTTGATTCCTGTGGACCCTGAGTGATCAACCGGACTGGAGTGAGTCATGAGCAACCCTGCGCGTACGTCTCCCGGAGAAGGCATCGAACTGTTGGGGACGATGCACGAGGGATTCGACGAGATACTCACCCCGGACGCGCTGCAATTCGTCGCGGCCCTGCATCGGGAGTTCACGCCGCGGGTCCACGGCCTGCTGAAGGCGCGGGAGGAGCGCCAGGCCCGCATCGATGCCGGCGAGATGCCCGATTTCCTGGAGGAGACCCGCGAGATCCGCGAGTCCGAATGGAAGGTGACCGCCGCGCCGGCCGACCTGCAGGACCGGCGGGTCGAGATCACCGGCCCGACCGACCGCAAGATGGTCATCAACGCGCTCAATTCGGGCGCGAAGGTGTTCATGGCCGACTGCGAGGACTCGATGACGCCCAACTGGTACAACGTGGTCCAGGGGCAGATCAACCTGCGCGACGCCGCGAACCGGAACATCAGCTTCGACGCGCCGAACGGCAAGCACTACGAGCTGGGCGAGAAGATCGCCACCCTGATCGTCCGCCCCCGCGGCTGGCACCTCTTCGAGAAGCACCTGAAGGTGGACGGCGAGGAAGTGCCGGGCGCGTTCGTGGATTTCGGCCTGTACCTGTTCCATAACGCGAAGGCACTCAAGAGCCGCGGCACGGGGCCGTATTTCTACCTGCCGAAGATGGAGAGCCACAAGGAAGCCGCGCTCTGGACCGACGTGTTCCGCTTCGCCGAGAAAGCCGGCGCGGTCGACGAGGGCGCCATCAAGGTGACCGTACTGATCGAGACGATCCTGGCCGCCTTCGAGGTGGACGAGATACTGTACGCGCTGAAGGACTACATCGTCGGCCAGAACTGCGGGCGCTGGGACTACATCTTCAGCTTCATCAAGAGGTTCCGGAAGTTCCCGGAATTCGTGCTGCCGGACCGCAACGAGGTGGGCATGACCACCCACTTCCTGCGCTCCTATTCGCTGCTGGTGATCAAGACCTGCCACCGCCGCGGCGCCTTCGCCATCGGCGGCATGGCAGCCCAGATCCCGATCAAGGACGATCCGGAGGCCAACGAGGAGGCCATCGCCAAGGTGCGGGCCGACAAGGAACGCGAGGCCACCGATGGCCACGACGGCACCTGGGTGGCCCATCCGGGTCTCGTGCCGATCGCCATGGAGATCTTCGACCGCCACATGCCGCAGCCGAACCAGGTGGACCGCCAGCGCGAGGACGTGGAGGTGACCGCGGCGGACCTGCTGCAGGTGCCCCAGGGACGCATCACCGAGACAGGGCTGAGAAACAACATCTCGG
>Ga0209943_1001005_pt1 | contig 18222 bp, 14 predicted proteins | sample SalPonR1_B_D2_MG_FD_185698 | JGI IMG/M metagenome (GOLD analysis project Ga0209943, IMG submission 185698) | Salt pond soil microbial communities from South San Francisco under conditions of wetland restoration - Salt Pond MetaG R1_B_D2_MG... ... | reverse complement strand
TATTAGAGATATTAAAACAGCATATGAAACATGTAAACTTCTAAATATTTTTTTGTCTAAAAGCTGATAGTTTAATTCATTCATTCTTCTTTCTCCAAGAAAACTTTGTGAACAGATATGAAATAGGCAGCATCTGTAAAGTTATTTCAAGTAAGCCTATTAAGGGAGTGCCAACCCTTAGATTAGTATATAATAATCCTTCTATAGACCTTGGGCCTGTAATAACTGCAACTATACCCGTAAGAACCCATAAAAGTCCAAACAACTTCAGTCACCCTTTTTCAGTATTAAATATTATCTCTCTAAAGGAATATATTACATCACTTCATGTTCCTCAAAAACAGTAAAGTAATCTGTTATAAGCATAAAAATAATTTCAAAAAATAAGTATGCCATAACATATAAATCGTAAACCTTTTTAAAACCATTTAATATTATTATAATTCATATATAGTTCCTCCCTTTTATAATTATAAATAAAAGCTTAATAATATAATAGTAACTATAGTAATATTAAAGTCATATTTATAATACCACACAGAGAACTTCCTTGTCATTGTTTTATACTTACTAAATGCATGTTATAATTATACTGTAAATGAATTTAATACAAAGTTAAAAATATAATATACTAATAAGTGATATAATTTATAAAAGAGGTGTTTTATGTACGCGGTAATTGATATAGGTTCTAATACAATTCGTTTATCATCTTTTAATAAGATTGAAGAAAACTTGGAGCTTCTTTTCACTAAAAAGGAAAGTGCCGGTCTCGCTCAGTTCATAGATGATAGCAACAACATGAGTGACGAGGGTATCGAAAAAGCAATTTCCACTCTAAAAGAATTCAGCACATTAGTAAGTAACGTTAAATTTAAAAAAATTTATACCTTCGCAACGGCTGCCATAAGAAATGTTAACAATTCCGAATATGTAGTTGACTGCATTGAAAAAGAAACCGGCTTAAATATAGACATACTTTCCGCCTCTGAAGAATCAAGTTATGCTTATATAGGCGCAAACAAAACACTCAACATAGATGAAGGTTTAATGTTTGATTTAGGTGGAGGCTCAACCGAAATAGTAATATATAAAAATGGTAAAATCAGATATGAGGTTTCAATACCATTTGGCTCTTTAAATATATATAATAGGTATGTTAATAAAATATTGCCCACTAAAAAAGAGTCCACAAGGATAAAAAAAGCGTTTCTCGAAGAGCTAAAAAAAATTGATTATAAAAACATGGATGTAAATATAGATCAAATATGCTGTGTTGGCGGTTCCTCCCGTGCTTGCTTGCAAATCATCAATAAATGGAACGATTTACCCAATGCTAATTCAACTTTTAATTCTAAAGCGCTCAAGGAAGTTCTAGATTGTGTATTAGATAATAAAATAAATGGTATACATTATTTACTAAAAATAGTCCCTGACAGAATCCATACTATAATACCTGGAATAATAATAATTAATGCCATTTCAGAATACTTTAACTGTAATGCAATGATTGTTTCTAAACATGGTGTTAGAGAAGGTTTTTTATACCATAACTTATTCAAGGAGTGAAAATGGGTAATATTGATTTAAATTTAAAATACACACAAAACCGTGAATTATCATGGTTAAAATTTAATGAAAGAGTTTTAAATGAAGCAACCGATTCAACCGTCCCTCTTTTGGAACGTTTAAATTTCATCTCCATATACCAAGCTAATTTGGATGAATTTTTCATGATTAGAATTGGTTCACTATTTACACTAAAAGAAATGGAAAAAGGTAAACACAGTCATGACCCACGTAGCGGATACACATATAAGGAACAAATAGATAAAGCTTATTTGCGTATTCACGTATTGAATAACAAAAAAGACGAAATATATAACGATGTAACTAATAAGCTTGCAATATACGGTATAAAAAACTGTAAACCCGCCGAATTAAAAAAAAAAGAATATATTGAAATTAAATCATATTTTACTAATAATGTATTGCCGATTCTTTCTCCTCAAGTGATAGATGCCCATCATCCTTTTCCTCATATACTAAATAAAAGACTGCATATTGGAGTCAATATTAAAAAGAAAAAAAACAATATAATTGGTATTATCCCTATTCCTGATTCCCTACCACAAATATATGTTTTGAAAAACTTAGAATCCATCAAGTTTGTTAATATGGAAAACTTGATTTTGGAATTTGCCGATTCAGTTTTCTCCTCTTATGAAATAGAGGAAAAAGTATATTTCTGTTTAACTAGAAATGCTGATATTAACTTAAGTAGTGATGATGAGAGTTTTGATATACCTTATGATTTAAGGAAAAGAATAGAACAATTATTAAAAGAAAGAAATCGAATGCAAGTAGTTAGAATTGAAATTTCAAGTGAAATAAGCAAATCGTTCAAGGATTTTTTACTTACAAATTTTAAAATTTATAATCATCAGGTATTTATTTCAAAAGCTCCCATGAACTTGACTTATACTTCATCTCTAATTAAATATTCTAAAATTAAAAATATGTTAGATTTAATATATTCTAAACATTCTCCTAGAGTATATTCAAATTTAAATTATAGGAAATCACTAATAAGTCAAGTTCTAAAAAAAGACGTATTATTGTCATATCCTTACGAATCAATAGAAACCTACATTCGTTTGATAAAGGATTGCGTCTATAATGAATCCGTTATCTCCATTAAAATAACCATCTATCGTTTGGCAAGCTCTGCTAAAATAGTTGATTATCTTTGTATGGCTTCAGAAAATGGTAAGCAAGTTACCGCTTTAATTGAACTTAGAGCTCGTTTTGATGAACAAAACAACATCAATTGGTCTGAAAGATTGGAAAAAGCAGGTGTAAACGTACAATACGGTTTTGATAAATATAAAGTGCACTCTAAAATATGTTTAATAACATTAAAACAACACGGAGAAATTAAATACATTACTCAAATTGGAACTGGTAATTACAATGAAACTACAGCAGCTTTATATACCGATCTATCATTAATTACTGGCAATCAAGAAATTGGCAAAGATGCCTCAGAATTTTTTAAGAATATGGAATTGTGTAAAATGGAAGGAAATTATAGCACCTTACTCACATCTCCAAATCAATTAAAAAAGAAAGTAATCAAATTAATTAAGGAACAAGAGATCTTAGGGGAAAAAGGTATTATAAAAATCAAAATTAATTCTATAACTGATACTGATATCATTTTTGCTTTAAAAAACGCATCATGTGCTGGAACAAAAATTTTTTTAATTGTCAGAGGTATATGCTGTATCTTACCAAAAGTACCCAATGCTACTGAAAATATTTCCATATCTCAAGTGATTGGCCGATACTTGGAACATTCTAGGATATATAGTTTCGGTTATGGCGATAATAATAAGATGTATATCTCTTCTGCTGATTTTATGACTAGAAATACAGAAAATCGAGTAGAAGTAGCCGCTCCAATTTTTGATAAAACTTGTAAAGATAAACTCAACCGTATCTTTGAAGCAATAGATATGGATAATACTAAAGCACGTGATATGAATCATTTGGGTGATTTTAATAAAAGGGTTGTTGATAAAAAAATATACGATTCTCAAAAAGAATTAATTTATGATTCTGAAAAGGTAAATCTACTTACGATGGGAGAAAAAAATAACGAAAATAATTTATCTTCACCAAGAAAGCTTTTGTTAAAATTCAAGGAACTCTTTGGAAGAGGACTTTAATATATTAATTGTTTTCTTTAAATATACTTTTGAAATTTAGAAAAACAAAATATGAGGAAATATAAGAAAAACATCAAGGAAATCACTTTGTAGATAAATTCAAGGCAATCTTCTTTAGTTAATTTTTTCATATGGGCTAGCAATGTTGAAAAGATTTGCAAGTTGCCAAAATTTTGTCCAATTCAGTAAACTCCAATAATACTAATGTTAATATTTTTTAAAAATCAAAAATTCAATGAATTTCATCTAATCTATTACAATACAGTTTTCAAGTCACACTCATTCAGCTTGAAAATTCTTAAAACTTTTTTAAAATCCTACACCTGATAACATGCATGATATAAGGGTCCAATCTAGTAACTAACCTCTTTCTTGTGGTAGCAAAAAAAATCAATTGATAAAAAACATATCTATTGTCACAAACCAATTTGAAGAGTGTAATTAATTACCTTTCTGTAGAAAGATTGTAAGAAATAAAATCTTCAGGAAAAAAATCAATAATAAATCACTCCTGATTAGCCATAACTTGATTTTTGCCTTTTTTCTTAGCTTCATACATAAGTTTATCTGCTCTATTAACTAGTTGAATTGCATTTTCATTTTTGTATAAAACCACACCTATGCTTATAGTAACATTGAAAATTTCAGGCTCAAATACTAAATTTTCAATATTTTTTCTTATCCTTTCAGCAATTCTTTCAGATTGTTTTTTCGTAATACTAGGCATAATGGCTAAGAACTCTTCCCCGCCATATCTACCTACTATATCATCATCTCTTAAGCTATTTTTAATTACTTCTGCGACCTTTTCAATTACTTCATCGCCTTTAGGATGTCCATACTTGTCATTTACTTTTTTAAAGTTATCTATATCCATCATGGCTACAACAAAACCATTTTTTTTTGAATTTGCTATGGTTTCATCTAAAACCGCAAAAAGCGACTTGTGGTTAAGACACCCAGTTAGCGAGTCCTTTTCAGCTAATTCTTTAAGTTGTTTTGTCCTTATTTCAACTTCTTCTTCAAGTTCTTTTTCTCTTTTATAGTTATACCTATTTTTACTGATATTAAATGATGTGAACACTATTAGTATTAACCCTACGAAAAAAACAAGGGTTATCAACCATAAAATATTTCTTGAACTATTAAATATAACATCATTATCCATAGTAAAAACAGCATAAATTTCTCTCTGAGATATGTCTTCATCAAACAATATTTCTTGAGAATAATAATATTTATCTTTTTGATACAGTGAACTTTCTATTAAAGTTTGCCCTTCAATAATTCTTTTTGTTGATTCTTTAAAATCTTCTCTATTTTTAAAACCATCACTTAATATAAAATCGGTATTTTTATGGGCTACTATATAGCCTCTTTCATCAGTCAAAAATACATAACCCGTTTCACCTTCTAGATTAGTCTTTAAAAATCTTTCAATTATTATATCCACTTTAAGAGCTAAAAACGCTGCCCCTATTATCTCATCATTGTTTTTAATAGGCACCAACATTACGATTATTGGTCTTTCTCTTTTATCGCTAGAATGCACTTCGCTAATGAAATAATTATTTTCTTTAAATGCTTCTTCAATATATGGCATGGTATCATGTCTTTGCCCTAAAGTATATCCATCTAAACTATCCATAAAAACCGTATTGCTTTCAATTTCTATAATGCTTCCATCAATATTTAATTTGATAACTTCATCATTATTTAATACTATCCCAACATTTTCATTGTAATCATATTTTTCATACATTTCATTTAGGAATTCTGTAGCCTCGTCCCTTTTATTTATATCATAAGGATTAACACAAGCTTCAATAATAATATCCGCTTCTGCTATGTACTCTGCCGTTTTTGATGCATCCTCTATCCAACATGAAACAGACTCCTCTGTATGAGAGGTAACATATTTACTAATATTTACAAAACTTTGAAGATCAGTTTCTCTTGCTTTTCTATAAACCACATAATCAAAAACAAGCAAAACCAGTAATACTATGATTATTAACTTTGCCAGTATTGCCCATAAATCAATTTTTTCATTAAAATATCTTCTCATAAATACACTACCCTTTATTAAGATATTTTAATTATAACTGTGTTTTTACAGGATATCAACCTAATCTCTTTTTTATTGTTTTACTATAACCATTTGTAAACCCATATTTGCGCCTTAATTCATTTTCAATAAATCGAAGAAAAGTGTCCTTAGTTTTATCATTTAATTATAGAGTGCCTAGTAATACATAGGTAATATTTGATACTTTTCTATAAATGAATAATCCATCTATATTATTATACATTATTATTGTCTTTAATACTTTTAAACAGTAATATAAAGCATGTTAATATAATTATGTCAGCTATAACAAATATTCCAGTTTCCAAAGCTGAGAAATATGAATTTTGAATAAATTGGTTTATGGTCATTGCAAGAATCGATATCCCCAGCATTAAAGCCTTTGTTATAACCATAGGGCTAAGAAGATATCCCATGGATGTTTGTTTTTTTAATGATATACCACCAACTATGGCCAATGGTATAAATAACCCAAAGTCAAGGGCTTGTATCACCAAAGTAGTATAATGTTCAAGACCCAGTGGTAAGCCACCAAGAAAATATGGCTTTATTCTACCAATCCACATAAAAGCAATCATTATACCCACTATAATTTGGAAATTCCCCAAAAGCCTTGTGGGGGTTTTCTCCTTATAATATTTTTTTATATTTGTGTAATCTATTTCCCCAATGGCGATAATTAAGGCTGTTATGCTAAGAGACACAATTGCAACATAAACAAAGAACAGTTGGTTGAAATTGCTTAAAAAAACATATGAAGTATATGTATATACAAAATATGCTATTAGACCTAAAAACAAAAACTCCCCCTTTAAAGTTTTTCTATTAACCAAAGAATAAATAAGAGTAGGAACCCCAACAATTAAAGTAATAAAATCTTGTGCTTTTGCCTGAAGCGCAACAGATACTGAATCATATCCATATAGTCCCTTTCCATATAGTTCAATAAGTTCACCCCTTACTGATACAAACATCAACTCTCTATCTATTGCTCCATTTAGCAATAATCCTGCCAATGTAGCAAGAATAGATAAGCCTATTATTGCTACACATATAACATTAATTCTTCTACTCATTTTTTCTCCAAACTACTAAAAATATTATTTTTAAGTGCTTTAATGAGTTTCTTTTTATAGTTATCATCAACACTTTCTTGCGTCATTTTAAATGCAAACCCAAATATAGTTGTCCATATAATTTGGGACGTTAACTCAACATCCACTTTTCGATAAATTCCTTGAGACATGCCATCATTAAGATTTTTAACGATCATTCCAATTGCCTTATCACTATCTTTTGCTCCTTGATACAAAAGACTAGTTTTCTCTCTAATTAAGGTATTATTACTATTCATTATTTCTTTGTATTCCAATGAATTCTTTAAAACCGCCTCAATATATGCATCTATTGAATTATCAAGAATTTCTCTTGCATTCCCATCTCTATTAAGTTCCTCACCCACAGCCATAATTATATCTTGATACCCCATGTTAAATATGCAATTTATGATCTCCTCCTTATCTGAAAAATAATGATACACTATCCCTGGTGAATAACCCATTCTATTTGTTATCCTTCTAATGGAGACTTTATCAAGGCCATCATCTTTTATTATCTTTTTAGTTGTTTCAAGTATTATTTCCTTTATATCTTCATGATTTTTCATCTTTTTCTTATTTGCCATAAGTCCTCCAAATAATTAAACAGTGTTTAATTTATAACATAATTTTTAATCCTTGTCAAACATAATTTAAGGCCCTCCATTATTACGGAAGTTAGGCCGAAGACAACCTGACTTTATCAAACATTTATAAAGTTGGCCTTTAAGGACCCCAAAATTGTCATCTTCATATTAAAGTCACAAGTTCTAGACTATCCGCAGCTATCTAAACAATACTTATCTTCTACTATGTCGTAAATGAAAGACCAATCTAATACACTATCAATATTTCTAAGTAAATAATTTTCTGGAACTATTTGGTTTAAAAATAGCATTTTAATTTGATTTTTCCTATTTTCTGGGTTTAATTTTGTTAACAATGCTATTACAAATTTCAAAATCATACCATAAAAACAGCTGAGAACATTAATATTAATAGAGTTTTGCACATTCTTAATTTTTGTTTCCTGTCTGCAAGAACTCATTGATTTCTTCTATATTGCAATTTTAATGATTTCAATGTAAAATTAGTAAAACTATTGGAGTTTATTATGAAGAAAAAAGCATTAATGATATTTGCAATATTTGTATTTATAGTTCTTTTCGTAAAGGGCATTGATGTTACCAGCAAATATGAAATGAATATATTTGACTATATCAAATATTCTATGCCTCTAAACGCAGAAGAACGCGAATATTTAAAAGAAAATGATATAGTCTACGGTATCGATATTAAAGATGCCCCATTTTCTTATGTTTTAAAAGAAACTAAACAAAACAAAGGAATACTTGTAGATTATTTCAATCAACTATCTGTTACATTGGAAAAAGAGTTTGCTGGTGTCACTTATGAAAACTATGATTTAGCTAAAAGCTTAATCGATAACGAAATTAATGCAGCAGTTATAAGTAAAGGAATACATAAAGAAGAAGTCTTTTTGTTCACTGAGCCTCTATTTACATCGCACAGCAAGATTTTAGTTAGAAACGAATCAGAATTTAATCAATTGAAGGATGTAGAAAACATAAAGATAGCAGTCGTAACTGGTTCTATTACACATCATTATGCAAATGAATTTTTCAAAGATAATAATAGTGTTGATCTGATTCTAACCAATGATTTAGATGAATGCCTTTATTTATTAGGGCTAGGACAAGTAGACGCAATAGTTGGTAACGAAACAAAAATCGCGTATGAACTAAATCAAGCTATAAAAGATAAAAAGTTCCGTTTTATAAATGATTCAATTTATTCCGAAGACATTTCCGTTGCTATAAATAAAAATGATGAAATATTATATAGCATAATCAATAAAGGCATATTAGAATTGAAAGAAAACAATCAGTATCTGCACATCCATTCCAAGTGGTTTGGTAGTTTTATGCCAGAGGTTAGGGATATATCAGATTATAATTATATGAGTAATATAATAATCTTAATTCTAGCTATTGTATTTGTCTTAGGAAGTTGGAACCATGTTATTTCAACTAGAGTTGAAGAACGCACAAAAGAACTCAATGAAAGTAAAAATGAACTTAGAGATGTTATAGATTCATTGCATGATGGCATTATAGTTTTCAACGATAAAGGTATCATCCAAGAATGTAACAACTCTTTTATTGAAATTTTAGGAATAAGTAAAAAAGAATTATTAGATTCTGATTTTTACTCTCTTGAGAATCTCAAACCATATATTTCACACATAAATGAAGACGAACCTTTTTCACATGGGCCAAATTACTATCTAGTAACACAACGAAGGCTCGACACCCTAACCCATATGAATTTATTCATAATAAGAGATTATACCGAAAGATATAAGCATGAGTTCATAAATCGTCAAGATGCTAAAATGATTGCAGTGGGGGAATTATCCGCAGGACTTGCTCATGAGATCAGAAATCCTCTAGGCTTAATAAAAAACTATCTATTTGTATTAGGCAATAAACATGAAGACGAATTCAGTATTCATGCAATATCGGTTATAGACAATTCTGTTAAGAGAATACATGCTTTAATTAATAACTTGCTTAATTTTTCAAAGTTATCCAGGAAAGAAAACAGAAGCGTAGATATAAGCAAAACATTGGAATCAATATTATTACTTGAAGAAAAAAACTTAGAGGACAATAACGTAAAGTTAGAATTAGACAAACCGGCAAATCTCCCTATAAGTGTTTTACTAAATGAAGATGTATTGAAGTTATCTATTATTAATCTTATTAATAATAGCATTGATGCTTTTACAGATTTTGAAATCGCCAATAGAAAAATCGTATTGAGTTTAAGCTTCAATGATGATGTACTAAACATCAAATTTAAAGATAACGGAAAAGGAATTGAAGAATCAAACATTGAAAAAATATTCAATCCTTTCTTCACGACAAAAGATACAGGTACTGGCTTAGGGTTATACATTCTAGCATCTGAGCTAAGAGCAATCGGGGGGAAAATAGAATGCGAAAGTGAAATAAACAAGGGAACGAAATTCACAATAAATATCCCTATAAAAGGAGTATCAAATGAAAAATAAACAAGCATATAAAATAATAATTGTAGATGATGAAATAGAATATCAGAATATCACATCTTTAATACTAGAAAATGAAGGCTATAAAACGGAAACATTTTCAAATGGTGTAGATGCACTCGATTATATGGAAAACAATAATGTTGATTTGGTAATCACTGATCTAAAAATGCCCAAGATCTCCGGATTGGAACTAATTAAAGAAATAAAAATGAAAAACAACGATACTGATGTACTTGTAGTAACAGCATTTGGAAGTATAGAAAGTGCAGTGGAAGCAATGAAAGTTGGGGCAGCTGAATATTTTATTAAAAGCGATGAACCTGCGGATTTGTTGATAAAAATAAATCGTTTAGCAAAACTAAAACGACTTGAAAGAAAGAGCAATATATTACTTAAAAAGCAAAACTCTCCAGACTTTTTTCTAAACACAAAAAGCAAAAGCTACCAAGATATTATTACTATGTGTAATAAAACAGCAAATTCAGGAATCAACATTTTATTACTAGGTGAATCTGGAGTCGGCAAAGAAGTAATAGCAAACTACATACATAAAATAAGTAACAGATGCAACGAGCCCTTTGTTCCTGTAAACTGCCAGGTTTTTCCTGAAGGTATTATAGAGTCCGAGCTATTTGGACACGAAAAAGGCTCTTTTACAGGAGCCATCGACAGTAGATTAGGTAAATTTGAGGAAGCAAATTATGGTACACTTTTTCTTGATGAAATTTGCGATTTGCCCATGTCAACTCAAGGGAAACTTTTAAGATCTTTGGAAACAAAAAAAATAAGCAAGGTTGGTGGAAACAAAAGCATAGATTTAGATGTAAGATTTATTTCTGCTACAAACAAATCTCCTTTCATTGAAATTGAAAACAAAAAATTTAGGGAAGACTTACTATACCGGATAAATACACTTACTATAACTATACCCCCACTTCGGAAAAGGAAGGAAGACCTTCCTGGTCTCATCGCCTATTTTATTAATAAAATTGAAACAGACCAAAAGAAAAAAATAGTAAAAGTAGACGATAGTGTAATGGATTATTTGCTTAAATATGATTATCCAGGTAATATAAGAGAATTAAAAAATATAATCGAAAGACTCGTAGCTCTTAGCGATGACGGAATAATAACAAATAATGAATTATTCTTACAAAAAAGCAGCAATTGCTTAGAAAGCATATTTGACCCTGAAAAAGAACTTCGGGATGCAAGGGCAGATTTTGAAAAAGCTTTTATAATAGCTTCCATGGAAAAATGTGACAACAAAGTAAGCGAATGTGCCAAAAAACTAGGTATAACACCTAGGCAACTAAGAAATAAACTTGAGCAATATAGTATATCCAAATCCAATTAATCAACCAACGGAAAATTATTTCCGCTTTACCGGAAATAATTTTCCGTTTTTTAATGTGATTACTCCCCTCTTTTTTAGTTCTTTATATCCAGCTTTGATATATGGGTATTTATAACAGATTAAATATCAAATAAAAACTGGCATGTAATTTGCTATCTATATGAGCAAGTAATTTATTATAGAAAGGACGAAAAAAAATGAAGAAATTATTGATTCTATTATTGGCACTAGCAATGTGCCTGGCTACATTTACATCATGTGGCAGTTCATCCGACGATTCAGATGATTCAGATGATCCTATCGTGATTAAGATTGGCCATACTGATTCATCACAAAGATCCACACACACATGGAGCGTTTGGTTAGGTGAGTACCTAGAAGAACAGGCCCCTGGAAGATTCGAAGTAGAAGTATATTCAGATGGTCAATTAGGAGACTCTCCTGACTTAGTAGCAGGACTTGGTCTTAATACTGTAACAATGGTATTTGATTTATCTTCAATCTTTACTACTGTTGCAGGACCTGCATCAAGCTGCATTGATTTACCTTACCTATATCCTTCTTATGAAGATTGGGTAGCAGGTACTTTCGAAAACGGCGGTTTAGAATTATTCAATGAAACTATCGAGGATTCTGATTTCTATTGTATCGACATGTACTACAATGGAATGAGACAAGTTATCTCTAGAGATAAATTCTATCATTCTTCAGATGACTTAGATGGACAAAAAGTACGTATTTCCCAAAATGATCTAAACGTTTCAATGTGGAAAGCAATGGGCGCAAATCCTACACCTATGGCTTGGGGCGAAGTTGTTACAGCATTGTCTCAAGGTCAAGTTAACGCACTAGACCACTCACTCGGTGTATTTAACGACTTTAACTTCCATGAAATCGCACCTTATGTTACTTTGACTAACCATGCATCTTCTCCGTTCCCTGTAGTATGTTCAAAGTCTTGGATCGAGTCACTAGATCCTGCAGACAGAGAAGTGCTAGAAGAAGGAGTACACCAAATGTGTGCAGCTCAAAGAGACGAAGAAAGAGCTAAAGAAGCAGATTATTTAGAAAGATTTGAAGCAGAAGGCGCAGCAATTGAAGAATTAAGCGAAGAAGAAGTAGCAGCATTTATAGAAGCAGTTCAACCTGTTTATGACGATATGAGAGCAGAAATTGGCGACGAATTAATGGACAAATGGTTAGCTACAGTTCCTGAATAAATTATTAAAAAAAAATCATTAATAATATCGGGGGCCTTTAGGCCCTCGATATTATAACTATTAAGGGAGGCTATTTTGTTAAAAGGAAAGAGCAAATTTATTGCAAATGTGAATAAAGCAGAAGACATAAGTCTAGTTGTTATGTTTGCAATTATGGTATCAGTAATATTCTTTCAAGTTATCATGCGTTATCTGTTTAATAATTCATTATCATGGTCCGAAGAGTTAGGTAAATTTTTTTTCGTATGGATATCTTGGCTTGGAATAAGCATAGGCCAAAGGCGTAATGAACACATTAAAATAACCTTATTTATTGACCGCTTATCTGATTCAGGGCAAAGGATTTGTGAAATAATTACAGACATCATATTATTAATAATATGTTCAATAACTATTTATTATGCTGTTTTGCTTGTACAAAGTCAAATTAATGTACCATATGCAGGTATTAAGATTAGCACTTCATGGGGATATCTATCACTTGTTTTAGGTTGTAGTTTTATGGCTCTTCGCTTGATAGAAGGAGTTTATACAAACATTAATACTTTATTAGAAAAGCGCAGAAAGAAAATACCGGAAGGAGGTAACAACTAATGACAGTAGCTGTATTATTTATTGCATTAACTGTTCTCCTTATGGTTGGAGTACCCGTCGGTTTCGCTATAGGCGGCGCAACTATGCTTTCAATGTTTTTATGTTCTGATCTGAACATGGTAATAAACGCTCAATATGGTTATAGTGGTATATTCTCATTTACCGTAATGGCTATTCCATTCTTTATGTTAGCAGGGCTAATAATGTCAAATGGTGGAATTGCGAAGCGTATTGTAACCTTTGCATCAGCACTAATAAATTTTGTTAACGGTGCTATCGGTTGTGTTACCGTAATAGCTTGTATGTTCTTTGGTGCTCTTTCAGGGTCAGGTATGGCTACAACATCTGCAATAGGCGGTATGATGATACCCGAAATGAAAGAGAAGGGATATGACCCTGCTTATGCAGCTACAATAGTATGCTTCGGCGGAATCATCGGCCCTATAATACCTCCTAGTTTATCGTTCGTATTATATGGAGCTTCAACAGGAGTATCAATTTCACAACTTTTTCTAGCGGGTATATTACCAGGAATACTTATAGGAATAATATTTGTAATAGCTAATATTATAATTTGTACTAAAAGTGGTACAGACTTAAGAAAACAAAACAAAGACAAAGTCAGTGTTCCTTGGCGTATATCAATGGTTAACAGATTAAAGGAAATCGGAAAAGCTACTAAAGATGGTTTTTGGGCACTATTATCACCAGTTATTATACTTGGAGGTATATATTCTGGAGTATTTACACCAACAGAAGCAGCTTGTATTTCAGTGGTATATTCAATAATAATTAGTATCTTTGTATATAAGGATATAGATTTTAAAGGATTATATGATGTATTTCTTGACACTTCTGTATTAAACGGTATAACATCATTTTTATTAGGATACTCAACTGTATTCTCAACATTTATGACTTTTGAAAGAGTCCCACAAATGATTACAGAATTCTTAACTAGTGTTTCTGATAATCCATATGTTGTATTGATGTTTGTAAACATAATACTTTTAATCGTGGGATGTTTCTTAGACACGGTTCCGGCAATTATAGTTATGGCTCCTATGCTAATGCCTACAGTTGAAGCATTAGGTATAAACCCTATACACTTCGGTGTAATCATGGCAGTTAACTTAGCCTTAGGACTTTGCTCTCCTCCATATGGATGCAACCTATTTGTAGGAGCTGCAGTTGCCAAAATAAAAATGGAAAGTATGTTTAAGTACATAATGCCATTATTCTTAGTCGGGTTAATCGCCCTCGCAATGGTAACATTTATACCTTGGTTATCACTAGTATTTATAAACTAATCGAGTATATGGAAAATCGATTAATTTCTCCGAACTATCACACCACCGTACTTACCTTCGGTATACGGCAGTTCAATTTCATACTAAATACGATCTAACCGCTAAAAGTCTAGTAGAAATACTAGACTTCTTTTATTGAAAATCAAATTAGATAATACTAAAGCATAAAATTTCTTCGGCTTACTCAAATCAGAATTCTAATCAATTGAACAATTCATATATTTATTACTATAATAAGGGGTTTAAACATAATTTAAAAGGACTGAGTCCTTTGCAATATGATGTGACCCCAATTAGTTAAACTTTATAGCGAAACACTTTTTATATTGTTTCGCTATTTCTTTATGCAGCTAAGAAGTTAAGCCTATATTCAACAGGGCTCATCCATCAAATCGCAGAGCTTTTTAAATGTTTAATCTAACCCATAGTTACTTATCTTTGTTCTTTGCACTTCTAATACTTTCTGACATTAGCTATTTTCTCCTTCTAATTATAGCTCTAACCAGAAAATAGACTACCACAGCAATAATAATTGCATTAAATATCCACGGTCCTTGAAATGAAAACATTGAAAAGTTCATAAACAATCTCCTTAATATATTTTATTGCCTGTACCACTAATTAGTATAAGCATTTTTAACGTATTTCCGTAATAACCTTCATTTTTTATATCTTTATTAATAATATAATTGTATATTTTATCATACCATAATTGTTCTTTAGCTACAGATGCACTGATTAGCAATGGGGCAATAAACGCTAGACTTTCATAATTGGAATTTGGCAAAGGAGTTCCCACTTCACCATTTGTAATATAATATCCTGCATTAAATTCTCTAGGATTTTCTTTTGTTTTTGTCTTTGCCCAATTGGCAAAGGACAATAAATATTCATCGTATTTGTTATCTTTATTATATAAAGAATACTCCCCAACTCTAAATGATGTTCTGCATGCATTATAGCTGAAATCTCCATCATTTGCATTTTCTAGTTGTTTATCTATGGCTGGCACATATCCTTCTTCTGTATTTAATATAAAGTTAGGTATAAGTCCAGTACCTTCGCTATAATCCATAAACATAGTATTTAGTATTTTATCTGTTTCATTTATCACATCTTGCCATACATTTTCATTATCCGTATCAATTTTTTTGAATTTGTATAAAGCTTCCATGATAAAATCAGAACTTCTAATTAAGTCATCATGCTTAAAATACTTTAAAACACTATCTCCTATATATAAATAATTATTCTCAGAAATCATATTTTCTCTAAAAGCTGTTACTATATCCTTAGCTATATCAATATAATTAAACTCGCCATCAGAACCCCATAATTCGTCTGCTAGTATCAAAGAATATGCAATATCAATATCACCATCAGTTGCACTGTTGGCACTTTCAATACTATTAACATAGCCTTCCTCATCAAATACCATCTTCCAGCACATAAATGCATCTATGACCGGTGAACGGTTTTGATTATAGAATTTTACAAAATCATCGAAATCTTTTCTATATATATAATTATTTTTTGAGTCAAGATTTGCCATGTTAACTAGTATTAACATACCATATCCATGTGCTTCCGAAACGGTAGCAGTATTATCTTTATTTTCTTCATCAGCTTTCCAATAAACATACTTACCACCGTTATTAGTGTCTTCTCTTATATATTTATTATACCAAGCATTATAATACTTTAGTATTTGGTTTTTTACTTCCCTTTTGGAATAATCGCTAGGTTTAAGTCCCTTATAAGGATTATTAAATGAACAGCTGCATAGCAAAGTAGATACTAACATTATAGTCACTCCTTTTTTTATACTCATTTTCATATTCATCAAAAACTCCTAGTAAATATCGTGTACCAATATTCTATCACATTAAAAAATACATTCAAGCTTAACCGCTCTTAATCGATTATGAGTTAGATGATTATTTCATTTACCGATCTCTCACAGCACCGTGCGTACCGCTCGGTATACGGCGCTTCTCCAGTTTTCACATATTTTCAGATAGCAGTCATCCATGGGCAAATCCCCACGGTTATCTATTTCTTTGTTTGTTAGTACACTGTCAAGCATTATTGTATACTGATATATACTTTTACGGCTATTTGCTAATTAATTAACCTTCCAAAACAGCCAACCAAATTTCATAACCTTTTGTATCTTCTCTTGATTTTCTCCCATTGTTTCCAATATATTGCCTTTTCCTATGACGTAACCATTCATCTGATTTCCTTAACAGTTCAGTTCTTCTTTGGGCGGTTGCAATCACATTGTTACCATGACCGAGGCTGATTTCTCATTACAAATCTTGTTTCAACCATAACCGCGAATGTTTTATCTTACTAGTCGTGTCCTTGAGACATCCTCGGGCAAGAATGTAATCTTCCCTGACACATATTTGCCATATTTACATTGTGGATTTCTCGCCGCTGAGGAAAACTTTGCTCTTTGCTATGTGCATGCCGCTATCAACCCTCACTTGAGGCTTTCACCCTTGAAATTGTGCCCATGCTGGGCTAACAAAAAAAGCACTGGCTTAGCCAGTGCCCTAAATATACTATTATTGTCCTAATTGTGCTGCTACTTCTGCCGCAAAATCTTCATTTTTCTTTTCGAGCCCTTCACCAACTTCATATCTAATCATTTCTGCTACTTTCATGGTTTTCCCAATTTCCTTAGCAACAGTTTCAACGTACTGTTTAACAGATAACTCGCTGTTTTTAACAAATTTTTGTTCCACTAGACAAACTTCTTTAAGCTCTTTCTTTATTTTACCTTCAACGATTCTTTCAACCATTTCAGGATTTTTGCCTTCGTTTAGAACCATTTGAGTCATGATTTCTTTTTCTTTTTCAATATAATCTGTATCAACTTGACTTTCATCTAAGAACTTAGGATTCATTGAAGCAACCTGCATAGCTACATCCTTGCCTACAACTGCAACTTCATCTTTTGTGGCTTCAGTTTCAATACCCACTATTACTCCAATTTTACCACCACCATGTACATATCCAGTATAAACAACTCCTGGTGAATCTAATTTCTTGAATCTTCTAATGTTTAAGTTCTCACCTATTTTCGCAATTTTGTTGCTCAATGCATCTTTCACAGTTCCTTCTGATTCATACTCTTCATCCAAAAAGCTTTCTAGTGAATCATCTTTTGCAAACATAGCTTTCTCCGCTAATTTTTCAACAAAGCTTACGAATTCCTCATTTTTAGCAACGAAATCAGTTTCTGAGTTAACTTCTACTAAAGCCGCTTTCTTTCCGTCACCAGAAAAAGCAAGTTTTACCAATCCTTCTGCTGCAACTCTATCTGCTTTTTTTGCAGCTTTCGATAATCCCTTTTCCCTAAGTATCTCAGTAGCTTTTTCTATATTTCCATCAGCTTCTACTAAAGCTTTCTTACAATCCATCATTCCAGAGCCAGTATTTTCACGAAGCTCCTTAACCATTTGTGCAGTTACTGCCATTTAAGTTCCTCCTTGTTTATTATTCAACTGTTTCTTCTACAGCTTCTTCTTTTACTTCTTCTTGTGCTATTTCCTCTGTAGCTTCTGTCTCATCAAAACTTTCGCCTTGCTTTGATTCTATTATTGCATCTGCCATACAACCAGTTATCAATTTAACCGCTCTAATAGCATCATCATTCGCTGGAATAATATAATCCACATCATCAGGGTCGCAGTTGGTATCAACAATACCTACAACT
>Ga0209943_1001004_pt1 | contig 18238 bp, 11 predicted proteins | sample SalPonR1_B_D2_MG_FD_185698 | JGI IMG/M metagenome (GOLD analysis project Ga0209943, IMG submission 185698) | Salt pond soil microbial communities from South San Francisco under conditions of wetland restoration - Salt Pond MetaG R1_B_D2_MG... ... | reverse complement strand
CCAGGCCCAGGCCTGCCGGCGGCGCAGGGGCAGCAGCGGCGGCGTAGTGACCGTGCAGCAGGCGATAACGCTCCTGGGCCGTCGCCAGCGCATAGAGCGCCGTTCTTGCATCGTCACGCTGGGCCCGGATCATGACCGAGCGCCAGGCCGGCAGCGCGATGGTCGCGAGCAGGGCAGCGATGACCACGCAGACCATCAGCTCGATGAGCGTGAAGCCGGCGCGCCGCTTCACGGCGCGGGCTCCAGCTGGCGCCACCAGTGATGGCGAGGTTCACCCGGCAGACCGCCTGTAACGCTGAAGCCGTGCAGCAGCGTTGCACGGGCCGGCCCGTGGCGCCCGGAGCTCTCGATTTCGAACAGCCACTCCACCACGCCGCTGGCCGCATCGACCCGGGCGGCGAAGAGGCGCACTTCCGCGCGCCAGGCGCCGCCGCCGGGCAAGGCGCCGGATGCGTTCCACGGTGTGGCCGCCGACCAGGCGCGCGCCTCGCGCGCCGCTGATAATCCGGCTTCGGCCGCCTGCAATGCCCGCAGGCGCGAGATGCCGCCTTCCGCCATGGCCAGCTCCAGCGCGGCCGTGCCGGCGACCGCCGACGCCAGGGCCATGCCTGCCGCCGTCAGCACCAGCACCACGACCAGCACGGCGCCGGCGGACCGTTGCGGTGCACCCGCCCGCCGGCCGCGCTTCACGGCGCCGGCCCGTTGCGCAGGGCGACGGTGCGCGTCATGGACAGCGCGTGGGGACCGTCGCTGCGCAGCGACAGTCGTACCGCGACCACGGGCGCGATCGCGGATTCGGGAGCGAGGAAGCGGTCGGGCAGGCCATGCCCCGGCGTGCCGGTCGGGTCGTCGTCGATTCCCAGCAGGATCTCCATCGCCGCAATGCCCGGCAAAACTTCCTCGTCGATGAGGCGCGGGCCCCGTTGCAGCGTCTTGCGGCGCAGCGAGGGCCGCGCCGCATCCCCCGTCGACCGCGGGCTGATGTAGTAGGCGCGCGCCACGAGGTTACGCGTCTCGGCCCCGGGATCCGCCGCTTCGCCGCCCGCGATCACGCGCCCGCTCCAGGGATCTGCCTGTACCTGCAGGCGCCTCGCCTCCGGCGCGCTTGTGCGCGTTTCGGCGCGCCGCAGTACGAGCACGCCGCTGGCAGGCGCAACGCCGCCGAAGGGGGCGCACGCCAGCGGCCACCCCGACGACCAGGCCTCCAGGGGTCGCTCAAGGTCCAGGGTCCAGCCGGAACCGCAGTCACCGGCCACGCCCACGGCCAGCGGTGCCGCGCTTCCCGTGTGACCCTCGAGCTGCGCGGCTTCCGCGACCAGGCCCCAGTAACCGGCGTGCGCCAGCTCGTATTCCAGCAGTGCGAGCGCGATGCGCAAGGTGTCCTGCGCATCGGCGACGCGGGTGGTGTCGGCGGCAAGGCGCAGGATGCGCGCATGCAGGGTGGCGACCGATAGCGTCAGCAGGACGCCGATGGAGATCGCCACGAGCACTTCGGCCAGGGTCAGGCCCGCCAGGCGCCGCCGCCTGGTCATGGCGCACCCGGGGCGAGGCCCAGTCGCAGCGCGCGCTGCTCGCCGCCGGTAGCGGTCCACTCGAGTTCCAGGGCGAGCACGCCCGTGGGCAGGACGGCCAGCGAGCCCGCGGCACCGGGCAGTTGCTGCTCCAGGCGGTCGCGCCACTCGCTCAGTTCGAGCGCCGCCAGCGCGTCGGGGCTGCAGCCGCCGGCGCAGCTCGCGGGCTCCGGCAGGGCCGTCCAGTCCACGCCGGGCAATGCGCGGATACGGCCGGCAAGATCCGCGGCAAGCATGCCGGCCTGCTGGGCCCGGCGCGCCTCCGCCGTCGCGGCGAAACCGCCGAGGGCCAGCCCGAGCATGCCGGCGACCGCCAGCCCGAGCAGCAGCAGGGACACCAGCACCTCGGTCATGACGAAGCCGCGCGCGCTCATCGCGGGGCGCACTCGAGCGAGCCGGCGCCGCGGATGCGCCGGGGACGGCCGGTGGGCGAAATCACCAGCGCGCGCGCCGCCGCGTCACCGCGGTCATCGCACCAGGCCAGCGTGCCGTTGGTGCTGCGCCGCTCGCCGGGTTCGAAACGGAACGAGTGCCGGTTGGCGAGCAGCCGGCCGCGCGGGTGGGCCGCGCCGGCGCCCAGCCGCAGCACCCTCGCGGGCTCGTCCTCGGGCACCACCAGCCAGCCCTGGTCCCAGGCCGGCAGCTCGCCGGCGCAGGCCCGGCCGTCACGGCTGCCGCAAAGCAGCACCGGCCGGCCGCGCCGCAACGCTTCGCTGCGCGCCAGCCAGGCGGCGCGCGCGACGTCTTCAAGCACTGCATTGCGCCGCGCATTGAGCAGGATGCGGTCCAGCGCCGGCACCGCGATCCCGGCCAGCACCGCGATCAGCGCGATGGCCGTGAGCAACTCGATGAGCGTGATGCCGGCGTGCCTGTCCATGGCGTCCTCCTTGCCACGAAGCATGCGTGGGGGCGCCCGGCGGCGGCAGTGGCGGAAACTGCGTGTTTCGCGCCGATATGGGGCCGGTTACAGTGCGAGCTACAGGCAGGGAGAAGGCGGTTGACGAGTTCGACGGAAATCATCGTGATCGGCGGCGGTGCGGTGGGCATGCTCAGCGCCCGCCGGCTGGCGCAGGCCGGCCGCCGGGTCACGCTGGTGGAGCGGGGCCGGCTGGGACGCGGCACCTCCCGCGCGGGCGGCGGCATCATGTCGCCGCTGGTGCCCTGGGAGGCCGCCGAGCCGGTGGCGGAGCTGGCGGCGCATTCATTGCCCATGCTGCCGGGCCTGGCGGCGGAACTGGCCCGCGACACCGGTATCGACCCGGAATATCACGCCGACGGCCTGCTTTACCTGGATTGCCCGGACATTGAGGCGGCGATGGCCTTCGCGCGCCGCCGCGGCCTGCGGGCGGAGGCGCTGGACGGCGCCGCGCTGGCGGCCCTGGTGCCGGCCGCGGCGCGCACGGAGGGGCGCTCGCTGCTATTCCCCGACATCGCCCAGGTCCGTAATCCGCGCTTCCTGGACGCGCTCGCCGAGGACCTGCGCCGCCGTGGCGTGACGCTGTTGCAACAGGCGGGGGAAACCCGGCTGGAGCGCCAAAAGGACTCGGTGACAGTGGCGGCAGGGGTTCACGGCCGCCTGCGGGCGGAGGCCGTGGTGGTTGCCGCAGGCGCCTGGAGCGCGGGCCTGCTGGCGCCGCTGGGGGTGGATCTGCCGGTCGCCCCGGTGCGCGGCCAGATTCTCTGGTACCTGTTGCCGCGGCCCGAGTTTCGCCAGGTGCTGATGCGCGACGGCCGTTACCTGATCCCGCGCAGGGACGGCGTGGTGCTGGTCGGCAGCACGGTAGAGGAGGCGGGTTTCGACGACAGCACCACCGCGGAGGCCAGGTCCGAGCTGAGCGCCGCCGCCGCCGCCATGGTGCCCTTGCTGGGGACCCTCGCGCCGCAGGGACAGTGGGCGGGCCTGCGACCCGGCTCGCCCGACGGGATTCCGCTCATCGGGCCGGTGCCGGGCTGCCCGGGGCTGTGGCTCAATACGGGGCATTTCCGCAACGGGGTGAACCTCGCGCCGGCCTCGGCCCTGTTGCTGGAAGCGCTGCTGGCGGGCACCGCGCCGCCGCTGGATCCGGCAGCCTACGACCCGGCCGGCGCGCTGGCGCGCGCGGGCCAGGGATGCTTATAATGCGAACTCCTGAAAGGGTTGGAAAGCTCATGGACAGCACCCACCAAGACATCGCCAGGCGACTGACCAGCCATGGCGCCAAGCCCACCACCCAGCGGCTCAAGCTGGCCGAACTGGTGTTCGAGCGCCCCCAGCACGTCTCGGCGGAGCAGTTGCTGCAGCGGGCGCATGCCACGGGCATCCGGGTATCCAAGGCGACCGTCTACAACACCCTCAACCTGTTCGTTGAATGCGGGCTGTTGCGCGAGCTGGTGGTGGACCGCGACCGGGTCTATTACGACTCCACCGTGCACGCCCATCACCACTTCTACAATGTCGACACGGGCGAGATGATCGACATCCCGGCCGAGGCCGTTTCCTTTGCCGGCGTGCCCTCGGCCCCCGAAGGCACCGAACAGGACGGCGTGGACGTCATCATCCGGGTGCGCAACCGCGCCTGAGCCGGGTCCGGCGTTGCCGCTGCGGCGGCCATCTCTTATACTGCGCGGCCTTCCAGGGCCCCTTCGTGCCGGGGTAGCTCAGTCGGCAGAGCAACTGATTCGTAATCAGTAGGTCGGTGGTTCGATTCCACTCTCCGGCACCATTACACTTCTTCTTCCTTTCCGCGGCGCGAGCGCAGCAGCACGCAGACCGGGAACGCGGCCAGCAACGCTGAAGGCCGCAGGTCTTCCACGGTCCTGCCGGTGAAAAGGTGCCGGGCGCCGGCGAAATCCTCCGCCTCGCGACCGAGCGAACTGTCCGCCCACTGTTTGGCATCGAGCCTCAGGGCCCCGTCGCCGAGCGCCGCATGCGCCGTCAGCCGCGGCAGCAATACCAGCATCGATTCTTCGCCGTGCGAGCGGCTGAACGCGATCAGCCGCTCGCTCGCCGCGCCGTGGATTTCCATCGGCTCATAGCTGCCTTCGGCAAAAAGCCCCGGTCGCCGGCGGCGCGCATCCAGCAAGGCGGCGATGACGCCCAGCTTGATGCGGCCGTCGCGCCAGCCGGTGAGCAGTTGCTCCAGGCCAGGCACGCGCGCTTCATCCAGGAAAGCGCCTCGCGCGCCGTAATCCACGCCGCGGCGGTTGTCGGGGTCCACCAGCGACAGGTCCCAGCATTCCGTTCCCTGGTAGAGATCCGGCACGCCCGGCGCCGTATATTTCAGTACGGCTTGCGCGAGGCCGTTGATCGCGCCCGCCGGCGCGAGCCGCTCGACCAGGCGTTTCATTTCGCGCAGGAAGGCCTTGCTCTTGCGGGGATCCAGCGTGTCGCGCACGAACTGGCTGACGCCCTCCTCGTAGGCGGCATCCGGCCGCGCCCAGTGGGTCTGCAGCTTGGCCTCGCGCACCGCCTTGATCATGTAGGCGTCCATGCGCTCGGCAAAGTCGGCCATCGCGGCATCGTTTTCGGGCGCGAGTTCCATCGGCCAGGCCCCGAGCACGGCCTGGTAGTAGAGGTACTCGGCCTTGCGCGACGGGGCCGGCTCGCCTTCGGCCAGGAGGTGTCGCCGCGAACGATTGAGCCGCGTGATCCGGCGCAGGCTCTGGCGCCATTCCGCCGGCAATTCGCTGAGGACGGCGAGACGCGCGCGCACGTCCTCGCCGCGCTTGTGATCGTGGGTTGCCGTGGCCAGCATGGCCGCCGGCGCCCGTTCGCCGCGCTGGGCGGTCGCGTGGTGGAAGGCCGCCACGCTGCAGCCCCAGCGCGAGGGCTCGCCGCCGACCTCGTTCAAGGCGATGAAGCGGGTGTAGCGGTAAAAGGCCGTGTCTTCCACGGACTTCGCCGTCACAGGGCCGGTGAGTTGCTGGAACCTGCGGGCGATCTCGCGGATTTCCGGCGCCTCGCGCGGCTGGCCGTCGTCCGGGCGCCACCGCGCCAGCAATACCTTGCGGATGAAGTCATAGACGGTGTCGTCCACGAGTCCCGGCGCCTTGAGGGCGCGTCGCGTCGCCCAGTCGATGTAGCGCTCATCCGCCTGTGACGGCGCGCCGTCGGCAATGTAGGTCCGGTAAACGGGAAAGCGCGCCACGATATCCGTGAGCGCCTCGCGGATCGCCTGGTAGGTGAAATCCCGGGTGCGCGGATGGTTTTTCGCCAGCCGGGTGAGCCGCCGCGCCAGCACGGTGAACTCGCTGGAGAGATTGTTGCGCAGGATTTGCGGCTTGGCGCGCTCCACTTCCGTCTCGAAGTCCGCCGCGTCGCGCACAAAGCGCTGGTAGGTCCGCGTCAGGGGTCGTTCGCCCTCCTCGGAGATGAACAGTCCGCCCGCCTGCGCCATGAAATCGTAGCCGGTGGTGCCGTGCACGGGCCATTCCTCGGGCACCTGTTCGAAGGGCGCCAGGATCTTCTCGACCAGCAGGTAAACAGGCCGCCGCCGATCCTCGGCGCCCAGGCACCGTCCGGCGGCGGCCTGCAGTTTCTCGCAGTACGCCGCGGGATCGTAAAGGCCGTCCACGTGATCGAGCCGCACGCCGTCCACCTTGCCTTCCCGGAGCAGCCGGAACAGCAGGGCATGCACCTGCTCGAACACGTCCTCGTCTTCGACGCGCAGGCCGGCAAGGTCGTTGATGTCGAAAAACCTGCGGTAATTGATTTCGTCGGTGGCGGCCCGCCAGTACGAGAGGCGATAAACCTGCCGTTCGAGCAGCTCGTGCAGCGGCTGCCACCCCAGGGGCGTACCGGGTGGACTGGAGAAAGCGGCGGCCGCCGCCTCCAGGGGCGCCTTGCCTTCGGGCGTCGCGGCGAGCCCGGCCAGCGCGCGCTTCAGCGCACGGCCCGCCTCCATCGCCTCCGCCGTGGCGGCGCGCCGCACGCGCTCGGCGAGGGCAACGGCCTGCTCCAGGGCGGCGGTCGCGGGCCCGTTGTCTCTGCCGGTTTGGTGCCTGACCGCCATGGCAAGCACGAGGCCATAGCTGCGCGGGCAAAGCGGGAAACGATGCTCGTGGTACCAGGCGGAATAACTGCCTTCGGCCGCATCGAAGCGTACCTGCAGTTGTCCCGACTCGAGAATCTCGCCGTAGGGCGCGCCGAGAAAGGGCACCAGCAGCTTGCCGACGAGCGTTTCCTCGGCCGGCTGCCAGTCGATGTCCATCCAGTGGCAGTAGCGCCCTTCGCGTCCCCATTCGAGCACGTCCAGCCAGTAGGGATTGTGCGCGCCGCCGACGCCCATGTGGTTCGGCACGAAATCGATCAGCAGCCCCATGCCCGCCCCGTGCAGCGCGCGATGAAGGCGGTCCAGACCCGGCTCGCCGCCGAGCTCGGGATTGATCCGGGCGTGATCCACGACGTCGTAGCCATGCTGGCTGCCGGGCCTCGCCATGGTGATCGGCGAGGTGTACAGGTGACTCACCCCGAGGCTCGCCAGGTACGGCACGATGGCTGCAGCGGCGTCGAAGTCAAAGCCCGCGTGCAGCTGGACCCGGTAGGTCGCCCGCGGCACCTTGCCTTGCCACGGGCCGGCGGTCGTGCTCATCGCCGCTCCGCCTCCAGCCACCAGCTCGCCGACCAGGGCGCCATGGGCTGCCCCGCAAGCGGCGCCGGCTGCGGCCAGGCATAAAGACATTCGCCCGCGGGCAGTGCGGGCGGGATCGCCGCCTGGTCGCCCAGGTTGGCCACCAGCGACAGGCGCGCGCCGCCCGCGAGTCGCCAGGCGACGGACAGGCCGGATGCACCCCAGCGATCCACCTCAGCCGGGCAACCCGGCGCGCCGTCCAGCAGCGGCACGACCCGCGCGTGACGCACGGCGAGCAGCCGGGCGACGTGGTCGCGGAACTGTCGGCCCGCGGCGGAGGGCGGGGCGGTGAGGCGCGAAGCTTCCCAGGTGGCGCGGGCGCCGGGATCGGGGATGCGGGCGCGCGCGGCCTCGCTGGAAAATTCGGGGAAACTCCGGAATTCCCTGCGCCGCCCCTCGCGCACGGCCCGGGCCAGCTCTTCGTCGAAATCACAGAAGTACAGGAAAGGCGCGTCGGCCAGCCATTCTTCGCCCATGAACAGCATGGGAACCTGCGGCGCGAGCAACATGGCGGTCGTCACGGCTTGCACGGCGGCGGGCGCGGCCAGCTGATGGATGCGCTCGCCGAAAGCGCGGTTGCCGACCTGGTCGTGGTTCTGCAGGAAACTCACGAAAGCGGCGGGCGACAGCCCCCGGGTCGGTTCGCCGCGCGCCGCGCCGTCGCGATGAGCGGAGTGCTGGCCCTGGTAGATGAAGCCCTCGGCGAGCGCGCGACCCAGCAGCGCCACCGCGTCGCCCTGGTAGTCCTCGTAATAGCCGGCCGCCTCGCCGGTCAGCAGGACGTGCGCCGCGTGGTGCAGGTCATCGTTCCATTGCGCCGCAAAGCCTTCGCGCATCCAGTGCGCTTCGTTGGCGTCGTTTTCCAGCACGAGGTGGACGTGGCGGTCGCTGATGCTCGCCCGCACGCGGGCCGCCAGCGTGGCGAGGAAGCGGCCGCGCCAGGCCGCGTGGATTGCGTGCACCGCATCGAAGCGCAGGCCGTCGAAACGATATTCCTCCAGCCAGTAGAGCGCGTTCTCGATGAAGAACTGGCTGACCTCCTCGCGGCCGAAGTCGATCGCCGCGCCCCAGGGCGTGTGCTTGTCCGCTGCGAAGAACTCCCGCGCGTAGGCGTGCAGGTAATTGCCGTCCGGGCCGAAGTGGTTGTAGACCACATCGAGAAAGACCATCAGTCCGAGGCCGTGCGCCTCGTCGACCAGCCGCTTGAGGTCCTCCGGTGCGCCGTAGCGGCGGTCCGGCGCGAAGGGCAGCACGCCGTCGTAGCCCCAGTTCCAGCGACCCGGGAAATCGGCCACCGGCATGAGTTGCACCGCCGTCACGCCAAGCTCGGCGAGTTCCCTCAGGCGCTTGCGAACACCGTCGAAATCGCCGCTGGCGGAGTATGTCCCGGTATGCAACTCGTAGAGCACGACCTGTTCCCAGGGTCGCCCGCGCCAGTCGCCGTGACACCAGGTGTAGGCCCCGGGATCCACGACCAGCGACGGGCCGTGCACATCGTCCTGCTGCGCCCGGGAGGCCGGGTCCGGGACCGCCAGGCCGTCCGGGAGAATGAAGCGGTACGCGGTGCCGGGAGGCGCGGCGTCGGTTTCGCACTCGAACCAGCCGGCTTCCTGCGGCGTCATCGGCAGCCTGTGCTCCGATTCGCCCAGTTGCAGAAAGACGGCGTCCACCGAAGGCGCCCACAGGCGAAAGCGCGTGCCCTGGCCCCGCGGTTCGGCGCCCATCGGCAGCCTGCGGTGATGCCGCGTCATTGCGGCTCCGCTGGCGGGTCGCCGTGACTCCTGAACGCAAACACCGTCGCGCTGTGCTCCGGCAGGATCATCGAATCCCCGGCCGGGAGTTCGACCGGCGGGGCATCGGGCGCGCTGGTGTCGATGAGCCGAAGCCAGCCGCGACCGCCCTCGAACTCGGGCAGCGTGATCTCGACGCCGTTGGTCGCAGCGTTGAAATACACCAGCAGGATCTCCTCCGGCGGCTCGCTGCGGGGCGCAATGATGCGCCCGTTCAACAGGATCCCGACGACCTTGGCGAGCGGGTCCCGCCACAGCTCGTCGCCCGCGGGGCCGCCCGTGGTATCGATCCACAGGATGTCGGGAATATCCTCGCTGGAGACGCGATCGCCGTGCAGGAAGTGTTCAGCGCGCAGCGCGGCATGATCATGGCGCAGGCGCACCAGTCGCCGCACGAACCCGAGCAGCGCGTGGTCCGTCTCGGCCAGGTTCTCCCAGTCCATCCAGCTGATGTTGTTGTCCTGGCAGTAGGCATTGTTGTTGCCGCCCTGGCTGCGGCCGCACTCGTCGCCCATCAGCATCATCGGCAGGCCCTGGGACACCAGCAAGGTGAGCAGCATGTTGCGCGCCTGGCGGGCACGCATGGCGTTGACGGCCGGGTCGTCCGTCGGCCCCTCGGCGCCGTAGTTGGCCGAGTAGTTTTCTTCATGGCCGTCCTGCGGGTCTTCATTGGCCTCGTTGTGGCGATGAGCGTAGGACACCAGGTCGCGCAGGGTGAAGCCGTCGTGCGAGGTGATGAAATTGAGGCTGGCGCTCGGCTGGCGGCCGGCATGGTCGAAGGTCTCGGCGCTGCCGGCCACGGCGCGGGCGAAATGCGGCAGGAGATGCTCGTCGCCGCGCCAGAAACGCCGCACGGAGTCGCGGAACTGGTCATTCCATTCGCTCCAGCCGGGCGGGAAGTTGCCGAGCTGGTGGCCGCCGGGACCCACGTCCCAGGGTTCCGCGATCAACTTGACGTGCTGGAGCACCGGGTCCTGTCGCACCGCGTCCAGGAAACCGCTGCCGGCGTCGAAGCCCCAGGGCTCGCGCGCCAGGCAGGTGGCGAGATCGAAGCGGAAGCCGTCGACCCGCATTTCCGTGGCCCAGTATCGCAACGAGTCCATGACCATCTGCAGCACGCGCGGATGGGCGAAGTTGACGGTGTTGCCGGTGCCGGTCTCGTTGACGTAGTAGCGCGGCTCTTCGTCCAGCAGGCGGTAATAGCTCTTGTTGTCGATGCCCTTGAACGACAGTGTCGGGCCGAGCTCGTTGCCTTCGGCGGTGTGGTTGTAGACGACGTCGAGGATCACTTCGAGGCCGGCCGCATGCAGCCGGCGAACCATCCGCTTGAATTCCTCGACATCCTCGGCCAGGTAGCGCGGCTCCGGCGCGAAAAAGCCGAGGCTGTTGTAGCCCCAGTAGTTTCTCAGCCCGTTCTCCAGCAGGTGCCGGTCGTCGGTGAAGGCATGGACCGGCATGAGTTCGACGGCGGTGACGCCCAGGCCGACCAGGTGGTCGATGACCGCGTCGCTGGCCAGCCCCGCGAAGGTGCCGCGCCAGGCCTCGGGCACGTCGGGATGCAGCTGGGTCATGCCGCGCACGTGGCACTCGTAGATCAGCGAGCGGGATGCGCGATGCGCGGGGCGGCGGTGCGTGCCCCACGCGAAATTGTCGCCGACCACGCTGCATTTCGGCATGCGCGCCGCGTTGTTGCGGGTGTCGAAAGTCAGATCCTGGGTGGCGGCCCCGATGCGGTAGCCGAAATGGGCGTCGCTCCAGCGAAGTCTGCCGACCAGGCGCCGGGCATAGGGATCCAGCAGCAGCTTGTGATGATTGAAGCGGTGGCCTTGCTTCGGCGCATAGGGGCCGTGGACCCGATAGCCGTACAGGAGGCCGGGTTGCGCCTGGGCCAGGTAGCCATGGAAGACCTGGTCCGTGTGGCCCGGCAGCGCAAGCCGATGGGTTTCCCGCTGGTTACGCGCGTCGAACAGGCACAGTTCGACTTTTTCCGCGTGCGCCGAGAACAGCGCGAAGTTGACGCCGAGCCCGTCGCAGGTGGCGCCCAGCGGCATGGGGTTGCCTTCCTCCAGTCCCGTGAACTGGGGCCCGGTCATCGAGTATTCTCGCTGCCGGACCCGCCTGCAGTCGACTCCAGAAACAGCGTCGCAAGCGGCGGCAGGGTGAGTTCCACCGATTGGGCGTGGCCGTGCGAGGGCACCGGCTGGACCGCGACATAACCGCCGTTGCCCAGGTTGCTGCCCCCGTAGATGGCGGCGTCGGTGTTGAGGCGCTCGATGAATCCGCCGCCGGTCGGCACGCCGACCCGGTAGCCGTGCCGCGGCACTGGCGTGAAGTTGCTGGCGACGATGAACGGTGGATCGCCCGCCCGGCCCTTGCGCAGGAATACCAGCACGCTGTTCTCGTCGTCGTTCTCGACCAGCCACTCGAAGCCGGCCGGATCACAGTCCAGCACGTGCAGCGCGGGGCTGTTTCGATAAAGGCCGTTGAGGTCCCTGAACAGGCTCTGCACGCCCTGGTGCCGGGGTTCCTCGAGCAGGTGCCAGTCCAGGCTCTGGTCAAAGTTCCACTCCCGCGCCTGGGCGATCTCGTTGCCCATGAAGTTCAGCTTCTTGCCCGGATGACCGAACATGAAGCCGTAATAGGCGCGCAGGTTGGCGAAACGCTGCCACTCGTCGCCCGGCATGCGCCCGAGGATCGAGCCTTTGCCGTGCACCACTTCGTCGTGGGACAGCGGCAGCATGAAATTCTCGGAGAAGGCGTAGAGCAGTCCGAAAGTCATCTTGGAATGGTGCCAGCGCCGGTACACCGGCTCCTCGGCGATGTACTGCAGGGTGTCGTGCATCCAGCCCATGTTCCACTTGTAATCGAAGCCGAGCCCGCCGGCGTGCACCGGCCGCGACACGCCCGGCCACGCCGTGGATTCTTCCGCGATCATGACCGCGCCCTCGGTCTCCGAGTCGGCCAGCGTGTTCAGCCGCTTGAGGAACTCGATCGCTTCGAGATTCTCGTTGCCGCCATAGCGGTTCGGCACCCACTCTCCCTGCTCGCGCGAGTAGTCGAGATAGAGCATGGAGGCGACCGCATCCACGCGCAGGCCGTCGATGCGGTAGCGGCGCAGCCAGAAGATGGCGGAGGCGAGCAGGAAGTTCATCACCTCGCGGCGGCCGAAGTTGTAGATCAGCGTGTTCCAGTCGCGGTGGAAGCCCTGGCGGGGATCGGCGTGTTCGTACAGGGCCGTACCGTCGAACTGCGCCAGCCCGTGGGCGTCGCTCGGGAAGTGGCCCGGAACCCAGTCCAGCAGCACCCCGATGCCCGCCTGGTGGGCGCACTCCACGAAGCGCGCGAATTCCTCCGGGCTGCCGTGGCGCCTGGTGGGCGCGAACTGCCCGGTGGGCTGATAGCCCCACGACCCGTCATAGGGATACTCGGTGACCGGCAGGAGCTCCAGGTGCGTGAAGCCCATGCGCGCCGCGTAGGGCACCAGCCGTTCGCCGAGTTCCTCGTAGCTCAGCCAGCGGTTGTCGGGACCGCGCATCCAGCTGGCGAGGTGGACTTCGTAGACCGAGATCGGTGCATCCGTCTTGCTGGCGGCTTCCCGCCGGGACATCCACGGGTCGTTCTGCCAGGCGATTTCCGGCAGTCCGTGCACCCGCGACGCGGTGTCGGGTCGCAATTCCGTCGCAAATGCGTAGGGGTCCGCCTTGAGGGGCTGGAGCTGACCGTCCGGGCCGAGGATTTCGAACTTGTAGCACGCCCCACTGGTCACCCCGGGCAGGAACAACTCCCAGGCGCCGGCTTCCCGGCGATGACGCATGGGATGCACGCGCCCGTCCCAGTGGTTGAAGTCCCCGACCACCGAAACGCGGCGCGCGTTCGGCGCCCACACGACGAAGGCGGTGCCCGCGACGCCGTCGATCTCGCGCAGATGCGCGCCCATGATTCCGTACAGCTGGCGGTGATCGCCCGCGCCGAGCAGGTAGACGTCGAGTTCGCCGAGGACGGTGCCGAAGCGATACGGGTCCTCCACGGTGCACGTCTCGCCGGCGGTCTCCAGGCGCAGCACATAGTCGGTGCCGGCTTTTGCCGGGATCGGTCCGGCGAAAAAACCCGATGGGTGGAGTTTTGTCATTTCGGCCGCGCTGCCGGGTTTTCCGCGCGCAGCCACCCAGGCGCGCGAGGCCGTCGGCAGGAACGCCCGCACTACGCGTTCATCCGCTTCCTGGTGGGGGCCGAGCACGGCAAAAGGATCGCCGTGCGTGCCCGTCGCGATCGCCTCGATGGACGCCTGGAGCGAATTGTCGTTTCCTGTCTTGTCCATGTCCTAGGCACCCCGCCTGGAATTCAGCAGCGTAACGATGCCAGCCAGCGGAATATCGAGCCACTGCGGGCGGTTGGCGAGTTCGTAGCCGAGCTCGTAGAAGGCTTTTTCCAGCAGAAACAGGTCGAGCAGGCGCCAGCCGTCCTCTTCGCTGTCCGGCCAGACGCCGCAATCTCCAAGGTGCTCGCGGTACCCGTCCAGGAAGCGCGCCACGGCCTGGTCGCGCCACGCCAGCGCGTCCGCCAGGATCGTGTCGGTCGCATCGGGCCGTCGTTCCATCAGCTTGTACGCGGCAGACCATGCAGCGTAATCGAAGGAGCGCAGCATGCCCGCCACGTCTCTCAGCGCGGAGGACTTGTTGCGACGCGCGGCCAGGTCCCGGGCCGGCTCGCCCTCGAAATCGATGACGTAGAAGTCCCGTTCGACGACCAGCACCTGGCCGAGGTGCAGATCACCGTGCAGGCGCGTCATGAGGACGGCCGCGTCGAGTTCGCCGGCGGCCCGGATGCGCGCCTCGGCAAGCGTGCGAGCCTGCAAAACGGCGTCGGCCTGCACGGCGGCCCGGCCTTCCAGGGCGGCACGATTGCGCTCCAGGGAAGCGAGGGCTTCGTCCACCTGGCGCAGCGCGTGGCCGACCCACTGGTCCAGTGCCTCGCCGCCGGCGGTCTCCGGGGTGAAGGCTGGCCGTTCGGTGGGCCGCGCGAAAGCGCGATGCATTTCGGCGATCCGCTGGCCCAGGCGCTCTGCCAGCGCGAGGTTCTGCTCGTGGCTGTCGGCCAGCGCATCGGCGGCTTCTCCCGACTCCCCGCTGCGCGTCAGGGCGCGCGTTTCCAGCTCCCGGTCGAGGTACTCGACCATGACCTGCCAGCCGTCGCCCTGGTTGTACAGGTACTGCTGGGCGATGGCGAGCAGGGCCGGTTCCCCGGTCTCGTCCATGTATTCGAGGCTGCCCAGCAGCGCCGGCGTGTTGGCGTAGCCCGCCTCGTGGGTGAGGTACTGGGCGATCTCCAGCTCGGGGTGCACACCAGTGGCGATCTTGCGATAGACCTTCAGCGCCACCTGCTCGCCGATGATCACCGAGGTGTTGGACTGCTCCACGCCGAAGCGCTGGACCGTGACCTCGTCGCCGAAGGACATCTCCGCCAGGCCGCCCCAGGCGCGCGCCCGCAGCCCGTTGTCAGAGGTGTCGCCGGCGCTCATCAGTGCGGCCAGGCGGCGCGCAAAGCCGTCATCCATGGTCGCGTCATGCAACGCGCCCACGTAGCGGAAGCGGCGCGTCTTGGCCAGCGTCCAGGGCAACAGCGGCGAGCCGGGCTTGAGCATCGACTCGCGCCAGTCCACCGCCAGCGGCAACTGGTAACGCACCGGTTGCTCGTTCTGCCTCACGGTGAGCAGGGCCAGCAGCCAGGGATCGCCGCCGGTGGTGGCGGGAACGCGCAGCACGCGCTCGATCGCCACCTTGTCGATGCGCCGGTCCTTGCCGGCAAACCAGCGGTGCTTCGGCAGGTAGTCCGGCAAAATCTCCTCTTCGAGCATCCTGCGATTGTCGTTCTCGGCAATCTCGTCCAGCGACTTGCGCAGCACCAGTGTCGGGAAGCTGGGCATGGGCTCCGGCGCGTCCACGTGCCAGCGGGGCGCATCGGCGCGCTCGACCAGCGTGAACCAGAGGAAACCATATGCGGGCAGGGTCAGCAGGTAGGGCAGCTCGCCGATCGGCGGGAAGGGGGTGCGTCCCGCGAGCTCGATCGGCACCCGGCCGCTGAAACGGCCGAGGTCGAGTTCCACGGCCTGCGCCGTGCGGGCCAGGTTGACCACGCACAGCACGGTCTCTTCCTCGTGGTGGCGCAGGTAGGCGAAAATCTTGCGGTTTCCCGGGTACAGGAATTCCAGCGTGCCGCGACCGAAGGCCTTGAACTGCCCCCGGACCTGCAGCAGCCGCTTCGTCCAGTTCAGCAGCGAGCTGGAGTCCGCTTCCTGGCTTTCCACGTTGACCGCCTGGTAGCCGTAGAGCGGATCCTGGATGACGGGCAGGTACAGGCGCTGGGGATGAGCGCGCGAGAACCCGCCGTTGCGGTCCGGCGTCCATTGCATGGGGGTGCGCACGCCGTCGCGATCACCGAGGAAGAAGTTGTCGCCCATGCCCAGTTCGTCGCCGTAATACAGCACCGGCGTTCCGGGCATCGACAGCAGCAGGCCGTTCATGAGCTCGATCTTGCGGCGGTCGCGCTCCATCAGGGGCGCCAGGCGGCGGCGGATGCCCAGGTTGATGCGCATTCGTCGCTCGGCCGCATAGACTTCCCAGAGGTAATCGCGCTCGTCGTCGGTGACCATTTCCAGGGTCAGCTCGTCGTGGTTGCGCAGGAACACCGCCCACTGGCAGCCGTCCGGGATCCCCGGGGTCTGCCGCAGGATGTCGGTCACCGGGTGGCGATCCTCCATGGCAAGCGCCATGTACATGCGCGGCATCAGCGGGAAGTGGAACGCCATGTGGCATTCGTCGCCCGCGCCGAAATACTCGGCGGTATCCTCGGGCCACTGGTTGGCTTCCGCCAGCAGCATCCGGTCGGGGTAATGCGCGTCCACCTCGGCGCGGATCTTCTTCAGCACCTCGTGGGTTTCGGGCAGGTTCTCGTTGTTGGTGCCTTCGCGCTCGATCAGGTACGGCACCGCGTCCAGCCGCAAGCCGTCGACGCCGGCTTTCAGCCAGAAATGCAGCACGCCCAGGATGGCTTCCAGCACGCGGGGATTGTCGAAATTGAGATCGGGCTGGTGGTGATAGAAGCGGTGCCAGTAGTACTGTTCCGCGACCGGGTCCCAGGTCCAGTTGGACGCCTCGCTGTCCACGAAAATGATGCGCGTGTCCCCGTAGCGGTCGTCCGTGTCGCTCCAGACGTAGAAGTCGCGCCATGCGCTGCCTTTCTTGGCCGCGCGGGCGCGCTGGAACCAGGGGTGCTGGTCCGAGGTGTGATTGATGACCAGTTCCGTGATGACGCGCAGCCCGCGCCGGTGACACTCGCGCACCAGCCGGCGGAAATCGCGCATGGTGCCGTAGGACTCGTTTACCGTCCGGTAATCCGCGATGTCGTAGCCGTCGTCGCGCAGCGGCGACGGATAGAAAGGCAGCAGCCAGACGGCGGTCACGCCCAGCGATTTCACGTAGTCGAGCTTCTGCACCAGGCCTTCTATATCGCCGATGCCGTCGTTGTTCGAGTCGAAGAACGCCTTGATGTGCAACTGGTAGATGACGGCGTCCTTGTACCAGTCCGGGACAGAGCGATCGATCATTGGGCCTCTCTTTACTTGCTTGTCACTTGTGCGCTTGACCGGGCTCACCGGGACGGCGGCGGTCGCAGGCGCCAGATCCTGACCGGAGAATCGGCAGGATCGATGCGGATGTGCTGCACTTTGCCGTGCCAGCTGAAGCGCCGCCCGTCGAGCAGGCTCTCGACTTCCACGCTGGCGTCATCGGGCAAGCCGAACTCCCACAGCGGGACTTCGAAGTGGGCTTCCTGCGCATGGCGATGATCCATGTTCACCATCACCAGGAGGCAGTTGTCCCGCGCGGGCGTCGCCTTGAAGTAATACAGCAGCTGGTCGTTCCATGCGTTGAGAAACTGCACGTTGTCGTGGGTCCACAGCGCGGGATTCTCGCGGCGGATGGCATTGAGCCGCCGGATCAGCGGCTGGATGTTCCCGGGACGGTCCATGTCCCAGTGCCGGATCTCGTATTTCTCGCTGTCGAGATACTCGTCCTTGCCGGGCAGGGGCGTGGCCTCGCAGATCTCGAAGCCGTTGTAGATGCCGTACAGGCCCGAGAGCGTCGCGGCGAGCGCCAGCCGCATCTCGAAGGCGGGCCGCTCGTTGCCGTGCAGCACGGGCGGGTTGATGTCAGGCGTGTTGGTGAAGAAATGCGGCCTGAAGACTTCTCGCGCGTCGCCCCGGGAGAGCTCTTCGAGATAAGCCTTCATGCCGGCCTTGCTGTTGCGCCAGGTGAAGTAGGTATAGGACTGCGTGAAACCGAGCTTGGCCAGCCGCAGCATGACCTTCGGGCGGGTGAAGGCTTCGGAGAGAAAGATCACTTCGGGATGAACGCGCCTGATCTCGTCGATGAGCCATTCCCAGAAAGGAAAGGGCTTGGTGTGCGGATTGTCGACGCGAAAAGTCTTTACACCCTGTTCGATCCAGAATTCGAAGGTCTGCTTGAGCTCGAACCACAGGCCGGGGATGGCGTCGCGGTAGAAGTGTACATTGACGATGTCCTGGTACTTCTTGGGCGGATTCTCGGCGTACTTGATGGTGCCGTCGGGCCGCCAGTCGAACCACTCGGGATGCGCCTTCAACCAGGGGTGGTCGGGCGAGCATTGCACGGCGATGTCCAGGGCGATTTCCAGCCCGTGCTCGCCGGCGGCCTGCACCAGCGCGCGGAAATCTTCCAGGCTGCCCAGTTCCGGGTGGATGGCGGTATGCCCGCCTTCCTCGCTGCCGATGGCATACACGCTGCCGGGGTCGTCCGGGCCGGCCACGAGCGTGTTGTTGCGGCCCTTGCGGTGGGTGTGGCCGATGGGGTGAATGGGTGTGAAATACAGCACGTCGAAGCCCAGGTCGCGCACGTAGGGAAGACGCCGGATCACGTCGCGGAAAGTCCCGTGGCGTCCCGGCTCGGGCGACTGGGAACGCGGAAACATCTCGTACCATGCGGCGAACGCGGCGGCCGGGCGGTCCACGTCGACCTCGAGGCAGTGCGGGTAGGTGGAAAGATCGGCCCGCGGGCCCACCCGATCCACCAGCCGCAGCAGGCTTTCTTCAATCAGCAGCGCAAACCGTTCGCTGCTCGAGGCCACCTCCTTGATTGCGGCGACGCGATGGCGCAGGTAGCGCGCTGCCGGGTCCTTGCCGGCGTCGGCGGCGTCTTCGAGCAGCGCTGCGCCTTCGCAGGTCTCCAGCGCCACG
>Ga0209943_1001000_pt1 | contig 18293 bp, 14 predicted proteins | sample SalPonR1_B_D2_MG_FD_185698 | JGI IMG/M metagenome (GOLD analysis project Ga0209943, IMG submission 185698) | Salt pond soil microbial communities from South San Francisco under conditions of wetland restoration - Salt Pond MetaG R1_B_D2_MG... ... | reverse complement strand
TAAAAAATATTTTAATATACCGGCCACACCCGAAGAGATTTTTATTGCCTTAACAAATCCTTTTACTATTGAATTATGGTCTGGCTATAAAGCAAAAATGGACGATAAAGAAGGAACAGAGTTTACACTTTGGGATGGAGATATTTCAGGAAAAAATCTCACCATTGAAAAAGAAAAAAAAATAGTTCAGGAATGGTACTTTGGCGAACAAGATAACCGCTCAATTGTAACCATAAAGATTCATAAAAAAAAGAAAGGTTCCCAAATAGAGCTTAATCATACAAATATCCCAGACGAAGTATATGATAATATTATTAAAGGCTGGGATGAATATTATTTTGGGGCATTAAAAACGTTTTTTGAAGAGGAGTAATATTACATTAACATATAAAATCATTAAAAAATTACATGAAATACTTTTTTAAAGCATTCATAATATTACATTTTTTTTCATTTACATTATCACTATCAGCACAAGAAAAACAAGTAGGGATTGATGTGCTAATTTCAAAGCTTAACAACACTGAAATTTACAAAGAACGGGTCGATATTTATCAAGAAATTATGGATCATTCCATCCCGGATAATTATGAAAATGTTTATCATTACGCCCGGGAATTATTGCGTGAAGCAGAGAATGCTAACGACGATGCATCCATAGGTTTAGCAAATTTTTATTTAGGAAAATATTACTACAATAACGATAATTTTAAAAGCGCGCTACAACACTTTACTGAAGCATTGAAAATATACGAACATCTGAACGAACAAAAGATGCTTGCCGATATTCATTATAATCTTGGTTTAGCAAATCAATACCTTAACCATTACGATGATGCACTAGAAAATTATCAAAAATCAGCGGAGATATTTTTAGAATTAGGAAACAAAGAAAAGGTTGCTTATAATTATCAAGTTATTGGCACACTGTATAACGATATTAAAAAATATTCTTTAGCATTGTTTTATTACGAAAAAGCAAGTGAAATTTATAAAGATAAAGGAAATCGTTCAAAAGTAGCAGCTATTTTACAGAATATAGGAGTGCTTCATTATAATTGGGGAAATTATACACAATCGCTTAATTATTATAATCAATCCCTGTCTGTTTACAATGATTTAAAAGATAAAAACGGCATAGGGACCTCTTATAGTAATATTGGGTTAATTTATGAGCAAAACGAAAATTATACGAAGGCACTTGAATATTATCAAAAAGCACTCATTGTTTTTGAGGAGTTAGACTATAAACCTGCTTTAGTATATATATTTTACAATTTAGGTTCGGTTTATAAAAATCTGGGGAACAGAGCAAAATCTATCGATTATTTTAATAAAAGCTTATCGCTTGCCGAAAAACATTCATTACGTGATTATACTGCCTATAATTACAAGGCACTATCAAAAATTTACGAAGAAAATGGAGCATACTTCAATGCTTTAAAATATTATAAACAATATGATGATATTCAAAAATCTTTACTTAACGATGAAAAAATAAAAGAAATTGAGCAGATGGAAACTCAATTTCAGAATGAGCAACAAGCAAAAGAAATTGAGTTTTTAAAACTCGATCAGAAATTAAAAGATGCTGAATTGGCTCAAAAAGAAGCACAAAATAAAATGCTCATCTATACCTCTGCATTAATAATTTTAATTGCCGTTATGTTAATATTTTATAACCGTTCACAAAGGAAAATCGGAGTAAGACTGAAAAAAGAAATTGACCAACATAAAAAAACAGAAAAAAAATTAAATCATATTAAAAAAGAACTTGAAGATAGGGTAGTAGACCGGACAGCAAAGCTCGAACAAACCAATCAAAAACTGTTAGAAGAAATTAAGAGACATAAGCAAACCCTGGAAAATTTGCAAATTGCTAAGGAAAAAGCCGAAGAAGCTGACCAGCTTAAATCAAATTTTTTGGCTAATATGTCGCACGAAATTCGAACTCCATTGAATGCAATTCGAGGATTTTCTCAAATGTTGTCTATAGACCAATTACAAAAAAATAAACGATCTGAATATATCAAGCGAATTGAAACAGGCTGTGATACGCTCACTCACTTAATTGATGATATTATTGATTTTGCAAAAATTGAATCGGGAGAAATTAAAATTGAACGTAAAAAATTTAATCCACATCCCATTTTAGAATTTTTGTACGATCACTATACAAGCCAGCTGATAAAATTAAAAAAAGAAGATATTCGTTTCTTTTATGCAAATGAAAATATTGAAAATGATTTGATGATCTATTCCGATCCGGTAAGGTTAAAACAAATTTTATCTGTTTTAATTGATAATGCCATTAAATTTACCGAACAAGGAAGAATTGAATTTGGTTTTACCCATCCATCGGATAAAGAAATACAATTTTATGTTAAAGATACAGGTATTGGCTTAGACGATCAATACCAGGACATTATTTTTGAACGATTTAGACAAATTAATGAAGGTGCTACAAAAAAATATGACGGTGCAGGAATCGGACTCTCCATTGCTAAAAACCTTACGCAATTACTAAATGGTAAGATTTGGGTAGAATCTACATTAGGCAAAGGATCTACATTTTATGTTAAATTACCTTTTAAAAAGGTGAAAAAAGAGCAAAAAATGGATGAATCCGAACATTTTAACTGGAATACTAAAAAAATACTGGTAGCGGAGGATAAAAAAATTAATTTTGAAATAATCAAAGAAATGCTAAGTATTACCAATGTTCATCTTATTTGGGCAAAAAACGGACAAGAAGCGGTTGAAATGGTAAAATCAAACAATGATATTGATTTGATTCTAATGGATATTCAAATGCCGGTAATGGATGGATACCAAACCACCAGGCTAATTAAAGAGTATAATTCTGAAATTCAGGTTATAGCTCAAACAGCTTATGCATTGCCACAAGATAGTTATAAGTGCATTGATGCAGGATGCGACGATTATATAGCCAAACCAATTTCCATCGATTTGTTTTTAAATAAAATCAATCGGTTTTTGTCCTAAATATCCTAAGAAATAACTTTTTTAATATTTGTTAATTTGGTCAACAAATCTTCCAGATAATTTAAGTGCAACATGTTAGCTCCATCGGATTTTGCATTTTGAGGTTCAGGATGAGTTTCAATAAAAATGCCATCAACACCAACTGCAATTCCTGCTTTGGCAACCGTTTCAATTAGTTCTGGTTTGCCACCGGTTACTCCCGACGGCTGGTTGGGTTGTTGTAAACTATGCGTAATATCCAAAATTACAGGGCATCCAAATTGTTGCATTTCGGGGATTCCCCGGTAATCAATAATTAAATCCTGGTACCCAAACATCGTACCACGCTCAGTTAACATCACTTTCTTATTGCCGGATTCAACTACTTTGTCAACAGCAAACTTCATGGATGAAGGTGATAAAAACTGCCCTTTTTTAATATTAATAACCTTATTGGTTTTTGCTGCTGCAATTAACAAATCGGTTTGGCGGCAAAGAAATGCCGGGATTTGTAAAATATCCACATATTCTGCAGCCATTTCAGCTTCTTGGGCTGTATGAATATCGGTAACTACCGGAACCTTTAACTGTTCTCGAACTTTACCTAAAATTTTTAAAGCTTTTTCATCACCTATTCCGGTAAACGAGTCAAGTCTCGAACGATTTGCCTTTCGATACGAAGCTTTAAAAACATAAGGTATTTTTAGCGTATCGGTTATCTGAATAATTTTTTCGGCAATACGGAAAACCATTTCTTCACTTTCAACCACACAAGGGCCTGAAAGCAAAAAAAACTGATTTGTATCTGTAAATTTTATATAAGGAATTTGCTGAAGCATATGGTAAAGTTTTAATGTTAATTGTGTGTGTAAAATTAATAATTATATTTTCCTTTCCAGAGATTTTTTAATCGATTTAAGAGCTCTGCTTCTTTAGCATTTTTTTGAGGGGTATAAATAAGGGTACTTTTTAATTGATCAGGCAAAAAATCATCCTGAACAAAATTCCCTTCATAGCTATGTGCATATTTATAGTTTTTGCCATAGCCTAAATTTTTCATCAATTTGGTAGGTGCATTTCTGATATGCAGAGGCACAGATAAGTTTCCGGTTTTACGAACTAATTGCTGTGCATCGTTTATAGCCTGATAAGCCGAACTACTTTTGGCAGAGGTGGCAAGATAAATGGTTATTTCGGAGAGAATAATTCGCGATTCGGGCCATCCTATTTTATTTACTGCGTCAAACCCGTTGTTGGCTAATAATAGAGCATTTGGGTTTGCCAACCCAATATCTTCAGCAGCTAAAATTAACAAACGGCGAGCGATAAATTTGGGATCTTCACCCCCTTCAATCATTCGTGCTAACCAATAAACGGCAGCATTTGGGTCGCTTCCTCGTACCGATTTTATAAAAGCCGAAATAATATCGTAATGTTGTTCTCCATTTTTATCATAAGTAACAATATTTTCCTGTAAAATCTCTACTACTTTTTTATTATCAATAATGATTTTTTCATTATTTTGTTTTGCTTTTTCAGTATTGATAACTAATTCCAGGGTATTATAAAGCTTACGGGCATCACCCCCCGAAAATCGAAGTAATGATTCATATTCAGCGATTTCAATGGGAAGCTGTTTTAAATGGATATCTTCTTTTATAGCACGTTCAATCAGTGTTGTTAAATCTTTTTCTTCAAGCGATTTTAGTACATATACCTGGCACCGGGAAAGGAGAGGAGAGATTACTTCAAATGACGGATTTTCGGTAGTTGCTCCGATTAAAATTATTGTTCCCTGCTCTACAGCCGATAATAATGAATCCTGTTGTGATTTATTAAACCGATGAATCTCATCAATAAATAAAATGGGATTGGGAGCATCAAAAAATTGTTGTTTTTTTGCTTTCTCAATGGTTTCGCGAACATCTTTAACACCAGAATGGACTGCACTTAACGTAAAAAAAGGACGTTGTTGCTGGTTGGCAATAATTTGGGCTAATGTAGTTTTACCCACACCAGGAGGGCCCCATAAAATAAAAGAAGGAATATTTCCCGATTCAATAGCCTTTCGTAAAATCGCATTTTCGCCTACCAGGTGTTCTTGTCCTATATAATCTTCAAGGTTCTTCGGTCGCATCCGGTCTGCTAAAGGTTGGTTTATGGCCATAAATAATTCTTTCTTATTTTTGGATCAATATTTGATTGTTTTATTAAGCTAAACATTTTTATTTATTCAGCGTAAAACAAATATGTTTGCATTACAAAAATAAACTTTTTTAATCGTTTTTTTATGAATCAAGCTAAAACCTAAAAACTATGAAAAAAAACAAATCCCTAACCAAAATTATTACATTTTCTTTCATGATTCTATTTTCATCAACAACCATGGCGCAATTTAGCCAGGTTGGTGCTTTTATGGCTGGAAGTGCCGAAGATGCAGAAAAATTATTTGAAGCCTATATATCACCTTATGCTAATGGTATGGGAGCCGGATTAAGCGCCGGGTGGTATAATACGGCTAAATCACATAAGTTAGGCGGTTTTGATGTAACAGTAACCTTAAATACCGCTATTATTCCTTCAGCAGATAAAACTTTTGATCCAACAGTATTAGGAATAGGTGAAGGTAGTTCTCTTATTTCAAGAGTAGAATTTGCAGATAATCAATCTCCAACTGCAGCTGGCAAAAAAGAAACCGGTTCACAAGTTACTTATTATACGGATATAAATGATACAGAATATGAACTGGCTTCTTTTAACCTACCTAAGGGCTCAGGATTTGGTTATACGCCAACACCAATGATTCAACTTGGCCTTGGAACAGTAAAAGAAACCGATCTTATTGTTCGATATTCTCCTGAATTAAGTATTGGTAGTGGAGGAAAAGTTGGATTGTGGGGTGTAGGTGTAAAACATAGTATTAAGCAATGGATTCCCGCACTGAAAAGGTTACCTGTACTGGAGATGTCTGTAATGGGAGGATACACCAAACTTACATCAACTACAGATATTAACTTTATGCCATCTTTTTATGAAGGATATGCTGATTATATTGAGGATATTCCTTCTTATTATAATAATCAACAAATGCTATTAGATGTTAGTAATATTACAGCTAATCTTTTAGTTTCTGCCAATTTACCGATAATTTGTATTTACGGAGGTGTTGGTATCAGTTCTAGTACAACCAATTTAAAACTTGCCGGCAATTATCCTTTTCCAAGAATTCAAGATGAGCAAATAATTGTTGATGAACATTCTGCACAAAAAGATCCTGTTGATATTTCCATTAAAAGTAAAGACGGGAGTGTAACCAAGCCGAGGTTAAATGCCGGGTTTAGACTTAAATTTGCAGTAGTAACATTACATTTCGATTATACGTATGCCGATTATTCCATTGCCACGGCAGGATTGGGTGTAACCCTGCGATAAAATTTTAGTTTTATATAAATAAAAATCCCGCTATAGTTTTAGCGGGATTTTTAATATTTTAATAAATACTTGTATTATTTTGAATACTCAGTAATATCGGTAGCAATTTTAAGTACCTTTATGGAGTTTCCGTCTTCATCCAAAATAGGAGTATAAGTAGCCACAAAAACATATTTTTTACCTTCAAACTCAACACTCTCCGTTTCTTTCTTGGTAATTCCGTTGCGTAAGTCATTCCAAAATTGCTCGTTTTCTTTCAGTTGTGCTTTTGTAAGCTTCATATTGTCTGTATGATGCGTACCGATTAGCTGATCTCTTGTTGTACCAACCAGTTGTAAATAGTTGTCATTTACAGAAATGATACGCCCTTCTAAATCGTACTCTATTACTAAATTCGCCCGATTCAGTGCATCTAATAACCCTTGCATTTCGCCACTTCTTCGTGCAGCTTCCTCTTGTGTGGCTTGTAACTCTTCCATATTTTGGCGCATTTCTTCTTCTTGTGCAGCCATTTCCTCACTTTGTTGTTGCGATTGTTCTAACAATTGATTCGTTCTGATGTTAATTTTTGTAGTCGATATGGTAGAAGCAATACTTTCTCCAACCTCTTCAACAAATTTAATTACATGGTCATCAAATTCATTAAATCCGGCCAGTTCAACCACACCAAATATTTCATCATTTACTTTTAAAGGAACAATAAGTAGCGCATTAGGAACAGATTCTCCTAACCCGGAAGTGATATTAATATATTCATCCGGCAAATCGGTCATGTAAATGGTTTTTTGTTCCTGAACACAACGCCCAATCAAACCTACTCCAAAATCAATCCGTTTTTCCATATATTTGCGCCGCTCGTAAGCATAGCAAGCTAATAATTCAACAAATTTATCCTTTTTGTCATCATCATTTATGATAAATAAACCACCCTGGTTGGCATCAATATATTTAACCAGGTTGCTGATAATGTGATAAGCAAATTCATGCATATCATCTGTATTTTGGCGCAAAATTTCACCGAATTTGGCCAAACCTTGAGTTGCCCAGTTTTGCTTCTGATCTTCTATTTTACGTTTTTCTTCTTGTTCTCTGGCAATTTTTAGGCTTTTACGCATTTCTAATAAAGAATTGCCTAACACATCTTTATCGCTAAGCAATTCAAACTCTTTATCTAAATTTCCTTTACCAATTTCCTGGGCAAATTCAGCCGTTTTATTAAGGCCGTCGATCAGGGTATTTACCGATTGATTCATTTGTCCTATTTCGTCTTGTAATTTTATATTAACTTTTTTCGATTCGTCAATATCTCCTTTAGCTAAATCACTTAAAACTTTGGTTGTTTTTACCACAGGTTTAGAAATACTATAGGCTATTATCCATATAATAATAGCAATTAATAATAACCCAACGAGCCCAACAAAAATGGATTTACGAAGGGTTGCTTTTGATTCTTCCATAATTACATTTACCGGTACTGCAAATGCAAACGACCAGGGTGTTGGGCTTTCACCAATATATACAGGAGCAAATGAAATCCAATATTCTTTTCCATCTTCACCTGTTATCGTGTGGACAAAATCTTTACCATCTTGAATATTAGCAATTAATTCAGAGGTCTCAATTTTTTCTCCCAAATCTTGTTCAATAAATTTGCCCACTAGGTCTTGATTATTGTGAGCTATATATTGTCCATTAAATGCAATTAGAAAAGCGTAGCTTTGATCAATCGGGTGGATGTTTACAATTAAATCCTGAAAACGCTGTAAGGGTAAATCAAACCCTGCCATACCCACGGCTTTATTTTCATCTAAAATTGGAACAGTAACACTGGTTTCAAGTATTTCTTCTTCTCCTTGCTGGTAGGCAAAAAAATATGGATCCATTATATATTCTACCTTTTTATCCATAATATCATAATAAGCACCACGAGTAAAACCAGGTATCGTGTCCAGGATCTCTTCTTTATAGAGAATTTGCCCGCCCATTCGATAATAGGTTAATCGTAACCTACCATGAGGTTTATCCCAGTCAGGCCAAAGCGCACTTAATTCCCAGTTATACCAGGTAGATAAAAAGTTTGGATTTTCTTCGATTAAATGCAGAAGCATCTCTTTATGTATCTCTTTTCGATTTTGCGGGTCAAGATTTTTATAACCTTTGGATACATCTGCTAGTGCTCGGGCCATATTCATATCCACATTCAAATCTGCTTTCACATAATTGGCATATTCGCTAGCATAAGTATCGGTTAGTTCTTTAGCATTGTCAATGGAAATACTATTTAATTTTAAACTCACATAACCTAACGCTAAAGCATAAATTATGGAAGATACTGAAAGAATATAAACCAGCATCTTTGTTTTAAGATTCATTTTCATTCTCATGGGATTGTATCTTTATAGTTTAGGTAAAAAAATCTTTAACCAGAAAAATACTCTATTTCAAGCACACAATGTATAAAAAAAATATCATTTTTGAAAACGAATAAATAAAATGGAATGAAAAGGGTAGAATAATAAATAAAATGTTAATAAATCAGCCATAAATATTTATTAAAAAATGTAAATAAAATGTTTTCTTAGCATAAATGTTTACGAAATAATAAAACTATGATATTAGCACGTATTGACTGGGTTATTGTTTTTTCGTTTTTTACTCTTTCATTAGTTATTGGTATCTATTCCTCTAAAAAAGCTGGAAAAAGTGCCTCAGAATTTTTCCTCTCAAACCGAAATATGCCTTGGTGGTTATTAGGTGTATCGATGGTAGCTACCACTTTTTCGTGCGATACACCTAATCTGGTAACCGACATTGTGAGACAAGAAGGAGTATATGGTAACTGGGCTTGGTGGGCATTTTTACTTACGGGTTTGCTTACTGTTTTTATTTATGCCAAATTATGGCGACGTTCGGGTGTAATGACCGACCTTGAATTTTATGAAATTCGCTACAGCGGTAAAATTGCTGCTTTTTTACGTGGTTTCAGAGCTATTTACCTTGGGGCATTATTCAACATTTTTATCATAGCTACTGTTTCGTTGGCATTAATTAAAATAAGCGCTGTAATGCTTCAGTGGACCCCTGTAAAAACAATTCTCATTGCTTCTGTTATTACCGTAATATATAGTGCTCTCGGTGGACTACGAGGAATTTTATTAACTGATTTTTTTCAATTTATCATGTCAATGGCAGGGGCTGTTGGTGCTGCTATTATTGTATTAAAAATGCCCGAAGTAGGCGGAATGGAAGGGTTGGTTAATCACCCCGAAGTTGTTCCCAAACTTAGATTTTTACCTCAATTTTCAGACACTGAAGCTTTAATTACTTTACTGGTTTTACCGCTTGCTGTTCAATGGTGGAGTGTTTGGTATCCTGGAGCCGAACCCGGTGGTGGCGGATATATTGCTCAACGGATGTTGTCGGCACGTAACGAAAAAGGAGCTGTTAAAGCTACTCTATTTTTTAATGTAGCTCATTATGCATTGCGTCCATGGCCATGGATAATTGTTGCTTTAGGATCTGTAATCATATTTCCTGATCTGTTAAGTTTGCAACAGACCTTTCCTAATATCGATCCACAGTTTGTTAAGCACGACTTAGCTTACCCTGCGATGCTTTCTATGTTACCCAAAGGATTATTAGGATTGGTGGTGGCCTCACTCATAGCAGCTTACATGTCAACCGTTTCAACACAATTAAACTGGGGTGCTTCTTATCTTGTAAATGACTTTTACAAAAGATTTGTTAACCAACAAGCATCCGAAAAACAACTGGTAAGAGCTGGTAGATTATTTACCGTACTTTTAATGATATTGGCCGGTTTATTTACTCTTTTATTAAGCAATGCATTACAGGCTTTTCACATTATTTTACAAATTGGAGCAGGAACTGGTTTAATTTTTATTTTAAGATGGTTTTGGTGGAGAGTAAATGCGATAACAGAAATTACTGCAATGGTTGTTTCATTTGTTGTAGCCTTATTCTTACAATTTATTTATCCTTATTTTGGTTTTCAACCTATCTCCGGACCGGTACAAATGGTAATCGGTGTTTTTATTACCTCGATTGCATGGTTATCGGTTGCTCTTTTAACAAAACCTACGGATGATGAAACTTTATTTAAATTCTATAAACTGGTTAATCCCGGTGGACCGGGATGGAGAAAAATTAGAAATAGAGCAAAACATAAAGGAATTGATTTAAGCGGTAACTCCGGAAAAGGCTGGGATGTGCCTACGGGAATAGTATGTATGGTGTTGGGTGCTTTTGCCATATACTCAGCACTTTTTGCTACGGGTTACTGGATTTATGGAGAATTTCTCCAGGCTATAATTTTAACTTCTGTATCTATTTTAGCTATCTTTGCGCTGTTAAGAATCTGGAGTAAACTAAAAATACAATAATTTATGGATATAACATTACTAGTACTTGCAGCAGGTATGGGAAGCCGTTATGGAGGATTAAAACAACTCGACCAGGTAGGGCCTAACGGAGAAACCATTATTGATTATTCTGTATATGATGCTATTGAAGCCGGTTTTACTAAAGTTGTTTTTATTATCCGAAAAGATATAGAAAAAGAGATGAATGAATTGTTGTTTAAAAAATATAGACAAAAAATTAAGATAGAATATGTATTCCAGGAGTTAGAAAATGTACCGGAAGGAATAAAAATTCCGAAAGACAGAGAAAAGCCCTGGGGAACAGGGCATGCTGTGTTAATGGCTAAAGATATTATTCATGAACCTTTTGTAGTAATTAATGCTGATGATTTTTATGGAAAAGGAGCTTTTAAAGTGGTAGCCGATTATATTCGTAGCCAAAAAGATAATTTGATTGGAAAATATTGTATGGCTGGTTATTTATTAAAAAATACTTTGTCTGAATATGGTACGGTTTCGCGCGGTGTATGCAAAGTAAATGATAACAATGAACTGGTTGATATTACAGAAAGAACAAAAATAGGTTGGCAAAACAGTAAAATAGTAGCTAATATTGAAGAGGGTGAAATATCCTTTACGGGGGACGAATATGTATCCATGAATTTTTGGGGATTTACTCCAGATGTTTTTCCTGAGTTAGAGTCAGAATTCAAAAAATTTATTCAACACAACAAAAACAATCCCAAAGCCGAATATTTTATTCCCAGCATCGTAAGTCATCAAATGGAAAAAGAAAAAGCAACAGTTAAAGTATTGCAAGCTAACAGCCAGTGGTTTGGGGTCACATATAAAGAAGATAAGCCGGTGGTTATTAAAAAAATAAAGGAATTAACCAAAGCAGAAGAATACCCGCAACAACTTTGGGATGCATAAAACTAAACATATATAATATCCCGGATTTTAATTTTTCCGGGATTTTTTAATGATGGAATCTGTTCGTTTAATTTTTAAGCAATTTAATCTAAAAGGAACTTTTAAAAGCGCTTGCCGTTATGGTTCTGGTCATATTAACGAAACTTTTTTAATTCATACAAAAGAAAAAGAACATCCAAACTATATTCTACAAAAGAACAATCCCAATGTTTTTGAAGATATTCCTAAAATGCTCCAAAATATTGCAGAGATAACTGATTATCTTCAAATTAAACAACCCAAAACCCAAAAGCTGCAATTATTTAAATCCCCCGAAGGGAATCATTTTGTTATCGACTGTAATTCACAATACTGGAGTGCTTATAATTTTATTGATGGTGTAAGCTATGATTTAGTAAAAAATGAAAAACAAGCAAAGGAAGGAGGGAAGGCTTGGGGCAATTTTCTTGCTCAATTAATTGATTTTCCTATCCATAAATTACACATAACGCTTCCGGGTTTTCATGATTTGCGGTTGCGTTTAACACAGTTTCATGAAGCTTTGCAAACAGGGATTCAACAAAGAGTAGATAATAATACTGCGCTTATTGCATTTATTCGAAGCCGTGAAAATAAAATGTTTGATTACCAACAAAGTTTATTTTGCTCAGAAATCCCTAAAAGAATAACGCATAATGATACTAAATTCAATAATATTTTATTTAATAATAAAGATCATTATTTATGTGTTATAGATTTAGGGACCATTATGCCCGGTTATATCCATTACGATTTTGGGGATGCCATACGTACCGTATGCAATACTTCACTCGAAGATGAAAAGAACTTACATAAAACAAATTTTAACCTGTCATTTTTTAACGTTTTTGCCAAAGGATACCAAATGCATGCAAAACCACATTTATTGGCTCAGGAGCTAAAATATTTGCCTTTTTCGCCATTATTTATGGCCTATCTCATTGGATTACGTTTTTTTACGGATTATTTGCAAAATGATAAATATTTTAAAACCCAGTATCCGGAACATAATTTACAGCGTGCAAAAGTTCAGTTCCAATTACTTTACGAAATGGAAAAAAATATAGAAACGATGAAAGGAATCATTCAGGATATCTTATGATTTAAATAATTTGATACAATTCGCACAATTTTTGCAGTTGTTATTAAAAAATGCGTATATTTATTAACCATTCGAAAATGCTAATATGAGACAAAAAAATTTTTATACGTTATTTTTGGTGATCACTATTTTTTTCGTTTCTGCTTTACCGGTAAAAAACACCTTTTCCGACAAATACGAAAAAGTGAGACAGCGAATGGTACGCGACCAGGTTGTGGCCAGAGGAATTAAGAACCAAAAGGTTATTCAGGCGATGCTTAATGTTCCACGCCATTTATTTGTCCCCACTAATTATGAACGAATGGCCTATGAAGACCGCCCTTTGCCTATTGGTGCAGGACAAACCATTTCACAGCCGTATATTGTTGCTTTAATGACAGAAACACTTGAGCTGAATAAAAATATGAAAGTCCTTGAAATTGGAACGGGTTCGGGTTATCAATCGGCTATTCTGGCAGAAATTGTCAACGAAGTGTATACCATAGAAATTATTGAATCATTAGGCAAAAAAGCTAAAAAATTATTATCCGGTTTAGGCTATGATAATGTTCACGTTAAAATTGGTGATGGTTACAAGGGATGGCCGGCAAAAGCTCCTTTTGATGCCATTATAGTAACTTGTGCTCCCACAGATATTCCACAACCACTCAAGAAACAACTCAAAGAAGGAGGTAGAATGATTATTCCCGTTGGAGGAAGCATTGTACAAGAATTAGCACTTTTAGAGAAAAAAGCCGGCACATTAAAAAAGAAAGTAGTAGCCCCTGTGCGATTTGTTCCTATGGTTCGTAAAGACGGGAAACAATATTGATTAGGCTTTTATTTTCTTTTAACTTTGCCTTTTATAAAAGTTATTGCTAATAATCTAAAAATTTTGTTGTGGTTTTACATAATAACAATACGAAAAGTTTTTGGTATCCGCTTGATAATGCAGCTAAAATTTATCCCGCCATCCAAACCGATGAGCTCACAAATGTTTACAGAATAGCTGTTGTGTTAAAAGAAAGAGTAAAGATTGCACATCTGATAAATATTATTCCAACATTAGAAAAAAGGTTTCCTTATTATAAAGTAACCTTAAAAAAAGGTTTTTTTTGGTATTATCTTGAGCAAACAAATACGCCCATTCAGCTTATCGTTGATAAAAGTATACCGTGTAGAACATTTAATCAAAAACGAAATGAACAGTTATTATTCCGGATTCTGGTTATTAAAAACAGGATAAGTATTGAATTTTCACACATTTTAACCGATGGAGGTGGCTCTTTTCGTTTTTTTCAATACCTGCTTTTACAGTATTTTCAGCAAGAGGGAATGGATGTTCGTGAGTCATTAAAAGAATTTACTATAAATCCAGAGATTCTTCAAAATGAGTTTGTTGATTCATATCAAAAATATTTTAAAAAAGAAGTACCTCCCGATTTTAAAAGACCAAAATCGTTTCATTTACCTTATCCGCTTAAACGAAAACCACGGTTTGATGTTTTAATGGCCATCATGCCAATAGATGAGATTAAAGAAGTAGCTAAAGAAAAAGAAGTTAATATAACGGGTTATTTAATTGCACTATACTTGTATATACTTCAGGATGTTCATAAAACTCTGCCAGAATATAGCAGGTATAAGAAAAATAAAATTCTAAGAATCCAGGTCCCTGTTAATTTACGAAAAATTTATCCCTCAAAAACCATGAGAAACTTTTCATTATTTGTAATGCCTGAAATTGATTTACGTTTGGGGCATTACACTTTTGATGAAATTATTAAAATTGTTTATCATAAGATACAGTTAGAAACAGACGAAAAACTCATCAATAAAATTATTGCACGAAATGTGGGAGGTGAGCGTAAAATTTTAGTTAAAGGAATACCTTTATTTATGAAAAGCTTGCTTTTAAATTACAAATACTATTCAATGGGGGCGAATCAATATAGTGGTGTTGTAACAAATATTGGTAAAGTAAATTTACCGAAAGTAATTGAAAAAAAAATTGATTATTTTACTTTAACACCACCACCACCCAACAGAAAACTTAAAATAAACTGTGGTATAATAGGTTTCAATAACAAACTTGTTTTAAGTTTTGGAAATATTACTATATCAAAAGAATTTGAAAAGAAATTTTTAAATTTTCTTGTACAGCAGGGAATAAATGTAAAATTATCAAAATACTAAACCAATGGACTATTGTAAAAATTGCGGTGTTGAGCTTGATGAAAATATGGAATACTGTCCTTTATGTGGACAAAAAACCAATGAAAAAACTCCATCCTCTGAAAAAATAATTTGCAAAAAGACAGAGAATACAAAAGTTTACCCACGGTTTGAACGTTTAACAAAAAAACAACGATTAAAATTTTTTTGGGAATTATCTGGTATTATCCTAGCGTCAGCAATCATTATCACATTTTTTATTGATTTTATCATCAATAAAAATATTACCTGGTCAAAATACAGCATTACCGTTTCTTTAGTGCTGCTTGTAAATACAACACTATTTACTTTTTTAAGGCAACGACAATTTTTTTTCCTTATTCTAAGTTTTCTTTCTACCTCGGTTTTACTAGTACTTTTTGATTTATATAGCCAAAATTCAGGTTGGGGAATACAACTTGGGATTCCCTTGCTTTTTTCTTTTTATGTTTGGATATCTTTAATAGCAATCATTACAAAATATAATAAACATCACGGATTAAATATTCTAGCCTATTATTTTCTAGCAACTGGATTTTTTACCATCTGTATCGATGGGATCCTTTCCTTTTATCAAACCAATGGTTTGCACTTACAGTGGAGCATTATTGTTATAGCTTGTTTAATACCCATATCAGCTATATTACTGTATATCCATTACCGATTAAAAAAAGAAATATATTTTAAACGATTTTTCCATATTTAAGTAAAACATAAACAATCATCCAGCATTATAATAAAAATGCAATAAATGTTTCAAGCGGTACTGAATTGAATTAGAAAGAATTTAATAGCGGGAGTACGATTTTTTCCCATGAATCATAATTTAATACGTAATAATAAAAGAAACTACCAATCCATCCATGGAAAATCCCTAATGCATATAAATTCCGATACCTGAGAAAAATTTGCGAATAATAAAGGGCTAAGATAAAAGTGATGATCATTAAAATAACGGAAGGAAAATGTACGGCAGAGAAAAGGACAGAAGTGATTAAAACATAAACCATTTCCGGTTTCCTTTTCGAGGAGGAGATATCTTTTAAATTCCCTAATATTAAACTCATCATCATAAATTGCTGTATTAAACCCCATATAGGATATAACAACAATACATACAAAAGATGTATATTAAATAGCGGATATTGGTTAAAAATTGCATTTGCCGTAAAAAAACCGATAAGAATACCTGCAAATATACCAGCCATTTTAAAAGCTTTAAAAAAATGGACTCGGGTAAAACCCCAGTATTTAAGTATGTTTGTATTCCTTTTTTTACGATATATAATGTAAATACCCCAAAACAAAATACTTAAGGTGATAAATAAAAATTGAAGTTCTAAAACATTAACAAATAGGAACTTAAAAATTCCGGTAAAAACAACCGCTAAAATCTCAAACCATCGTATCTTATTGTTTTGATTCATGTATGGGATAGTTATAATATTTTAATTAAATGTACAGCTAATTAATTCTGTTGCAAAGTTTTTATATGGTGTTTTTTATTTTTATCAATACTATGGTATAAATAAAGGACCATACAATTTGTCCTAAAAACAGAAAAAAGTAACTGCTCTTTTGTTTTCCATAATATTTAGTATTCAGAAATACACCAATGGGTATGGATAATATTACAGGAGTTAAAATAACAATTCCAGGGAGCCCATATTTTTTCTTAAGGATGACTAACCTGCGATTTCGTTTGGTAAACGTTTTGTGGTGCTTTTTTTTACATCGCCATTTTTGGGGCCATAAAGCATCAAACATTTTAAGTAACCCTCTGGATAACAGGGTAAAAAATATGATTCCTAAAAGGCCGCCAATATTAGTATATAAAATGGTTTCGAAAAAAGACATTTTAAATGCATATACCGCTATAGGAAAAGTAGCAGCAAACTTCCAGGTAGCAGATAAGATAACAATCAGTTCTTTCATGATGAATAAAATTACTGAATTATAACAAATTTATTATTTTTTATTGATTTTAATTCACATCTTTGTATATATATAATTAGATATTTTAAGTATGGAGTTTAAAAAATTAGAATTAAACGAGGAATCAAACGGGTTAAAGAAGTTTATTAAATCACCTCAAACCCAAAAATCCATTTTATTTACCATCATTGGTGCCGGTGTAGGATTTCTGTATTTTTATATAAGCAAAGGAAAAGATATGAATATCATGGAAACCGGCGAAATTATCCAAAGCTTGTTGGTGGGTGGTTTCTTCGGTTTTTTTATGACCAATAGTCCGTGTGCGAGAAATAAGTGTTAGATTTAATTCAACTCGCTGAGAATTGAATATTTAAAATTATTTTGGATAATTGATTGTAAAATGGATAAGTAGGAACATATAAATTCGACATTTTAACTTATTATTTTCGACCATTTAACTTATCTGCCACAGGACAAACATCCGGTGGATGTTTGGGCCAGATTGTGGGAAGGATTATGAATTCAATTGATGTTTCGATAACAGGTATTATGTTAAATAGGCTTTGCAAGACTATTACGAAATTTACTTTAAATGTCCTATAATTAATATTATGTTAAATAGATAATTTTATAATAAAGGGGAAATTAATCAATCTCCCCTTTTAAAAATTTATTGAGCTTCTTCCATCTTCTTAGAAATCTCTTCGTATTTCTCGGTCATTTTTAATCGATAATACAAAGTTCGTAAAGTAGATATAATCCCTTTATCATTTGGCTCTAATTCATGTGATTTCTCGATATAAGGCAATGCTTCTTTAAATTTAGCATCTGCTTTTTCTTTTGCCTTAAGGTATTTCTCATTATCAGTAAGTTTATTTGCTTCGTCAGTTAAAGCAACTCCCTCATTAAAATAAAGTACACCTAAATTATAATATGCCTCGAAAAATTCAGGATCAATCTCAATGGCTTTTTTATATTTCTCTTTTGCTTTTTCTTTCTCTCCAATTTTATCATATAAATGGGCTTCTGCAGTATAAAATTGTGGATTATTAGGGTCACCTTCTCGTGCCAATTTTAAATATTTAAAAGCTTCCTTTGAATCATCAGCTTCTAATAAATAATAATTAATTATGGAGCCTAATAAACTTTGATTTCCAGGATATTTTTCAAAACCCTCTTTTAAGGCAGAAACATATTTATCCGTTTCGCCTTTACTTTTATAAGTTTCAGCCATTAAGGCATAAGTATCTCCTTCGCCATAGCCATATTCAGCAGCTTGTTTATAATAATTAATAGCTTCATCATATTTTTCA
>Ga0209943_1000996_pt1 | contig 18321 bp, 13 predicted proteins | sample SalPonR1_B_D2_MG_FD_185698 | JGI IMG/M metagenome (GOLD analysis project Ga0209943, IMG submission 185698) | Salt pond soil microbial communities from South San Francisco under conditions of wetland restoration - Salt Pond MetaG R1_B_D2_MG... ... | reverse complement strand
CGGTGCATTTCATGCGCTTCGAACTCACGCCGGAGATGGTGGAGGCGCTGAAGGGCGGCGCGAGCCTCTCCGCCGGCATCGACCACGACCGCTACCAGGTCGAGGTGGACCCGGTGCCCGAGGCCACCCGCGAGTCGCTGGTGGCCGATCTCGACTGAGAACCCGGGCGGCGTCGCCGCACGCGGGGACATACCGCGGCGCGCACCGGAATGTGCCGGTGTGCGCCGGTTTTTCTGTCCTGCCGGACCGGGCATCCTGCTAGAATCCCGGCCGTGATAGTCGCCCACACTCGCCGCCCGTTGCGTAACACCGTATGAGCCAGAGATACAGCGCCGCCGACATCGAGGTGTTGAGCGGTCTGGAGCCCGTGCGCCGCCGCCCGGGCATGTACACCGACACGACGCACCCGAATCACCTCGCTCACGAGGTGGTGGACAACAGCGTGGACGAGGCCCTGGCCGGGCATTGCCGGCTGATCGACGTGACGGTGCACGACGACGGCTCGGTGGCCGTGAGCGACGACGGCCGCGGCATGCCGGTGGACATCCACCCGAAGGAGAAGATGCCCGGCGTGGAGCTGATCCTCACCCGCCTGCACGCCGGCGGCAAGTTCTCCAACAAGAACTACCAGTTCTCCGGCGGCCTGCACGGCGTGGGCGTCTCGGTGGTGAATGCCCTGTCGAAGAGCCTCGAAGTCTGGATTCGCCGGGACGGCAAGGAGTACAACATCTCCTTCGCCGGCGGGAAGAAGCGCAACCAGCTCGAGGTGGTGGGCAGCGTCGGCAAGCGCAACACGGGTACCACCATCCGCTTCTGGCCGGACCCCCGGTACTTCGACACGGCGAAGGTCTCGCTCTCGCGGCTGCGCCACGTGCTGAAGGCGAAGGCCGTGCTCTGTCCGGGTCTCACCGTGCGCCTCACCGTCGAGAAGACGAAGGAGACCGAGGAGTGGTGCTACCAGGACGGTCTCGAGCAATACCTCAACGAGGCGGCAGGCGACGTCGAGCACCTGCCGGAGGCGCCGTTCTCCGGCAGCATGAGCGGCAACCAGGAGGCCGTGGACTGGGCACTGTACTGGCAGGCGGGCCAGGCTGACCGGGGCGGCACCGGCGTGGCCGAGTCCTACGTCAACCTCATCCCGACCCTGCAGGGCGGCACCCACGTCAACGGCCTGCGCACCGGCCTGACGGACGCCGTGCGCGAGTTCTGCGAGTTCCGCAACATCCTGCCCCGGGGCGTGCGCCTCGCGCCGGAGGACGTCTGGGACGGGCTCGACTACGTACTCTCGGTGAAGCTGGAGGACCCCCAGTTCTCCGGCCAGACCAAGGAGCGGCTGTCGTCCCGCCAGTCGGCGGCCTTCGTCTCCGGCGTAGTGAAGGACAGCTTCGGGCTGTGGCTGAACCAGCACCCGGAGACCGGCGAGAAGATCGCGGAACTGGCCATCGGCAAGGCCCAGCGGCGCCTGAAAGCGGCGAAGAGGGTGGTGCGCAAGCGCGTGGTTTCCGGCCCGGCGCTGCCCGGCAAACTGGCCGACTGCACCGCCCAGCAGCCGGAACTCTCGGAGATCTTCCTGGTGGAAGGCGACTCGGCCGGCGGCTCGGCCAAACAGGCCCGCAACCGGGAAACCCAGGCGGTGATGCCGCTCAGGGGCAAGATCCTGAACACCTGGGAGGTGGACACCGCCGAGATCCTCGCCTCCCAGGAGGTGCACGACATCAGCATCGCGCTGGGCGTGGACCCGGTCACCGGCGACACGGCGCACCTGCGCTACCACAAGATCTGCATCCTGGCCGACGCGGACTCGGACGGCCAGCACATCGCCACGCTGCTGTGCGCGCTGTTCCTGCGGCACTTCCCGGCTCTCGTGGCGGCGGGCCGCGTCTACGTCGCCATGCCGCCGCTCTACCGCATCGACGCAGGCAAGGAGGTCTACTACGCGCTGGACGAGGGCGAGCGCCGGGGCATCCTGGATTCCCTCGCCGCGGAGAACCGCAGGGCGAAGATCTCGGTGACCCGCTTCAAGGGTCTGGGTGAGATGAGCCCGGCCCAGCTGCGCGAGACCACCATGAACCCGGACACCCGGCGGCTGGTGCAGCTCACCGTCGACGGCGAGGACAACACCGGCCAGCTGATGGACATGCTGCTCGCCAAGAAGCGCTCCGCCGACCGGCGCCGCTGGCTGGAGCAGAAGGGCAACCTGGCGGACGTCTGACGGCGTTCCGCCTTTCCCCGGAGGGGACAGGAGAGACATGCAGAACACCCTGAACCTGGAGGGCGTGGAACGCCAGCCTCTGAAGGAGTTCACCGAGAAGGCGTACCTCGACTACTCGATGTACGTCATCCTGGACCGGGCACTGCCGCGCATCGGCGACGGCCTGAAGCCCGTGCAGCGACGCATCATCTACTCCATGAGCGAGCTGGGTCTGTCGGCGGCGTCGAAGCACAAGAAGTCCGCACGCACGGTGGGCGACGTACTCGGCAAGTTCCATCCCCACGGCGACAGCGCCTGCTACGAGGCCATGGTGCACATGGCCCAGTCGTTCTCCTACCGCTATCCGGTCATCGACGGCCAGGGCAACTGGGGCTCCACCGACGACCCCAAGTCCTTCGCCGCGATGCGCTATACCGAGGCGCGGCTCACCCCCTACGCCGCGCTGCTGCTCGCCGAGCTCGGTCAGGGCACGGTGGACTGGGAGCCCAACTTCGACGGCTCTCTGGACGAGCCTCTGGTGCTGCCGGCACGGTTGCCGAACCTGCTGCTGAACGGCACCACGGGCATCGCCGTGGGCATGTCCACGGACATCCCGCCCCATAACCTCACCGAGGTGGCCGAAGCGCTGGTGGCGCTGCTGGACAAGCCGCGCTCGACGATCAGCGACCTCATGCAGCACATCCGTGCGCCGGATTTCCCCACGGGCGGCGAGCTGGTCTCCTCCGCGGCGGACATCGAGCAGATCTACGCGACAGGCGGCGGCACGCTCAGGCTGCGCGCCGCCTGGCGGGAGGAGGGCGAGCACGTCGTGGTCACCTCGCTGCCCCACCAGATCTCCGGCGCGAAGGTGCTGGAGCAGATCGCCGGCCAGATGCGGGCGAAGAAACTGCCGCTGGTGGAAGACCTGCGTGACGAGTCCGACCACGAGGAGCCGACGCGGCTGGTGATCACCCGCAAGTCGAAGCGGGTGGACAGCGAGCAGCTCATGTCCCACCTGTTCGCCACCACCTCGCTGGAGCGAACGCTCCGGGTGAACCTGAACGTCATCGCCCTGGACGGCCGCCCGCGTGTGTTCGACCTGAAGTCGCTGCTCGCCGAGTGGCTGGAGTTCCGCAAGGCCACGGTGACCCGGCGGCTCGAGTACCGGCTGAAGAAGGTCACCGAGCGGCTGCACATCCTGGAAGGCCTGCTGATCGCCTACCTCAATATCGACGAGGTGATCGCGATCATCCGCGAGGAGGACGCGCCGAAGGCGGTGCTGATGGAGCGCTTCGGCCTCACCGACGCCCAGGCCGAGGCCATCCTGAACCTGCGCCTCAGGAACCTGGCCAAGCTGGAGGAGATGAAGCTCAGGGGCGAGCAGGACGAACTCGCCGCCGAGCGCGCGGACATCGAGAAGACCCTGGGCAGCAAGGCGCGTCTGAAGACGCTGCTGAAAAAGGAGATCCGCGCCGATGCCGAGCGCTACGGCGACGAGCGGCGTACCCGCATCGTCGAACGCGAGGCCGCCCAGGCGCTGGACGAGACCGAGCTGGTGGCCAGCGAGCCGGTCACGGTGGTGCTGTCCGAGCACGGCTGGGCGCGGGCGGCCAAGGGCCACGAGATCGACCCGGCCACGCTCAACTACAAGTCCGGCGACGCTTTCCGCGCAGCCGCCCGCGGCCGCAGTAACCAGACCGCGGTGTTCATCGACTCCACCGGCCGCGTCTACAACGTGCTCGCCCACCAGCTGCCCTCGGCGCGGGGCCAGGGCGAGCCGTTGTCCGGGCGTTTCAACCCGCCGGACGGCGCCACCTTCCAGGGCGTGATGATCGGCGATGCCGACGACCGCTGGGTGCTGGCCAGCGATGCGGGCTACGGCTTCGTGGTGACGCTGGGCGAGCTGGCCACCCGTGCCCGGGCGGGCAAGGCGGTGCTCAGGGTGCCGAAGGGCGGCAACGTGGTGATTCCGTCGCCCACCGAGTGGGTGGAGGGCGAGATGCTGGCGGCCGTCAGCAACGCCGGGCGGCTGCTGGCGTTCGACCTGGACGACCTGCCCGAGCTGGCCCGGGGAAAGGGCAACAAGATCATCGGCATCCCGGCGAAGAAGTACCAGAGCGGCGAGGAACGGCTGGTGGCCATCGCTGCCGTGCCGCCGGGTTCGGGCCTGGTCGTGCACTGCGGAGAGCGGCACATGACGCTGAAACCCGGCGATCTGGAGGGCTATGTCGGCGAGCGGGGCCGGCGCGGCGCGCTGCTGTCGCGCAACTACCGCAAGGTGGACCGGCTCGGCGTCGGCTGAGATCCGACCGGCGTCGGCTCAGGCCCGGCGCTTCTCCGACAGCGGCACCACGGCCGTCTCCCCGACGGCCTCGTCCTGCTCCCCGTCACTGTCCCCGTAGCGCTCGTCCGCGGAGGGCAGCCGGGTGGTCGCCGTGGCATGGACGCCGGTGTGCTCGACGGTGTCGCCTTCGTCCTCGCTGCCCGCGGGGGTCACGGCGGTGGCCTCGTCGGCGGACAGCACGGCGGTCTGGTCCGCCTCGTCGATGATGTCGCCGTCCCGGTCCGGCTCCCGGTCCATGATGGCGGTGGCGCCGGTCCGTCCCGCATCGTCGGCGGCCGCGGCCTGCGCCGTCACGGCCGCGGTTTCCTCGGCGGTCTCGTCACCGCTGCCGGCAATACTGTCGTCGAGTTCGTCGCCGTGGGCGGTGATCTCGCGGTCGAGGGCGATGGCCGCGTCGGCGAGTTGTTTGGCCAGCCGCTGGGTGGCCGTGAACTCCTGCTCGTAGTCCTCCTCGAGCATCTGCAGGTCGGCCACCGTGGCGAGGGAGCCGGTGTCGTCGGACTGCTCCTGTTCCTGCTCCCGGCCGGCGTCCTCCCCTGCGCCCTTGGCGGCGGCCAGCTCGGCGCCGGTGTCGACCTCCATGATCATGCTCTCGTCGATGCGCTCCCCGGGCGGCAGCACGGCGGCTCCCTCCGTCGCGGGCACCGTCTCGCTGTCGTCGGCGTCGGGGAACTCCATGCGCGCGACCGCCAGCTGTTGCTCGGTGATGACCTCGTCGCCCAGGGCGTCCTCCCCGTCGTCGTCGAAGTCCAGGTCCAGGGACTTGAGCCTCGAGCGGGCGGTATCGTCCCATTCTTCCTCCGAGACGATCACGTCGGCCTCCTCGGGTTCGAAGACGGGGGCGGGCATGACGTCGGTGCCCTCGTGCGCCGGCGGATCGGCCGCGGGCGCGCCGGGCTCTGCCGCGGCCTCCGCGCCGGCAGCGGGCCGGCCGCCGCGTCTCCCGGCCGGGGCCGGTGCGCGGCGCAAGAACTCGCGTACGCTGGAGCGGAAGATGACCAGCCCCATGAGCAGGCCGATACCGGCGCCGAACAGGGCGGCGAACAGGGGGCTCACGGAAGAGCGGGGAGCCGGCTCCGCGGCCGCGAACTCGGGCGCCGGCCCGGCCGGCGTCAGCGCGGCGTCGGGCACCGTCCCGCCCGCCGCGTCCGCGGCCTTGAAGGGGCTGCGGCTCCCGGCGTCCGCGCCGGCGGCCGTCATCTCGTCCATCGCCTGGCGCACGGCCGGGCGGATCCGCTCGGCGGAGGGGCCTGCGGCGGTGCTCTCGGCGGCCGTGCCTGCCGGGGCGCTCGCCTGACGGGCATCGGCTGCGGCGTTCAGTGGATCGGGGCCGGCCGCCGCGGCAGGGGCTGTCGCGGCGGGGGCCGTTGCGGCAGGCGGCGTTGCGGCCGGGCTCGTTTCTGCCGCGACCGGCGCGCCGTCCAGCACGGGGATCACCAGTACGCTGCCCGCCTGCAGCCGGTCCATGTCACCGTCGATGAAGGCTGCGGGGTTCGCCGCGAAGATGCGCTCGGCGGTCGCCCAGATGTCGGTGGGCCTGTCGCCGACCCGCTCGGCGATCGTGGACAGGTTATCGCCCACCCGCACCCGGTACTCGCTGCCCTGGCTGAGCGGCTGCGCGGGTGCCCGGCCCGTGCGGGTGCCGGCAGGTGCCGACGCCGGCGTGGCGGCCGGCCTGGCGGGTTCGCGGCGCGGCGCAGGCAGCGGCTGGGGCTCTGCCGCCGCCGGTGCCAGGCCGGGCGGGTCGATGATCAGCGTGTAGGAACGCACGACGAACGGTGTGGCGGGGCAGTCCACCTTGAGATTCAGTCCGAGCAGCGGCTCGCGTATGGCCCGGTCGCTGCGGATCACCACCCGGTTGCCGGCGGTGGAGCTCACCCGGCCCGCCGTCACCGCCGGCAGGCCGCCGGCATCGCCCCGCACCAGGCTCACGCAGTCTGCGGTCAGCCGCTCATTGCCCCAGGTGGCGTAGGGAACCACCACCTCCAGTGGTTGGCCGAGCCCGGAGCGGATCACCGGCTCGCCCAGTTCCAGCGCGGCGGCGGGCCCGCCGGCCAGCACGGCGCAGACGCAGCTCGCGAGCAGGGTCGAGTGCGCAGGCGAATCCGGGGTCGAGCGCTGGCTCGCGGGGCGGCGGCGGTCGGCCTCGCGGGCAGCCGCGCCGGTCGCCTGGTCGGTTTGGTCGTTCATCGGCGGCGATATCCTCGTTCCCTTGCGTCCCGCGATGCGCATCCCGCGGGTGATCGTCGCGCGAGCATCGCCCGTGGGGCGCCGGTGCACCATGAAGCCCGTCATAATTTCGGAAAAAAGCGGCATCGGCCGCCCCGCATGCCGGCAGAGTGTGAACCGGGTCACACGTTACCGGCGGCCTCAGGCGGTTTCCTGCAGCACCACCTCGGGTTCGTGGACGTAGTAGCCCTGCATGTAGGAGATGCCGAGCTGCCACAGCACGGCCATGGTGTTGGCGTCCTCCACCCGCTCCGCGATGGTGCGGGCGCCGGCGGCGCGGGAGCGCTCCACCAGGCTCTGCACCCGGCGCTGCAGCGCCTCGTCCCGGGCCAGCGACTGGATCAGCGAGCCGTCGATCTTCACGTAATCCGGCTGCAGTTTCTCCACGGCTTTCAGCGAGCGTTCCTCCACGCCCACGTGTTCGAGGGCGAAGCTCGCGCCGAGGCTGCGCAGCGTATGGGCCAGCACGGAGAACTGGTGCAGGTAGCGGATGGCGTCCTCCTCGGCCAGCTGAAAACAGAACTGGCCGGCCCGGGCGCCGAAGGCGCTGAACTGCTCGCGCAGCCAGTCCGCCAGCGTCTCGTCCACGATCGAGTGGCGGGACAGGCGCACGAACAGCTTGCCGGCGCCGCTGGAGGCGGCGAGCTGGCAGGAGGCCCCGATCACCCAGCGGTCGATCACCTGCATCAGGTTGTTGCGCTCGGCCGCCGGCAGGAACTCCGAGGGCAGCACCTTGTTGCCCTGTTCGTCCAGCATGCGGATGAGGATGTCGAACATGCCGTGCTGCTCGCCGTCCAGGCTGGCAATGGGCAGCTGCAGAAGCCGGAACCGGTTGTCCATGAGCGCGGACTTCAGGTGCCGTACCCAGATGGCGTCGTTGCGGCGCATGCGGGTGTCGGTCTCCGCCGTCTCGTTCATCAGCACCGTGGCGCCGCCGGCATCCCGGCCGTGGGCCCAGGCCTCGGCCGCGCTCGCGATCAGCGGACCGGATTCCCGGATCATGCCGGTGGCCGCACACAGGCCGATGGTGCAGGTGAGGCTCACCGCCCCGTCCTCGGCGGCGAAGCGGTGTTCCCTGACTTTCTCGAGCAGCCGCTCGCCCCAGCGTTCGGCGTCCCGCTCGGAACCCCGCTCGAGCAACACGGCGAACACCGTGCCCTCGAAGCGCCCGGCCAGCTCGTCCTCGCCCAGCTCCTCGTGCAGCAGTGCGGCGAACTCGGCCAGCACGTCCTCCGAGCGGAAGATACCCACCCTGGACTGCACGTCGGCGAAGCGGTCGGGTTTCACCCAGGCCAGCACGCGCATGCCGGATTCCACCGGCGCACCGAGGCGCGCATCCAGCGCGTCGATGAAATGCCGGCGGGCCAGCAGGCCGGTGGAAGGGTCGGCGGTCAGCGCCCGTTGCACCATCTCGCCGGCCTCGCCGCCTTCCGGTGCCGACGGCGCGATGGCAACCCGGATGGCGGGCTCGCCGTCGTGCTCGGTCTTTTTCAGCTCGAGTTCCACGTCCAGCTCGCCCTCGTTGCCGGTGACGGCGCGCGCGTGCAGTACGTCGTCGGTCCACTTACCCTTCTCCGCGGCCACCAGCGCGCCCTTCAGCGGTCCGTGGGAGGCGGCGGCGAAGCTGTCCATCAGAGGCATGCCCAACAGGGAGGCCGGATCCGCGGCGCCGAACAGTTCCACCCAGGCCGGGTTGACGTCGACCACGATGCCTTCCTGCACGTAGGCGATGGCGTCGGCCGACTGGTTCATGTAGGCCCGCAGCTGTCGCTTGTACTCGGTGGCCGTCTCCAGCGTGGCGTTGAGCGCGCGCTCCATACGGTGGTTCCTGAGCTCGCGCTCGAGCACGGCCTGGAGGCGCTGGCGCTGCCTGAACGAGACCATGTCCCGGGCGCCCGCGCGGATGGCGGCGGCGATGGCATCCTCGTCCACCACGTTGCCGATGAGCACCAGCGGCGTCTCCGGGGCGTAGCGGTCTCGCAGGCGGGCGACGGCCGTGACCTCGGCCACCTCGTCCTCCAGCACCTGCAGGATCAGTTCCGGCTCCTCGACGAGGGTCTCCTCCAGCTGCTCGGCGCTGCGTACCCAAAGGCAGTGGGCCGGATGGCCCGCGTCGCGCAGCGCGCTGTTCACGCGCTCGACGTTGTCCTGGGTGGCGGTGAGAACCGCCAGTGGTACGCCTGTCTTCTGGGTCAAACTGGAGGGCTCCGGTTACGGCTCGGCGGCGGTCGTGCGAGACGTCGCTGTCTGCGCGACCTGCCCGGTCATGCACACGGTCCGCGCCTGATGCGCCCGGATACTACCTCAGCGTTCCGGCCGGTTGTCTCCGGCGTCGCAAAAACGTGACACAGATCATGCCGGGTCCGCGTGCGGCGCCGACGGGTCCACATCGGGGCCGGCTTACGCGGCGTGGGGCCGTCGCGGTATCATGGGCGCATCGGGAACGCCCCCGGTGAAAGCGGGGCAAAAGATCACGGGAAACACATGGCGAGTTACAACACCAACGAATTCCGCTCCGGCCTGAAGATCCTCATCGACGGCGATCCCTGTACGATCGTCGAGAACGAATTCGTGAAGCCGGGCAAGGGCCAGGCATTCAACCGGGTGAAGATCCGCAACCTGAAGACGGGGCGGGTGGTCGACAAGACCTTCAAGTCCGGCGACAGCGTGGAGGCCGCCGACGTCATGGAGACCGAGATGCAGTATCTCTACTCCGACGGCGAGTTCTGGCATTTCATGGTGCCCGACACCTTCGAGCAGTACGCGGCCGACGAGAACGCCGTGGCCGACGCGCGCCAGTGGCTCAAGGAACAGGACATGTGCACCGTGACCCTGTGGAACAATGTCCCGCTGGCCGTGGCGCCGCCCAACTTCGTGGAACTGGAGATCACGGAGACGGACCCGGGCATCCGCGGCGATACCGCCCAGGGCGGCGTCAAGCCCGCGAAGCTCGAGAGCGGCGCCACCGTGCGGGTGCCGCTGTTCCTGGAGCAGGGCGACGTCATTCGCGTGGACACGCGCTCCGGCGAGTACGTCTCACGGGTGAAGGACTAGCGGCCGGCGCCGCCGACCGCCGGGCAGCCGACCTCAGAGCGAGCGCGCGGCCGCGCCCAGGTGGGCGCTCAACAGTGCCGCCGCGGCTTCCAGCCGGGCCACGTCGCCGGCGGTGAAGCGGTCCGGCTCCGGGCTGTCCACGTCCAGCACGCCGTAGACCTCGCCGTCCCGCATCAGCGGCACCACCACCTCCGAGCGCGAGTCCGGGTCGCAGGCGATGTGGTCCTCGAAGGCGTGGACGTCCGCCACGCACAGCGTCTGCCGCCGCTCGGCGGCCGTCCCGCATACCCCGCGGCCGAGGGGGATGCGCACGCAGGCGGGCCTGCCCTGGAACGGGCCCAGCACCAGCTCGTCGCCGCGGCGGACGTAGAGCCCCAGCCAGTTGATCCGGGGCAGGCGCTCGTAGAGTGCGGCGACGAAGTTCGCGCAGCTGGCCAGCGGATCGTGCTCGCCGGCCAGCAGCGCCTGCAGTGCCGTGGTCAGTTCGTCGGCGCCTGCCGGCGTCTCGCTCATGGTTTCGTCTCCGGCTCTGTTTGTTCGGCGCCATTGCCGGGGATCAGCGGAAACGCCTGCACCCGACGAATGTCGTCGCTGCCGGCGGCGGCCATCACCACCCGATCGAAGCCGACCGCCACGCCGGCGGTGGCGGGCAGCCCGTGGGCGAGGGCGGCCAGCAGGCACTCGTCGGGCAGCCTGTCGGGGCGGCCGCGGGCACGGCGCGCGGCCCGGTCCGCCGCGAAGCGCTCGCGCTGCTCGTCGGCATCGGTGAGTTCCACGAAGCCGTTGGCCAGCTCGCGGCCGTTCAGGAATACCTCGAAGCGCAGCGCGAGCCGCGGGTCGGCGCTATCCAGTGCGGCCAGCGCGGCCTGGGCCGCCGGGTAATGGGTCAGTACGGCCAGCGTTCCCGCCGGGGCCAGGGCCGGGGCGACCCGGGTGCCCATTAGGAAGTCCAGCGCCGCGTCCCGGTCGGATACCGTCTCGCCGCCGCCGGCCGCGGCGGCCGCCGCGATCACGGCCTCGTCGCCGGCCGTCAGCGGGTCCACGCCGGCGGCCTCCAGGAAGGCGTCGCGATGGCGGCGGGTGACGGTGGCCGGTTCGCCGAGGGACGGTGCGAGCAGCGTGTGCAGCAGCGACAGGGTGTCGGCCACCACGGCGTCGAGGTCCTGGCCGTGGCGGTACCACTCCATCAGGGCGAACTCCGGCTGGTGGTAGCGGCCGTGCTCGCCGTCGCGGAATACGTGGCAGATCTGGTAGATGTCCGGCGCGCCGGCCGCCAGCAGCCGCTTCATGGCGTACTCCGGCGAGGTGTGCAGGAACCAGCGCCGCGCGGGCGTCGACGCGAGCTCCGCAGCCACGCTCTCGATGTTGGGGTCGGTGACGCCGCGGGGCGTCAGCACCGGCGTGTCCACCTCGATGATATCCCGCGCGGCGAACCACTGCCGGGCCGCGGCCAGCATGCGCGCCCGCAGCGCCAGCACGGACCAGTCGGCCCGGGGTCGCCAGTGCGCTCGCTCCGCGCTCACGCCGCCGCGCCGGTGAGGCGGCCGACCACCTGGCCCGTGCGCAGCCGGGTGCCCGGTACGAGCCCGGCGGAGAATTCGGCGGCGCCGGCCGGCAACAGCAGGATCACGGTGGAACCCATGTTGAACCAGCCGAGTTCGTCGCCCCGGGCGAGTTCCGGCGCCGTCGCATCGGCCCGCCAGTCCCGGCTGGTGGGGAAGCGGTGGCCGGCCCGGTACTCCGCCTGCCAGACCGTGCCGATGGTGCCCACGTTCAGCGCGCCGACCAGCACCACCGCCATCGGCCCGCATTCGGTCTCGAACACGGTCACCAGCCGCTCATTGCGCACGAACAGGCGGGGCACGCCCGCCGTGGTGACCGCGTTGACGCTGAACAGGCGGCCGGGGAGGTGGGCCGTGCGCACCAGCCGGCCGGCCAGCGGCATGTGCACCCGGTGGTAGTCGAAAGGGGCCAGGTACACGGTGAGGAATGTGCCGTCGGCGAAGGTCTGTGCGAGTGCCGTATCGCCGCCCAGCAGCTCCGCGGCGTCATAATGCCAGCCCTTCACCTGCAGCAGGCGCCGGCCCTCCAGCCGTCCGGACTGGCTGATCACGCCGTCGCAGGGGGAGGCCAGCGCCCCGGGCTCCGCCGGCTGGGGGCGCAGCCCCGGCTTCAGCCGGCGGGTGAAGAAGTCGTTGAAGTGCTCGTAGCCGTCCGGCACCGGCCGCTCCGCCTCGGACGTGTCCACGCCGAACTGCCAGCAGAACCAGCGGATGGTGGCGTTGCGCACCAGCCGGCTGCGGATGCGGGTGAGGTGGTAGACGATGCGGGTCAGCAGTTGCTGCGGCGCGAGGTACTGGGACAGCACGAACAGCCGCGGCCCGATGCCGAGCGACGAGGCGGACACCGACGGGCCTCTAGTCCGTGCCGCGCCGCACGGGCGCCTCGAAGGCCAGCACCGTGCCGTCGGCGAATCCGAGCTCCAGTGTCACGGCGCTGCCGGCGGCGGGCAGCGGGTCGGCGAACAGCATCAGGTGCAGGCCGCCCGGCGCGAAGGCCAGCGTCTCCCCGGCCGGTATCGTGACGACGTCCAGCTCGCGCATGCGCATGACGCCGTCGGCCATGCGGGTCTCGTGGATCTCGGCGCGGGCGACGCCTCCGGCGCTCACCGATTCCAGCACGAGATCGTCACCGCCGGCGTTCACCAGCACGAAGTAGCCGGCCGTGGCGGAGGCGCCCGGCGGCACGGCCCGGACCCAGGGGTCCTCGACCGCGACGTCCGGCCCGGGCTGGCAGCCGGCCAGGCAGACCACGCCGACCAGGGCCGCGAGCGGGCGCGCCAGCGCGCGCATCAGCCGGCGCCGCCGGGGCCGGCGGGTACCGCGCGTCCCTCGAGGATGGCGGCGATGTCCCGTGCCATCGGCTCCACGCGGTGGGGCGTGCCGAATACCGCGCGCAGGCGGGCCTGGGGGTCGATCAGCAGCACCGAGGCGCTGTGATCCACGGTGTAGGCCGTGCGTTCGGCGTTCCAGACCTTCGCGCTGATAATACCCAGCTCGCGCGTGAGTGCGTCCAGGGCATCGGCGGTGCCGGTGGCGCCCCGGAAGGCCGGGTCGAAGTACTGCACGTAGTCGGCGATGGTCTGCGGGTCGTCACGCTCGGGGTCGACGCTCGTGAACAGCACCTTCGGCACCGGGTCGCCCTCGCGCTGCAGCCGGCGTTTCACCGCCGCCAGGGTCTCCAGCGTGGCCGGGCAGATGTCCGGACAGTGCGTGAAACCGAAGAACACCAGGGACCAGTCGCCCTCGAAATCCGCCCGGGTGAACGGGCTCGCGTCCTCGCGCACCAGCTCGAAGGCGGGCAGGGGGCGCGCCGGCGTCAGCAGCGTGGCGCTCTGCACCTCGACGTCCCGGGGCAGCACCAGGCCGCCGATGACGATCCCCGCCACCAGCGCGAGGGCGGCGGCGGGCAGGAATAACGTGCTCGATTTGCTCATGGTTTCGGTTAATGGTCTCGGCTAATGGTGAATCGATGGGTGGCCGCTGCGCGGATTCTACCGTGTTCGACAGCGCGCTTCGCGGTATGATCGCCGCCTCCCGGTCCTGTCCAGCAAATCACCGTCCCATGAGTCCCGCCCGCCCGGCCGGCCTCGCCGCCGCGCACATCCCGCCCCGCATCGCCGATGCGATCCCCTGGCTGAGCGACTGGTTCGAGGCCGGGGCGCTCTACTATGGCCACGGTACCGCCAATTCCCTGGACGAGGCCGCCTGGCTGGTGCTCTCCGTCGCCGGGCTCGATTTCGACGACCCGGGCGCGCCGGAGCAGCGGCTGAGCCGCGCCCGGCGCGGGCGCATCGCGGAGCTGGCCGCCCGGCGCCGGCGCGAGCGCATCCCGCTCGCCTATCTGCTGGGCGAGGCCTGGTTCGCCGGTCGCCGCTACCACGTGGACGAACGGGTGCTGGTGCCGCGCTCGCCGCTGGCCGAGCTCATCGTCGAGCGCTTCGAGCCCTGGGTGCGGCCCGAGCGGGTGCGGCGCATCCTCGACCTCGGCACCGGCAGCGGCTGCATCGCCTGCGCCCTGGCCCACGCGTTCCCCGAGGCCCGGGCGGATGCGGTGGACGTCTCGCCGGAGGCGCTGGCCGTCGCGCGCCGCAACGTGGCCGAACACGGCCTCGCCGACCGGGTGGAGCTGCTCGAGGGCGACCTGTTCGCGCCCGTGGCCGGGCGGCGCTACGACCTCATCGTCAGCAACCCGCCCTACGTGGATGCCGAGGCCATGGCGGCCATGCCGGCGGAGTACCGCCGCGAGCCGGCCATCGGCCTGGCCGCCGGCGACGACGGTCTGGCATCGGTGCGGACTATCCTGCATCATGCGGGCGCGTATCTCGCGCCGGACGGTGTACTGGTGGTCGAGGTGGGGGACAGCCAGGAAGCGCTGCAGCGGGCACGGCCCGACCTGCCGTTCGTCTGGCTCGAGTTCGAGCACGGCGGCAGCGGCGTCTTCCTTCTGACGGCCGGCGATCTCGAGCGCGCCGCCGGCGACACGACAACCTGAGCGAAGCATGTCGGGAAACACGTTCGGCCGGCTATTCACGGTCACCACATTCGGCGAGAGCCACGGCCCGGCACTGGGCTGCGTGGTGGACGGCTGCCCGCCGGGCATGGCGCTCGCCGAGGCCGACATCCAGCGGGATCTCGAGCGCCGCCGCCCGGGCAAGAGCCGTCACGTGAGCCCCCGGCGCGAGCCGGACCAGGTGCAGATCCTGTCCGGGGTGTTCGAGGGGGTGACCACCGGCACGCCGATCGGCCTCGTGATCGAGAACACCGACCACAAATCGAAGGACTACTCCGAGATCAAGGACAAGTTCCGCCCCGGCCACGCGGACTACACCTACCAGCGGAAATACGGCATCCGCGACTACCGGGGCGGCGGCCGGGCCTCCGCCCGGGAGACCACCATGCGGGTGGCCGCCGGCGCCGTGGCCAGGAAGTACCTGGCCGAGCGGCTGGGCGTCGCCATCCACGGCTACGTCTCCCAGCTCGGGCCCCACGTGATCGAGGCGAAGGACCCGGCGGCGGCCGAGCACAATCCCTTCTTCTGCCCGGACCCGGAACGGGTGGCGGAGTTCGAGGCCTACATGGACGCGCTGCGCAAGGCCGGCGACTCCGTCGGCGCGCGGGTGACCGTGCGGGCGAGCGGCATGCCGGTCGGCCTCGGCGAGCCGGTGTTCGACAAGCTGGAGGCGGACCTGGCTCACGGTTTGATGAGCATAAACGCGGTAAAAGGAGTGGAATTCGGCGCGGGTTTCGCCGTGGTGGCACAGAAAGGCAGCGAGCACCGGGACGAGATCGACGCCGGCGGCTTCCGGAGCAACCGGGCGGGCGGTACGCTGGGCGGCATCTCCAGCGGCCAGGACATCCTGGTGAGCATCGCGCTGAAGCCGACCTCCAGCATCCGCATTCCGGGACGCACGGTGGACCGCAGCGGAGCGGAGACGGACATCGTCACCAAGGGCCGGCACGACCCCTGCGTGGGGCTCCGCGCCACGCCCATCGCCGAGGCCATGGTGGCGCTGGTGCTGATGGATCATTATCTGCGGCACCGGGGGCAGAATGCGGATGTGATAAACAATGTAGGAGGGCCTTCAGGCCCGATAGAGGAATAATGAATCGGGGCTAAAGCCCCTTCCACAAAAGGAGATAGACGGAAATCCATGTCGAAAACGTATGACGTCGCAGTCGTCGGGGCCACCGGCCTCGTGGGTGAGAACATGATCGGGATACTGGAGAGCCGGGGCTTCCCGGTGGGGCGGCTCTACCCGCTCGCCAGCGCCCGCTCGGCCGGCCGCACGGTGACCTTCCGCGGCGAGGAACTCGACGTGGAGGATCTGGCCGAATTCGATTTCTCCCGGGCGCAGATCGGCCTGTTCTCCGCCGGCGGCTCGGTTTCGGAGGTGCATGCCCCCCGGGCCTGGGATTCCGGCTGCGTCGTGGTCGACAACACCTCGTTCTTCCGCTACGACGACGACATCCCGCTGGTGGTGGCCGAGGTGAACCCGGAGGCCATCGCCGGCTACACCACCCGGGGCATCATCGCCAACCCGAACTGCTCCACCATGCAGATGCTGGTGGCGCTGAAGCCCATCCACGACCGCGCGCGCATCCTGCGCATCAACGTGGCCACCTACCAGGCGGTGTCCGGCGCCGGGCGCAGCGCCGTGGAGAAACTGGCGAAGGACTCGGCGGCCATGCTCGGCGGCAATCCGCCGGACGAGGAGGGGCCGGAGAAGCGGGTGGCATTCAATGCCGTGCCCCACATCGACGTCTTCCTGGATAACGGCTACACCAAGGAAGAGATGAAGATGGTGTGGGAGACCCGCAAGATCTTCGACGACGACACCATCGAGGTGAACCCCACCGCGGTGCGGGTGCCGGTGTTCTACGGCCATTCCGAGGCCGTGCACATCGAAACCGAGGTGAAGCTGAGCGCCGACGACGTGCGCTCGCTGCTGGGGGACGCGCCGGGGGTGAAGGTGCTCGACGGCCACGAGGCCGGCGCCTATCCCACCCCCGTCACCGAGGGTGCCGGCACCGACGAGGTCTACGTCGGCCGCATCCGCGAGGACATCAGTCACCCCTCGGGCATCGACCTCTGGGTGGTGTCGGATAACGTACGTAAGGGCGCGGCTCTAAATAGCGTGCAAATAGCTGAAATATTGGTCAAAAATCATTTATAGGCTATAGTTGGCCTGGGATTAATGTTAAACGAGCTTGGTATTCTGACCCCGCAGCGCGCCCGCGTCGCACGACCGCGGGTCAGTTTTATGAGCCGGAGAAGACTTATGCTCGGAAGACTCGCTGGCGCCACGCTGATCCTGCTCCTGGCGTGGTCGGGAACGGCTCAGGCCCTGGGCCTCGGCGACATCAGGCTCGAGTCGGCGCTGAACGAGCCTTTCCGCGCCGAGATCGACCTGCTGTCGGTGACGCCCGAAGAACTGGAGGGCCTCGCCGTCCGCCTCGCTCCCGCCGAGACCTTCCGGCGCTACGGCATCGAACGTCCCCCGTTTCTGAGCGGCTTCCGCTTCGAAATCCGGGCGCTGCCCGGCGACCGCGGGCTGGTGCGGATCACCTCGCGTGAGCCGGTCACCGAACCCTTTGTCACCTTCCTGGCCGAGGCCACCTGGCCGCGCGGCCGTCTGCTGCGCGAGTACACCGTGCTGCTCGACCCGCCCACGTTCGCCGGCGACCAGAGCGACGCCGGCCAGCCCGCGCCGGCGCGCGCGCCGGCGGCGGCCCCCGCGCGCAGCGGCCCGGATGCCGGCAGCATCCGGCGGGCACCGGAGCCCCGGCAGGCCGCCCCCGCCCTCGGCGCCGGCGACCGCTACCGGGTGCAGCGCAACGAGACTCTGTGGGGTATCGCCCAGCGCCTGCGTCCGCCGGGCAGCGGGCTGACCATGAACCAGGTCATGATGGCCCTGTACGAGAACAATCCCGAGGCCTTCGACGGCAACATCAACCGGCTTCGTGAAGGCGCCGTGCTGCAGGTCCCGTCCGAGGACGCGATGTACGGCATCAACCGCTCCGACGCGGTGGCCGAGGTCAGCCGCCAGAACCAGGCATGGCAGGGCGATGAGTCCGCCGGCAGCCTGCGTCTCGTGCCGCCGGACGAGGCGCCCGGGGCCGCGGCAACGCCGGCAGCGGGCGCGGGCGGGGCGGCAGCGCCCGGCACGGACCCCGCCGCGGCGGAGCGGGTCCGCCGGCTCGAGGCCGAGCTGGCCGAGCGTGAGCGTCAGCTCGCCATCCGCGACCGGGAACTGGCCGAGCTGCAGCAGCAGCTGGCGGCGGGCGAGGAAACGGCGGAGACACCGCCGGCGGCCACCGAAGAGGAGCCGGCCGCGGCAACGCCGGGCGTCGACCTGGAGGCCGAGGGCGAGGCCGCCGCCGAAGAGGGCGAGATCTTCGCCGAGACCGGGCCGGCGGACGCGGAAGAGGCCGCCGAGCCCGCGCCCGGTGCCGGCGCGCCGACGGCCGCGCAGGAGCCTGCCGCCGAGGAGGAGGCTCCTGCGCGCACCAGCCCGGCCGTGGTGGCCGCCCAGCCCGAGGAGGACGGCGGCATCATGGGCCTCGTGGGCGGGCTGCTGGGCAGCATCTGGACCTACGTCGGCCTGGGCGTGGTGGTCATCGCCCTGCTGCTGCTCGTGCTGGCACGCCGGCGCGGCGGTGAGGCCGAGGACAGCACCGGCACCTGGGAGGCGCTGGACGACGAATTCGAGGACGACGACGAGCGCGAGGCCACCGCGCGCCTGCGTGCGCTGGCGAGCGAGGAAGACTCCATCCTGGTGGTGGAGAAGGAAGAGGAACCGACCGACACCGGTGCCGCGACGGCGGCCGGGGCCGGTGCTGCGGCAGCGGCCGCCGGCGAACCGAGAGACACCGCTGCGAGTGGCGTCTACTCGCTGGAGGACACGTTCAGCAGCGAGACGGCGATCAACCTGGACCAGTCC
>Ga0209943_1000995_pt1 | contig 18330 bp, 4 predicted proteins | sample SalPonR1_B_D2_MG_FD_185698 | JGI IMG/M metagenome (GOLD analysis project Ga0209943, IMG submission 185698) | Salt pond soil microbial communities from South San Francisco under conditions of wetland restoration - Salt Pond MetaG R1_B_D2_MG... ... | reverse complement strand
GGATTTTATATAAAATTTTTTTTTCATTAAATTTATGTTTATTTTTAAAAATGAACCTGAAATTATGACGAATTTAGTAATTCAAAGCACTGATTCAACACCGCATGTTGAGTTTTTAACGAATGGAACCCTTACCTTAAAAGGTCGATCATTACCCGAAGATGTACATAAATTTTATGCACCATTAATTGATTGGGTAAAACATTTAGAGACCGACAAAGCGGTTATTGAACTTAAGCTTGAATATTTAAACACCTCATCAACCAAAAAATTATTAAATTTATTAACTGCTATTGATCAGAATGAAAAAATAAAAGAGATTGATGTGAAATGGCATTATGAATTTGATGATCTGGAAATGGAAGATTTAGGTAACATTTATGAGGAAGATATGAAACGAGCCAAATTCCAGTATATCGAGGAAGTTGATATTTTTTAAAGCCATCTTTTTGTTAGTTATTACTCTTTTGATAAAGTTTTCTTGAAACCATCAAGTTGTTACTGAAAAACAATTTATTAACACTTTTTTTGTTAATAAATTGTGTTATTTGTTAATAAAAGACCTCCTGTTTTATAACCTTATATATTTTAACTTCAATTTCCCTGAGTTCTTCCTAATCTTAGGATTTAGAGAATTCTTAGTTTTATGAAAGTTTGTTTTTGTAGCACAAATGTAGTCAATTCTCTATTTGTTGTTATAAAAAATTATATTACATTCGCTTTCAATTTGTTCAAATTGAATATACTCTAATTTTTTAATGATAATTATTTATACTTTAAATATGTTTATTAACCAATAAAACAAATCAGTGTGTCAAAAATGAAACATTTTTTAGATTTAGTGAATGAAAAAATTAGCATATTTAATGATATAAACAAACTATCATTTTTGACATATTCCTGTTTAACTATTCGAGTATAGGGTTACAATATTTTTAAATTGAATTACTATGAGAAAGCGATTTTTACTTTTATTAACAGCAATCTATTTTATTTTTTTAACATCTTTTGCACAAGAAGGTACCAAACAATTAATGCCTAATTCTAACGACCGGTTGTGGTTAGAATTTAAAGTTTTTGACGGTAATAATTTTGGACTTTACGATTGTGCCGAGAAAGAGCGTATTAATATATACTTACAGGATGGAGAAATAGTTCACTATGGAATGAAACTGGCAGATGCAATTGGAACAAACTGGATAGTTGATGACCCGTATTATGTATTTTTTCGAATAAAGGATCCGTCAGGAAATATAGTTGTTTCCGAAACTCGCTTAAGTACTATAGTTAATAGTGACGGATATATTGCTGATTATACCCAGGCAGTGACAGGGCCTAATGGTGTTATCTTAAATGGAACAACTATTTCTGGTGGATATGATGCCTTAACCTATACTGCTCAAACAACAGGAAATTACTACATAGAATTTAGAGAGAATTATTATGATTATGAAAATTGGTATAATGTTAATCGATTTGCACTTGAATATTTCGACGTTACAGTAACTGATGCCTCAAACCATGTAATTACTAACCCCGGCGAACCAAACAAGTCGGCCGGCCGACTTTGGTCGAAAGGTTGGTCATTAACAACCACTTCTTTTACTGAATATCCTGTAAATGCACACTTTCATGTGTATACTTCCGATGAGTTTATCAATAAAGTAAACTTTAAAATGTATCCTTATTCGTTTGCTTTTGTAGTAAACTCTTATGGAGTAACCACTTATACCGAAGAAAATTATATTAAACGTACCCAGAGTCTTGGTGGAGACCAGACTTCAGATGAAGATATCACAGAATATCAAGTGTTTTTAAATGACCCGGACCGCTCGGTTTGGCAAAATACAACACTTGTTCCACCCGAAGTACAGGTATTTTCTGAAGATACACTGTTTATGGATTATAATTATAATCGTGATCCTTTATACCTGCCGTTAGATATTGAAAGAGTAGTAATGGAAAAAAATATGCCCTCCTGCCCCCATGATGATGTTGCTATTTTTCAAATCGAAACCAATAACGATGGTTTTACAGCTATCCTGATTGATGTAGATGGCGACGGCAGCTATTCAACAGGAGGAAGTGACCGGGTTATCTATCGCGAAATGAAAAAAGGCATAAACTATGTATTATGGGATTTTACAACCGATGGTGGTGCTGAAGTTGCCGTTGGTGATTATAATGCATCGGCTACATTTTTCGGGCGCGGGCCTGCTCACTTTCCATTGTATGATGTAGAGCAAATGGATGGAATTATTACTTCTTCTGTAAGGCCATTTAATAAATTAAATACTACGATTTATTGGGATGACACACAGATAACAAACTGGGGCGACCAGGACGGCGGCGGACTAATGGACGAAACCGAACAAAAACAACTGGTTGTTGAAAATGATGTCCCCCGGACATGGTCATGGCATGAAGATATACCAAATACAGCCCATAATGGTAACTTAAATACCCTTAATACCTGGTTTAATGCTATAGATTTAGGATATTCCGGAATAGGAATACATGTTCAGGAGAGTGAAACTAAATGTGTTGATGGAGCAGCTCCATGGGTAGGAGATATTTATAAAGAAGGACCGAAAGACACGGACATTCAATTTACTTTCGATGATTTTGATTATAAATTCTTTCATCCATTTGATGACCCTCTTTCTGAAATAGAGGTAATTAATCTTCCTGCAAATGGTACGTTAAAACTTAGCGGAACAGCTATTACAGCAGAACAAGAGATTCTTGTTGCAGATTTAGGAAACATTACTTATACCCCGGAATCTTCAACCTGGCACGGAGAAACCAGTTTTGACTGGAGAGCAAGTGACGGAACGAAGTGGAGTAATAATGATGAAAAAGTATATATTATTATTAATACCCCGCCGGTAATTTCTTCCATCCCTGATCAGTATCTTTGCACCAATACTCCAACAGATGCTATTGAGTTTACCGTTTCAGATGCTGAAACTGCAGCTGATGATTTGGAGCTAACGGCTTTTTCAGGTGACCCTGAATTTGTCCACAATGACGGCATTGTATTAGGAGGCTCAGGAGAAAACAGAACAGTTACCGTAACTCCGGTAGCTAACAAATCAGGGAAAGCCATTATATATATTATGGCCGATGATGCGTATATTCCCACCATACAGCAATTTACTGTGTATGTTGGCCCTGATTTGGAATTCTCGGGAGATACCACGGTTTGTGTTGGCGACCCATTATATCTAATAGCACAGGAAGTAGGAGCATCCTATTCATGGAAATATGAAGGAACTGAGATTTCTACAGACCAAAGCGTACAGCAGGATGCAAATAATGTTGGCATTGGTGAATGGACCCTCACAGTCGACGATGGTGAGTGTGTTTCTACCCGCACCTTTAATGTTTCTGTTTCTCCTTTGACAACATTTACCGGGGATACAGATGTGTGTATTGGCGAAGAGATATACCTTAGCGCTACGGAGGTCAATGCCTCTGTTTATCGTTGGGAAAAAGATGGGACTTTAGTTTCATCCGAGAAACAATTGAGTATATCAAGCGCTTCATTAACAGATGCTTCAACGAACTATACTTTATATATAGAGAAAGACGGGTGTGTGAGTACATCCGATTTTTTTACCATTACTGTTGTAGAAGAGCCTGCTGCCGGTCTTACTGTCGAGAATGATACCATTGATCCAGGTAAAACGGGAAATATAACCATTGTAAATGCGCAAAGTGATGTTACTTATAATATTTATGATTTAGAGTATTCTCTGATAACATCAGGTTTGGGAGATGGTTCTGATTTGAATATACCCGTTACCTGGGATAATCTTTCTATTGGCGATAATGAATTTTTAATTGGTGCAGACAATGGTAATTGTGAAGTAGAGTTAGATGATACCGCATTGATACATGTAAATACTCCCGGTGTTACAGTTTCTGATATTAGTGGAAATACCGCTGAAGATGGAACACAAGCCTCCTTTACCGTTCACTTAGATACAGAACCTTATGAAAATGTTGTTATATCAATCACTTCAGATGATGTGACCGAAGGAACAGTATCTCCGGGCACGTTAACATTTACATCTTCAAATTATGCAACTCCACAAACAGTAACTGTTACAGGTGTAGATGATGATATTATTGACGGAGATGTTGAATATACAATTATTACTGAAACAACAAGTAGTGATACATTATATGATGAGATTGAAACAGCTGATATTACTGTTATAAACGAAGATAATGATGAAGCAGGTGTTACTGTAGATCCAACAAGCGGTTTAACAACAACTGAAATTGGCGGGACAGATTTCTTTACGGTTGAATTAACCTGTCAGCCCGAAGCAGAGGTTACTATAGATTTATCATCATCCGATATTACTGAAGGTTTAGTAACCAATGTTAGCAGAGGCACCGTTGACCCAAGCACAAATACGGCAACCATAACATTTGATGATACTAATTGGAACAGCCCGGTTACAGTTACGGTTACCGGACAAGATGATGATATTGACGATGATGAACAGGTTTATTATATAAATACATCTTTAACTTCAAGTGTTGGAGATCCTAATTTTGAAGGACTACCTGTAGATGATGTTGAAATATCCAATTCTGATAACGATAACGCCGGAATCTCTGTTAATCCTATAACAGGGCTCGAAACAACAGAAGATGGCGGAACCGATTCTTTTGAAATTGTTCTTGAGTCTGAGCCTACAGCTAGTGTAAGTATTGCTCTTAGCTCAAGTGATCCTACTGAAGGTTCAGTATCTCCATCCAGTGTAACTTTTACGGATGAAAACTGGGATAATCCTGTTTTAGTGACTGTAACAGGTAAAAATGATAATATTGATGATGATAATGTAGGTTATAACATAATTACCGGAGCAGCCTCCAGTTCAGATACAAAATATTCAGGATTAAATCCCGAGAATGTTTCGGTAACAAATATAGATAATGATCAGGCGGCAATCAATGTTAGTCCGACATCCGGATTATTGACATCCGAAGATGGGACAACTTCTACCCTTGAAATTTATCTGGAAACAGAACCTGTATCAGATGTAGAATTAACCATTCTTTCCAATGATGTTTCGGAAGGTAAAGTTTCCCGGGCTACTATCACATTTACCCCAACTAATTATTCTAGTTCTCAGGAATTAATAATTACCGGGCAGGATGATCCTATTATTGATGGAGATGTTGATTATACAGTAACTGTAGAAGCTACCGCGGGAGATCCAAAATATACAAACCTTTCAACGATTAATGTTAGTGCCACTAATCAAGATAATGACTATGCAGGATTAAATCTATCGAGTACCTCATTGTCAACAAGTGAAACAGGTACCAGCGATTCCTTTGAAGTGAGTCTTACCGCTCAACCTGCTTCTAATGTGAGTTTTGATATAACCGGACTAGATGAAACTGAAGGTTCTTTAAGCACTACATCAATTGATTTTACTCCTTCTAACTGGAATGTTTATCAGGAAGTTACTGTTACCGGTGAGGATGATGCTGAGCAGGATGGAAATCAAACATACAATTTAATCATTGCTTATAATAGTGGTGATACTGATTTTAGTGCAGTAAGCGAAACGGTTTCTGTAGAAAATGCCGATGACGATGTAGCAGGCGTTTCTGTTTCTCCCTCATCACGAGAGCTAAACATTACCGAAGGAGGTACAGTTGGAACATTTACTATTTCATTAAATACACAACCTGCAGAAGGAGAAACGGTAACCTATAATTTCTCATCACCTGATGAAAATGAGATTACACTCTCCGCAGAAACAGCTGTATTTACTCATGATGCCTGGGATCCTGTATCAATTAATGTACAAGCTATAGATGATCTTATTGACGATGGTGACCAATCATATATTATAAACCTGGGAAGTGCTACAAGTGGTGACCCAAATTATAATAATATGAGTGCTGGTAATATGACTGTAAATGTAACAGATATTCATACCGCAGGGATAACCGTTTCATCGCCTTCGGGAAATACTACCGAGGATGGAGGTACAGCTACTTATACTGTAGTGCTTGATACCAAACCAACAGCGAATGTTACCATAACATCAGTTACACAGGATGCAGGAGAAGGTGAAGTAACTTCAGGAGTCACATTAACATTTACACCTGATAACTGGGATACCCAACAAACAGTAACTGTAACAGGGCAAGATGATGATGTTGACGATGGGCTGGAAGAATATCAGGTATTATTACAAGTTAGCGGAAGCGATCCTGTATATGAATCGTCATTAAATCAAACCATAACATTATATAATGAAGATAATGATGAGGCAGGTGTAACCGTATCGCCAACCAGTGGCCTTGAAACAACCGAAGACGGAGGTATTGCAACATTTAACCTGGTATTGGATTCCGAACCAACGCATAATGTTGAAATTACAATAAATTCCAACGATGAAAATGAAGGAACCGTATCACCTGCAAATATTACTTTTACAGCCTCGAACTGGGATCAGCCACAAACAATAACCATTACCGGAGTCGATGATGATGTGGAGGATGGTGATCAGAGCTATTTAATATCGATGATTTCATCCAGTACTGATAATAATTATAATGATATTGATATTGCTGATGTTTCAGTAACCAACCTGGATAATGATGAGGCAGGTGTAACCGTATCGCCAACCAGTGGCCTTGAAACAACCGAAGACGGAGGTACTGCAACATTTAACCTGGTATTGGATTCCGAACCAACGCATAATGTTGAAATCACTATAAATTCCAACGATGAAAGTGAAGGAACCGTATCACCTGCAAGTATTACTTTTACAGCCTCGAACTGGGATCAGCCGCAAAACGTAACCATTACAGGAATCGATGATGATGTAGAGGATGGTGATCAGAGCTATTTAATATCGATGATTTCATCCAGTACTGATAATAATTATAATGATATTGATATTGCTGATGTTTCAGTAACCAACCTGGATAATGATGAGGCAGGTGTAACCGTATCGCCAACCAGTGGCCTTGAAACAACCGAAGACGGAGGTACTGCAACATTTAACCTGGTATTGGATTCCGAACCAACGCATAATGTTGAAATCACAATAGATTCCAACGATGAAAGTGAAGGAACCGTATCACCTGCAAATATTACTTTTACAGCTTCGAACTGGGATCAGCCACAAACAATAACCATTACCGGAGTTGATGATGATGTAGATGATGGCGATCAGCCATATGCAATAACATTCAGTACATCGAGCTCAGACTCGAACTATAATACTATTGATGTAGATAATGTTACTGTAACTAATTTAGATGACGATGAAGCAGATTTTACAGTTAATCCTACAGCAGGATTGTACACAAAAGAAGATGGAACAACACAGGAATTTACTGTTCGCTTAAATAGTGAGCCTGTTGATGATGTTGTGATAACATTATATTCTGATGATGAATCAGAAGGTGTAATTGATAAAAGCCAACTTACTTTTACAAACGAAAATTGGGGAACAGAACAAACAGTAATTATAACCGGTGTCGATGATGATGTGGATGATGGTGATATAGCGTATAAAATAATAATTGACCCTGATAATAACACTGCTGATGATAATTACAGAGGACTTGACCCTTCAGATGTATCTGTAACCAATAAAGATGATGATACCTGGGGATTTACGGTTAATCCGCATAATTTAACATTAAATGAAGATGGAGCGGATGATATTTTTACAATAGTATTAAACAGTGAACCAACAGAGAATGTTACCATTGATTTAAGTTCATCGAATCCCAGCCGTGCAACTGTTTCACCGACAACGATAGAATTTATTCCTTCGGAATGGAATCAGGCAAAAGAAATAAGTGTAACACCTATTGATAACGATATTGATGATGGTGATGCAAGTTTAGATATAATCACAGACAATGCTGTTAGTGCAGATGGGAACTACAGTGGAAAAAATCCTGTAGATGTTGCTGTTGAGGTAATTGATGATGATATTTCTGGTATTACTGTTTCGGATATTTCTGGTAACACAGCTGAAGATGGAACTACAGCTACATTTAATGTTGTATTGGATAGCGAACCAACTGGCGATGTTACGATTGATATTAATTCCTCTGATCCAAGTGAAGGAACAGTATCTCCTTCTCAACTTGTATTTACCTCTTCTGACTGGGATACTCCCGTTGAAGTTACAGTAACAGGACAAGATGATGCTGTTGCTGATGGTAACCAAACGTATTATATTCAGTTCGATCCGGTAACAAGCACCGATGATAATTATAGCGGGCTTCAACCTGCAGATATTGAGGTTGTAAATGCTGATGATGAAAGCCCCGGGATTACTGTATTCCCAATATCAGGATTAACCACCTCTGAATCAGGAGATAATACAGAGTTTTCCGTTAAACTAAATAGTCAACCATTTGCTGATGTTACAGTACAGATATCCTCGTCAGATGAATCTGAAGGTACTGTTTCCCCCAACGAGATAGTTTTTACTAATGTAAACTGGAGTACAGAACAATCCATCACCATAACCGGTGTCGATGACCTGGCTCCTGATAATGATCAATCTTATTCCATTGAGTTGGTAGCATCTTCTAGTGGTGATGATGATTACAATGGAATAGAGGTGCCTAATGTGGAAGTTACAAACATGGATGATTGGGACCCTCGTCCTGCTGATGATGCAATTACTACTGACCAGGAAACGCCTGTAATAATCAGTGTTCTTGACAATGACAATGGGTTGGATTATGAACCTCTTGCAGTAACAATTCATTCTCAGCCTCAGTATGGCAGTGTTGAAGCCAATGATGATAATACAATTACTTATACTCCCGATAGATATTATTATGGTGATTTTACTTTTGAATATACGGTATGTAATAATATTGATAATTGTGCAAATGCTTCAGTAGTTGTTACAGTCGAAAGAGTGGATGTAACACCTGTTGCTAATGATGATTCGCGGGGGACAACTATAAATACTGCTGTCGAGGTTGATGTATTATTTAATGATGAAAATCTGTATGATATTCCTGTTTTGGTTTCAGAGGTAACCGGTGGAGAACCTAATAATGGATCAATAGTGGTTAATGGAGATGATAATACCATTACGTATACCCCTGCAACGGATTACACAGGGTATGACACATTTAATTATAGAGTTACAGATAATGATGGTGATTACGATGAAGCCTTAGTTACCATAAATGTGAAAGAAGAAAATCATATACCTAATGCCATAGATGATAATGCAGAAACAGAGAAAAATATTCCAGTTGATATTAATGTACTGGCTAATGATACTGGCCTGGATGATGGCTTTGGATTGATCGATATCCATACAAATGCTCAACATGGTACATTATCCATTAATCCAAATCGAACCATAAAATATACACCTGAAACAGATTATATCGGCGATGACTCGTTTATGTATATCATTGAAGATATTGATGGAGATTACGACACAGCAACTGTAGTTGTGAATGTTATTCCTCAACAGGATACTAACCCAATAGCAACCGATGATGCATGTGCTACAGAGTATGAAACTCCTGTTAACATCAATGTATTATCTAATGACACTGTTGCTGACGGGGTTGGAAGTGTTTCAATCTCATCATCTCCTGGAACAGGGAATTGTTTAGTTGAGGCAGATAATACCATAACCTATACCCCTGAAGTAGGATACTCAGGTAAAGTAACCTTTAAATACCAGGTATGCGATGTGGATGGTGACTGCGCTACAGCCAAAGTCACGGTAACGGTAAAAGAAGAAGGTGTAACAAATTATATACCTGTTGCTGAAAATGATAATGCCGAAACTTGGGAGAATACACCGGTAGATATTAATGTACTGGCGAATGATACAGATTTAGATGATGGTGTTGGTTCACTTAGCATTTCCAGTGATGTATCCAATGGTTCATTAGTGATTAATCCTAACCGTACCATTACTTACACCCCATCACAATGGTTTTTAGGAACCGATGAGTTTGAATATCGTGTAGAAGATACCGATGGCGATTGGGATGTTGCTAATGTAACGATTACAGTAGTAGAAGAGCCAAACCATATACCAGTAGCTGTTGATGATTCCTGTGCTACGGAATATCAAACAATGGTTAATATTGATGTATTATCCAATGACAGTGAATTACAAGATGGTGATATTGAAGTAACGGTTGAAACCGCCCCTGCATCTGGAACAGCAGTTGTACAAGGAGATAATACCATTAATTTCACCCCGGCTGACGGGTTTGATGGCCCGGTAACTTTTTCTTATCGTGTTACCGATGGTGATGGTGATACAGATGTAGCAAACGTAAAAGTAACCGTAAAAGAGGATGGTGTAACTAATTATATCCCGGTAGCTATGGATGATGTGGCAGAAACCTGGGAGAATACTCCGGTGGATATCAATGTGTTGGAAAATGACAGAGATTTAAATGATGGGTTTGGATCCCTTACAATAACCAATTACCCATCCAATGGTACCTTAACGATAAATGACAATAGAACAATTACCTATACTCCGGCAGCCTGGTATGTCGGACCCGATGATTTTGAATACAAAATTACCGATATTGATGGCGATAATGATGTAGCTACTGTAACTATTTCAGTTAATGAAGAACCTAATCATATACCTGATGCTGTTTTAGATACACAGGCAACCGAATATGAAACGCTTGTTAATATTGATGTATTACAGAATGATAGCGGCTTAGAAGATGGTGGTATTGAAGTAACTATTGATAATGCTCCTTTACAGGGTACAGCCACGGTACTTGCTGATAATACTATTGATTATACACCCGCCGATGGTTTCTCCGGAGAAATGAGTTTTAATTATAAAGTAACAGATATTGATGGAGATAGTGATGTGGCAACAGTTATGATTACTGTTAAAGATGAAGGCGTAATTAATTATGTTCCGGTGGCTGAAAATGATAATGCCGAAACGTGGGAGAATATCCCGGTAGATATTAATGTGTTAGCTAATGATACAGGCCTGGATGACGGGCTTGATGAGCTTACAATATCCGGAAATGCCTCTAATGGAACTTTAACCATCAACGATAATCGTACCATTACATATACTCCGGCTCAATGGTTTATTGGTACCGATGAATTTGAGTACAAAATATCCGATGTTGACGGTGATTATGATGTAGCTATTGTAACGGTGAATGTTATTGAGGAGCCAAATCATATTCCAGTAGCTGTTGATGATTCCTGTGGCACCGAATATGAAACAATGGTTAACATTGATGTATTATCCAATGACAGTGAATTGCAGGATGGTGATATTGAGGTAACGGTTGAAACCAGCCCTGCATCGGGAACCGCAGTTGTGCAAGCGGATAATACTATTAATTTCACCCCGGCTGACGGGTTTGATGGCCCGGTAACTTTTTCATATCGTGTTACTGATGGCGATGGAGATACAGATGTAGCAAACGTGAAGGTTAATGTAAAAGAAGACGGTGTTACAAATTATGTGCCCGTAGCTGCAAATGATCACGCTGAAACCACAGAGAATATCCCGGTAGATATTAATGTGCTGGCTAATGATACCGGCCTGGATGATGGTTTTGGTGCTCTTACAATAACCAATTATCCATCCAATGGTACGTTAACGATAAATGACAATAGAACAATTACCTATACTCCGGCAGCCTGGTATATAGGACCCGATGAATTTGAATATAAAATAACCGATATTGACGGAGATAATGATGTGGCTACTGTAACTATAATTGTTACTGAAGAACCAAATCATGTTCCTAACGCTGTGTACGATTCAAGAGGTACTGAATATGAGACACCTGTTAATATAAATGTATTGTTGAATGATGAAGGCCTTGAAGATGGTGGTATCGTGGTTACAATTGACAATGCTCCTTTACATGGTACAGCTTATGTACTTACAGATAACACTATTGATTATACTCCTGCTGATGAGTTTTCTGGCTCAGTAAGTTTTAATTATAAAGTAACTGATATAGATGGAGACGCTGATGTTGCGACGGTTAATGTTAACGTTAAAGAAGAGGGCGTTACAAACTATGTTCCTGTTGCGGAGGATGATAATGCAGAAACCTGGGAAAATAATCCGGTTGATATTAATGTATTAGCCAATGATACCGGATTAGATGATGGATTTGGAAAACTTACGATATCAACGGATGCTACTAATGGAATAGTAACAATTAATGAAAACCGTACCATTACTTATACACCTGCTGCGTGGTTTATAGGTACTGATGTATTTGAATACAGGATAGAAGATGTGGACGGAGATTATGATATAGCAACTGTAACTGTTACTGTAACCGAAGAACCAAATTATGTTCCAGTTGCTATGGATGATTTCCGGGGTACAGAATACGAAACCACAGTCAATGTTGATGTATTATCCAATGATACAGGCTTAGAAGATGGAGACATAGAAGTAACCATTGAGAGTGCCCCATCAGAAGGAGTGGTAGCAGTGCAAGGTGATAACACAATTGATTTCACCCCTGCAACCGGATTCTCAGGCATCATGACTTTTGAATATCGTGTAACCGATGTGGATGGCGATTCAGATGTAGCCCAGGTAACAGTAACGGTAAAAGAAGAAGGCGTAACGAATTATATTCCTGTAGCTGTAAATGATACTGCGGATACTTGGATGAATAATCCGATTACTGTCAATGTGCTGGCTAATGATTCAAATCTGAATGATGGCTTTGGCGAAATTACCATTGTAGAAAACGTTTCTACGGGTACATTAACAATAAATAATAATAGAACAATTACTTATACGCCATCACAATGGTTTGTTGGTACTGAAAAATTTGAGTATAAAATAGCAGATGTTGATGGTGATTATGATATTGCGGAAGTAATAATTCATGTTACAGAAGAACCAAATCACAGGCCGGATGCTAATGACGACAGAAGAGGAACAGAATATGAAACATCGGTAGATATTGATGTGCTAATAAATGATGATGAACTTCAGGATACTCCTATAGAAATTAGCATTGAATCAGAACCTGCACAGGGAGATGTTATTGTTAACGCAAATAATACAATAACGTTTACACCAGCACTAAGTTACGTTGGTGAGATGCTGTTCCAGTACAGGGTAACGGATAAAGATGGAGATTTTGATGTAGCTAATGTATATATTACTGTAAAACCCGAAGGTGTACAAAATTATATACCAGTAGCAGAGGATGATCAAGCGGAAACTATAGAAAATATTCCGATTGATATAAATGTATTAGCAAACGATACTATTAAAGATGATTTTGGAAAAATTGAAATGTACACACAACCAGTTAATGGTACAGCTGTAATAAATCCCAACAGAACAATTACTTATACTCCTGCCTATTCTTTTATTGGAAAGGATAGTTTGTCTTACTGGGTTGAAGATGTTGACGGTGATTACGATATAGCGGTTGTAACCATTGATGTTAAATTAGTTACAAGTGCTACCCCCGTAGCAGTAAACGATTCCCGTGGTACGGAATTCGAAACCATGGTCAATGTTGATGTATTAATCAACGATAGCGGTCTGGAAGATGGAGGCTTAGAAGTAACCATCGAAAGCAACCCGTCCGAAGGTATAGCATCTGTACAAGGTGATAATACCATAGATTTTACACCAGTCGACGGATATTCAGGAGTAATGACATTCGAATACCGTGTAACCGACAAAGATGGTGATTATGATGTAGCTACCGTAACGGTAATAGTAAAAGAAGAAGGAGAAATTAACCATATTCCTGTAGCCGATGATGATAAGGCCGAAACGTATGAAAATACACCGGTAGGTATCAATGTCCTGGAAAACGATAGAGGCTTAGAAGATGGATTTGGACAATTAATCATTTTTAAAGAACCGGTTAATGGAACGGTTGAAATCAATGATAATAGGATTATTACTTATACACCATATAATTCCTACATAGGATTAGACAGCTTAACCTACTGGATTGAAGATATAGATGGCGATTACGATATGGCATCAGTAAACATTACTGTTAATGAAAAACCAAACTATACTCCGTTAGCTAATGATGATAGAAGGGGTACAAGCTTTAATACTCCTGTAACTGTTGATGTATTAATCAACGATGATGGTTTAGATGATGGTGGTATTATAGTTTCTATTGAATCAATGCCTCAAAGCGGGGTAGGTTCGGCTGAAGCAAATGTTAATAATACTGTAACATTTACTCCGCAAGACGATTATATTGGTGAAGCATCATTTACTTACAGGGTTACAGATATTGATGGAGATTTTGATACAGCAAGGGTTACTATAAATGTTAAAGAGGGAGAAAATATTGTGCCTGTAGCTGTTGACGATAATCTAACGACAACTGTTAATAAACCTGTTACTGCAAATATATTAGTTAATGATTACGGCTTAGATGATGGTATAGGAAACGTATTGATTTATGAATCACCTGAATTTGGAAATGTTGTGGTTGATAGTAATTATACCATAACTTATACTCCATCCAATTATTTTATTGGACAGGAACAATTTAAATACCTCGTAGAGGATATCGATGGCGATTATGATATTGCCACAGTAAATGTTACAGTACTTGATTATATCAACCATTTACCTGTTGCTAATGATGATGCAAGAGGCACAAGTTTAAATACTCCGGTTGATATTGATGTACTGTTTAATGATACCGGGCTTGATGATGGTGGTATAGCCGTTGCTATTGAATCAAATGCTAATAACGGAACAGTTACAGCTAATGCTGATAATACCATAACTTATACTCCTGATAATAATTTCTTAGGTACAGATCAATTTGAATACCAGGTATGTGATAAGGATGGAGATTGTGATAAAGCATTTGTTACAATTACCGTTCGTGAAGAAAATCATGTTCCGGTGGCTGTAGATGATATGTTTTATACAAAGGTTAATACTGAGAAAGTACTTAACATTTTAGATAATGATACCGGATTGGAGGATGGTGGTATTGTGATTGAAATACCTGAACAGGTTATGGTAGGTAGTGTTGAAATAAATGATGATAATACCATAACTTATATTCCTATGATCGGATATGAAGGAATAGAAACGTTTAATTATATAGTTTCTGATGTGCATGGTGATTATGATATTGGAACAGTTACGATTCGTATTATTTCAGGAACTTTACCCGGGGTAAATATTTCATCCATCAATGGTATAACAAAAGAAAGTGGAGAAACAGGGTCGTTTAATCTGGTATTAAAAACCCAACCCACAGATAGTGTTGTTATTAGTATGTTGTCATCAGATGAAACAGAAGGTGTTTTATCTGTATCAGAAGTTATTTTTACCCCTGATAACTGGAATAGTGAACAAACTATTGTTGTTAGCGGAGTTGATGATGATATTGATGACGGGGATATTGGGTACCAAATAATTATTAATAATGCTGAAAGCAGTGATTTTGTATACCACGGATTAAGTATACCTAATATTCAAATTATTAATGAAAATGATGATAAAGCTGGAATAATTGTTAATGCAGATGGTAATGAAACCAGCGAAGATGGTAATTTTGTTACTATCAGTTTTGTGCTTAATTCAGAACCATTGTCAGATGTGACTGTTAATGTTGATTCTGATAATACGGATGAAGGTGTTGTTGATTTGTTTAATATATTGTTTACCCCCGAAAACTGGGCAGATTCTGTATTGGTAACTGTAACAGGGGTAGATGATGATATTGTTGATGGTAATATAGAATATTCCATAGTTATTTCCCCGGCAGAAAGTGAAGATCAGAATTACAGAGGAATAGATCCTGATGATATTACATTGGTTAACCTTGATAACGATTCCAAAGCGTTAAAGATTCCTGAAGCATTTTCACCGGGTTATGATGGCTATAATGATTATTTTGAGATTATAAATTTAAAACACCATGATTTCGCTAGATTAAGAGTTTATAACCGATGGGGAAGCCTTGTTTATTCTTCGGATAAATACAAGAATGATTGGGATGGAACCTCTAATGTAGGCGTTACGATTGGTTCAAAATTACCTACAGGAACTTATTTCTATATTTTAGAAGTAAATGATATTGAAAGTAAAATAAAAGGAAGTGTATTTATTAAACGATAAATGAGCGTTGGAAATGGGCTGCATAATTAAAATAATAACAAAGGGATACATGAAAAAATATTTTATTCATGCAGTTCAGCCAATTATTAAAAATTTAAAAATAATAAGATGAAAAATATACTATCTATGAAATTTAAATTTTTTCTTGGGGTTTTGCTATTTTTTGTTATGGTTTCAGAATCTGCAGCCCAGCAGGAACCAATGTTTACGCAGTACATGTTTGATCCGATTACGATTAACCCCGCTTTTTCAGGAACAACTGATATGTTAAATGTAAACACTTTAACCAGGTTGCAATGGATCGGAATGGAGGGAGCACCAAAAACCTTTAGTTTAACCTCTCACATGCCGGTTCAGGGGCGAGATATTGGTTTAGGAGTAACGTTACTAACCGATAAAGTTGGGCCGGTAAATAATACATTTTTTACCATAAATTATGCCTATCATCTGAAATTAAATGATTTGTTAACCTTATCAATGGGTTTAAAAGGCGGAATAACCAGTTATAAAGTTGGGTTAACCGGATTAGATGTAAATGATCCCGAGGACCCTCAATTTGAAAGTAATGAAAAGAATATAAGCCCTAACTTAGGTTTTGGGTTTTATTTATATGAAAGCAGGTATTTTGTCGGTTTTTCTGTGCCAAAGCTAATTCAAACAAAAGTTGATGAAGAATATGCAACAGATGGCCGACAACTTAAAAGGCATTATTATATTGTCGGAGGTTATAATTGGCGAATTAACAGAGATTGGATTCTTAAACCCAGCTTGTTAACTAAAATTGTTGAAGGGTCTCCTGTTTCAAATGATGTTACAGTGCATGCATTATATATGGATTTAGTAGGAGCTGGTTTAATGTACCGTATTGGTGATGCAATGGGAATATTTGTTTATGGGAAAGTTTATAAACAGTTAAATATAGGGTATGGATACGAATATTCTTTAAATGGATTATCAGGAGTAAATAGCGGAACCCATGAAATACGATTAACTTATGATTTTGATATCAGCAACAGCAATAGAAAAATATTTAGATTTTAAGTTAATATGCATGAACTAAGAATATTGTAGGTCTTTTCTTTAAATTTGGTAATCCTTTTTTCCAATCTTTAATTTTTTTGGTTTTTATAAATTCGCTTGACAAGGTTATATCTGCAGCAATGCAAAGTAATGTTTCTGGTTGACAAGTAGAAAACAAATCGTTTAGCAAATGTTGATTTCGATAAGGAGTTTCGATAAATATCTGGGTTTGATTTTCTTGCTTTGATTTTCTTTCCAATTCTTTTATCGTTTTTGTTCGTTCGTGTTTTTTGATGGGCAGATACCCGTTAAAAGCAAAATTTTGACCGTTTAAACCCGAAGCCATAATGGAAAGTAAAATTGATGATGGCCCAACCAAAGGTACTACCGGTATATTTTTGCGATGTGCAATGGAAACAATAGCTGCTCCCGGATCGGCAACTCCCGGGGTGCCTGCTTCTGAAATGATGCCAATATTTTGATTTTTGTTAATGGGTTTCAAATACGATATATAATTCTCAGGGCTTGTATGTTTATTTAATTCATAAAAAGTTAAATCATCAATTTTGGTGTTTATTCCTGCCTTTATTAAATAACGACGGGCTGTTTTTATATTTTCTACAATATAATAGTTCGTTTGATTCATAATATCTACCACATATTGTGGAATAACATTTTCAACCAGGCTGTCTCCAAGGGTGGTTGGTATTAAATAGATTTTAGCACTCATTCATTCTTCTTTATTTCTTCTAATAAAAAATTTATTTCTTCAAAGTTATTATTTATTCCGTTTAGATATAATTTTCCCTCTTTTTCTTCAAAACCATACATTTGAAATACATTTTTGGTTTCAATAAAACGCTCTTTTTGCGTGTTATATAATTTATAAATGTTTTCTACACGTGAGTTTCCAATATCAGCAGGCATTTGAATAAATATAATCCACTCAGAATCCTCTGTGAGATCAATAACCTGGTATACATTTTCCGGATCGTAAAAAAGTGTATCTGTTTTGTTTTCAAAAGTTCTAATAAAACCCTGGTCATCATCAGTAACATCAAAAACCGGATTCTGCATCATTAAAATATCCGATATGCAGGCATCATTCCATTTGTTGCCTTTATAAATATCTTTAATTGTAATTTTTAATATAAAACGA
>Ga0209943_1000991_pt1 | contig 18363 bp, 16 predicted proteins | sample SalPonR1_B_D2_MG_FD_185698 | JGI IMG/M metagenome (GOLD analysis project Ga0209943, IMG submission 185698) | Salt pond soil microbial communities from South San Francisco under conditions of wetland restoration - Salt Pond MetaG R1_B_D2_MG... ... | reverse complement strand
GAAGTAAAACCAGTTGAGAATTTTGCTGATGATTATTTCCGCTTAGGAGTGCACTAATGTGAATTCTCAAAAAATAACTACTGAAGAAATGTTAGAAGAAATAGGTGATAAATTAATAGTATATCTTAAAGATGGCACTTTAAATATGGATTCATTTCTAAATAAAATTGATATGAATATAGACGAGATGGATCAGCTATTAAGAATACATTTTATACTAAGAGAACAAGTAAAAAAGTTTATAGAAAAATTACCAGATAGGATAAGGAATATTAAAACTTCAACCCAGAAAATCAATAGGCAATTAAGAGGAGAAGTAAGAGGTAAGATAGATTGGCAGGAGACTATTAAATATAGATGTAATACTAATTATAAAAACAGCACCACATTTGTGTGTCAACAAACTAATAAAGATTTTAATATAAAAGAAAACTTGGTATTAAAAAAATTATTAAATATTATACATAGCATTATATTTGACGATTTAAATGCAGCCCCAGAAAATTATTCTTGGTTATCCAGCTGGTTAGGTGAGGGCAATTTAGCCTATAGTTTAGATGAGATCTATTATAGAAATATATATCTAAATAAAATTGATATAAATGAAGTAATAATTTCAGACAGAATGATTCAAGACACTAAAAAAAGCAGGAATATCTTATATCAAGAAGCTGCAGAGTTATTAGAGTATTATAAGTATTTTATAAATGAAGAAGGTTGGAAAAACCATGAGACAGAAATAATAAATCTGTTGAATAAAACCTTTATTAAACCTCAAAAAGAAAGTGTGTTATTTGAGCTTTATTGGGCTATTAAAATCATCGAAAATAACAGTGAAGATTATCAATTGCAATTAATGGATCGTAGTCAGAATATGATTGCAAGTTGGTCTGATGATAATTTCAGATATAATGTTTATCATGATTCTATTGGATCAGGTAGAGTTAATTGGACAATAGATTTAGAGGAATTAAATAATATTAAGAATGAATTTTTCAAAAGAAAAATATTATCTAGAAAAAAAGCAAGAACGATTTCTGAAGTATTTAAATCAAAAATAGATACAAAGTATTGGTCGGGCCGTCCAGATATTGTTATAGAAGTAGTTGAAGAAAATAATAAAGAACTAAAGAAATTAATAATTGGAGAAGTTAAATACACTACCAGTGAGAAAACTGCTGAAGATGGACTTAAAGAGTTATTAGACTATATTTTCTTAGCCAAAAAAGTTGACGATGATAAATATATCTATAATAATTTACAAGAAAATAATAATATAGAAATAACCGGTTTACTACTCTTTGATAATATTAATTTAGAACAGGGACCAAATGTAAGGGGTTTACAATTAACAAAAAATATTGTCTGGAATATTATTTCTAGTGATCAAATAAAGATTGATTAAAGACATACTAAGTGGGTGATTAATATTGATGATAAAGAAGGTTTAAATTCAGAAAAGTGGTTTAAAAAAGGTCTTAATTGTCTTGATGAGAATAATTATGAATGGTCTTATGAATTTTTAAAATAGTATTTAATTTTCAGGTAGTATGGTTTTTTACAAATCATGCTGAATTGTATAATTAAATGCACGTAGTATAAAAAAATAGACACATACCGGTAACCTCCTTTATAATGTTAAGTAACTACGCAAAACAAATAGGGAGGCATACGATATGTGTCGGGATTATTATAACACACAAAGTTCTAAAGGTGAACACATAACAAGAGAATTAAGAATAAAGATTGCTCATTTATACAATTATCAAAATAAAAATTATACTGAGATTGGCGAATAAATAGGAAAACATAGAACAACAATCAGCCGAGAAATTGATAAAGGATTGATAACTCTAAAAAGCTCCCAAGACAGCTATAAGGAAGTATATGATTATGAGATAGCCCAACAAGTTTATGATAATAATGCTACTGCTAAAGGACCAAATTTAAAGATTGATAAAAACCATAAATTAGCTAAATTCATAGAAAAAAAGATTAATAACATGTATTCACCAGAAGTAATAGCAGAGCTAATCAAACAAAATGATGAATTTGAAACTTGTATATCTTACAAGACAATATACAATTATATAGACATGGGAGTCTTGATGGTTGATAGAGAAGATTTAGTATATGGTAATTACCGTAATAAAAGTAAAACCGAGAGAAAAGAAAGTGCTAAAACTAGAAAGCATAAAAAGGGTAGGACCATAAGAGATCGATCTAAAGCAGCTGATAAGAGATCTGAAATAGGACACTTTGAGATGGATTTAGTAGAGGGACAAAAGGACAGCGAAGATCCAAAACTATTAGTATTAACTGATAGAAAAACAAGGAAAGAGATTATAGAGAAGATACCAGATAAGACGCAAGATTCTGTAATATAGGGTTTAGATAGGATAGAAAGACGTATGGGTGTTGTAAAGTTTAGAAAGACATTTAAGAGCATTACCACCGATAATGGCAGAGAGTTTTATGATTATGATCGTATAGAAGAATCATTTACGAAAAGCAGTATAAAAAGAACAAAAGTATATTATTGTGATGCTTACTGTAGTTGGCAACGAGGTAGTAATGAGAATAATAATAGATTTATTAGAAGATTTCTTCCCAAAGGGACAAGCTTTAAAGGCATAACAAGAAACTTTGTTAAATACATACAAGAATTTATTAATACTTATCCCAGGAAGATGTTTAATTTCAAGACATCAGGACAGTTATTTCAACATGCTAAAGGGGTTACCTAAAAAATTTGAGGTTTATACAAGATCAAAACATAAAAAACCGTGCATTAAACCTTGCAATCTAAAATTTAATAAAAAATATCTTTTTAAAAAAGGATAATTAGTTTGTTTGGAGAACAAAATAAGTAAGTGCATAGTCAGAAAATTTAAAATAGTTTATAGATAGTAATAAAAAAGAGGACAAAACATAGGATAAATAAAAAAATATTTGAAAAAAGATACGATATTGCCAGTCAGACAAGCAAAGCCATTATCATATAGTAGGTGTGAATCCTATTGAGAAAGATTTGGTAAACCATTTATAGTAATTTTTAGAGATAACCATTTATGTTAACTGTAATTTAAACAATAATAATGCAGGATGCAAGTATTAACTAAAATCTTTTGAGCTGATAAATTACATTAAATTTGGAAAGATTGACGCACAAGACAGGGCAGAAAGCAAATATGTATAAATATTTAAGACAATATAATCAAAGGTTATAGTTTTAATCAGTGGAATTGGAAAACTAGCTACAAACAATCCAAGAAAAGTATTAATGAATAAAAGAGGTTAATAGCGAATAATGTAACCACACCAGTTAAAGAATGTATAAGGAAATTAAATAGTAAACAAGAGTATATTTACGATTATTATGTGGTATCAAATAATTTCAAAAGTATACGAAATTTGCAATAGAAAATTACAGTTTTAGTTTATAAAAGGCTGAAAATTAGCAGTAAAAAAAGTCTTGGTTGAGATAAGTTTAAACTTTTCTTAATAGGATACACAACAACAAAGATAAATATCAAAGTGAATCTTTGAAAATAGAAAAATAGACAACTTTTGTAAAATGAATTGATGATCAGTATTTCATAATATGGCATAAAAGGTTTTAGATAGGAATTGAAATTAGAAAAATAGATTTTAAAATGGAGGAGCTACAATGAATATAAAAATTGGAAATCCAAAATTCATGAAATCATGGAACAGAAAAATAATCACTAATATATTATCAAAGGACAGTCCAATATCACAAACTCAGATCTGTCAGAAAACCGGACTTAGTAAAGCTACGGTTTCAACTATCATTAATGAATTAAAAGAAGAAGATTTAGTAATAGAGGTAGGCAAAAATGATTCAAAGGGAGGTAGAAGACAGATATTGCTTGAATTAAATGGAGATGCAGGTTTTGTGGTTGGAGTCGATCTAGGTGGAACCAAAATGGCTGGTGCAGTAGCAAATTTAAATGGTGATTTCCAGGCAAGACTTTATTGGCCTACTGAAACTGAAAATGGGCCTGAAGAAGTGCTGAAAAACCTAATACACTTTATTAAGAAACTTATTAAAAAGTCCAATGTTTCTGAAAGAAAAATACGTGGGATTGGAGTTGGTGTACCAGGTATTCTTGACTCTAAAGGAAAAGTGGATTGGGCTCCAGCTTTAAATTGGCGGAAACTTGACCTGGCTGATAAATTATCTAAAGCATTAGATAATCCTGTTTTTATAGAAAATGATGTTAATTTATTAACACTTGGAGAATATTGGTACGGGGCAGGGCAAGATGTAGACAGTATGGCCTGCTTAGCAGTAGGAACTGGTATAGGAGCTGGACTTATCATTAATGGGGTTTTACATACAGGTGCTCATAACGCAGCTGGGGAAGTATGTAACCTAGTTGTAGATCGATCTCTTTTAGCTAAAGATTTCAGTCAATTTGGTAATTTGGAGATGATTGCCAGTGGGCCAGCATTAGCTCGTATATATAAGGAAAAACTTTTAGATTCAAACACGGAAAGTGATGACCTTTATACCCCGAGAAATTTAGATTTACCTGAGAACCATGATATAAATCTCAGTGGCGCAGAAGAGGTTTTTAAAGAAGCTCGTAAAAAAGATCATTATGCTATTCAGGTTGTGGAGGAATTTACACGCAATTTATCGATGGCTGTTATTAGCCTTATTACTGTATTTGATCCAGAGCTAATAGTTTTGGGTGGTGGAGTATCAAATAATGCCGATCTTTTTAGAGATAGAATTATTGAACTATGTTCTCCGGTTGTTCAACATATGCCTCGCTTGGAAATTTCTGCCCTAGGAGTTGATGCCGGAATTATGGGAGCGATCGCTTATACCTTACATAATACCAGTGATGAGCTATTGCACAAATAGATATAATAAGGAGGAATATTGTTCATGAATAAGGATAGCGGGAAAAAAGAAAATAATATACTTGGGAAGTTAACTCAAAAGAAAAAAAGGAGGACTAATCTATTAAGAACCTATGGTTTATTATTGGTTTTTATTATATTACTTATTATTTTACTAATTATTTCACCCAACTTTCGTAATCCAAGAAATATAGTAAATCTTTTACAGCAAAATGCAGTCATTGGAATAATCGCCTGTGGTATGACCCTGATGATGATTTCAGGAGGTTTTGACCTTTCAGTTGGATCTACTGCGGCTTTATCTGGAATGGTAGCTGCAGCTTTATTTCTAAGGTTCAGCATTCCAGTAGGTATTATCGGTGGTTTAGCGGCAGCAGCATTTGTGGGAATAATTAATGGACTATTGATTGGTAAAGTTAATATTAATCCTTTTGTAGCTACACTTGGTATGCAAATTATTACGAGGGGAGCTTTATATGTTTCCACTAATGCAGCTCCTATTTATGGGTTGCCTCGTTCTTATATGAAAGTAGGTCATGGAAGTATAGGGCCAATCCCTATTGCAACTGGAGTTTTCGTGATCATTGCTATAATCAGTCATATTTTATTACGCCATACACCTTTTGGGCAATATATATTGAGTACAGGCGGTAATGAAGAAGCTTCAAGACTTTCGGGAATTAATGTTGATAGGATAAAGATTACTGTATTTATGTGGGGAGGATTACTAGCAGGTGTTGGTGGTTTAATTCTTTTAGGTCAGACAAATACAGGACAACCGACTGCAGCAACCGGTTATGAGTTAGATGCTATTGCAGCTACAGTAGTGGGTGGTACTTCACTTAGCGGTGGTCAAGGCAGTGTTTTTAATACGGTTTTGGGTGTGCTTTTACTTGGGATGGTTGCTAATGCTCTAAACCTTTTAAATGTATCTCCATACTGGCAACCAGTTGTTACCGGTATAATCATTCTTGTAGCAGTTGGGCTAGATACAATGGGCAAAGAGCAATAAATTCGGGAGTGTTCACTTTGAAAAGGAGGTGTGATATGGGTAGCTGAGTATGTCATACAGAGTAGGTCTAAAATAAAATAAGGGGGTAATAATTAATGAAACTAAAAAGAATTATGACTGTATTAATGGTTGTTGCTTTATTAATAAGTTTGTCATCCAATTTGTATGCTGCGGAAGAACAATTCAAGATTGGTGCGACTATTTGGGATATGTCCGTTCCTTTCTATAGTAATTTTATTAAAGGTTTGGAAGATGGAGCTGAACAATTTAATTTTGATCTTCTTCTTCGTGATGGACAGGGTGACCCTTCTACACAGGTTGCAATACTTCAACAGTTTATAGTAGAAGACGTAGACCTTATAATTATAGTAGCTGGTGATGCAGAAGCTGTACTACCAGGGATATTGGCGGCAAATGATGCAAATATACCGGTGATTTCTGCCAATAATCGAGTTGCTGAAGGTGCTGATGTCTTAACATTTGTAGGTGCAGATGATTATTATTTTGGGCAACAGCAAGCCAAACTTTTAATTGAAGCGATTGGGGAATCTGGTAATGTCGGTTATTTAATGGGTAAGCTTGGAACTACCGCACAGATTTTACGTCGAAATGGATTTAAAGATTACCTGAAGGATTACCCGGATATTAAGATTGTTTCCGAAATAAGTGAAGGATGGGATAGTGCCGAAGCTTTGGCTGCTTCTCAAGATATTCTTTCAAACTATGGAACAGGTGAACTTGACGCTATTGTTTGTCAGGGACCTGAAGCTGTACCAGGTGCAGTATATGCCCAGGATAGCGGTCGAGAGGAAGTTAAGTGGATATTGGGAGATTATCCTTCAGATGTGCATGATGCAATAGAAGATGGTATTATATACGGAACTGTTAATCAGGATCCCTATCCCCAAGCTATGATGAGTATGTATATGGCTAACTTTTATCTAACAGATAGGGCTAACCATGTTGCTGCTAACAACTACTTTTTGGCGTTACCTCTTGTTACAAAAGAAAATGTAGATGATTTTGATCCTGTATGGTAAGAATTATTCATAAAACAGGAGGGGGGATTTCCCCTCCTGTTTTAAATTATATAGGTGTTGATGTTTAGAGTTAATAACAATAAAAATTTAAGTATAGAAAATAAATAATTAGGGGTTTTGTACTAATCTTTAGTAAAAATTTAGAAAGAGTCTTTTAATAGACAATGTGTATTATAATAAAACTTCCATAACAATAATGTTAAAAACTTTTTTAAACATTTACTGTGATTGAGTGCTCTTATTTGTGTCAATGGAAATAGTTTTAAATTAAAATAAGTTGTTGTTCTTTTTACTTCTTTTAATAATTATATTTCTCAGAATTAAATTGACTTAACTTTTAAAGTATTTTAGTTTTAATTTTATAATTAATATTATAGGTTGTTTGAGAAAGGGGGGTTCATTAATGAATATAAGTAATAATCATAAATTTATTATGGATAATATAGTTAAGGATTTTCCTGGTGTTCGTGCACTGGACCATGTTCAATTCAAATTGGAACCAGGGGAAATTCACGCACTAGTAGGTGCTAATGGTGCAGGAAAATCAACACTAATGAAAGTGTTAGCGGGTGTTTATCCAGATTATGAAGGCGAAATAAGTATTAATGGCAGAACAATTAAGCTAACTAATCCACGGCAAGCCCTAGATCTTGGAATAGCAGTTATCTATCAAGAATTTAACTTGGTTTCACACCTAACAGTTGCTGAAAACATTATGCTTGGTCAGGAGCCACGACGAAAGGATGGAGTGGTAACATTTCTTAATTGGAAAAGTCTTAAAAAAAATGCTAGAGAACTTCTTAAGGATTTATCATTTGATCTTCCTGTAGATAAAAAGGTTTTTGAACTTGGAGTTGCTGATCAGCAACTAGTTCAGATTGCTAAAGCAATAGCTTGGGATGCTGAAATTTTAGTAATGGACGAACCAACAGCACGTTTATCTCGTAGTGAAAGAGATAATTTATTCGAAATAATGCGAAGACTTCAAAAAAGAGGAACGAGCTTAATATATATATCTCACTTTTTAGAAGAAGTTTTTATTATAGCAGAACGAGTTACAATACTTCGTGATGGAAAGAATGTAGGTACATTCGAAATTGATAAGATAGATAACGAGGGATTAATTAAAAAAATGCTAGGTCACAAAGTTGATATGACAGAAAAGAGAGAGTCAGCTGTTAAAGATGAAGTTGTTCTCCGTGTAGAAAACTTATCCCAACTAGGAAAGTTCCAGGATATTACTTTTAATTTGAGGGCTGGAGAGGTACTAGGAATTGCAGGGTTGGTTGGTTCGGGAAGGACTGAGCTAGCTCGTGCTATCTTTGGTGCTGAAAAAAGAAAAAGTATTACTGGTAAAATTGAAGTCAATAATAATTCATATAGTCCATCTTCTCCTAAAAAGGCTATTAAAAAAGGAATTGCTTTGTTGCCGGAAGATAGGAAACAACAGGGTCTTGTTCTTGTTAGGCCAGTAAAAGAAAATATATCAATTGTAGTTACAGGGGATTTAAAAAAAGGACCTCTATTGGATCTAAAGGCTCGGGATGAATTAGTAAAGCAACAAATTAAACAGATGGATATTAAATGTGCTAGTAGCAATGTTCAGGTTAAGACATTAAGTGGAGGTAATCAGCAGAAAGTGGTTCTGGCAAAATGGCTTGCCGCTAATACTGATATTATTATTATGGATCAGCCCACAGCTGGCATCGACGTTGGTACTAAAGAAGAGATTTATCAGCTTATAGGAAATTTGGCTGATGAAAAGAAAGCCATTATTGTGATTAGTGATGATCCAAATGAGTTGGCTCGAATATCTGACCGGATACTAGTTATGCGTAAGGGAAGAATTGTTAAAGAGATAGATGATAATATTACAACAGAGGAGGTGTTAGCGGTGGTCACTGCAGAGTATTGATCACTGCAAAATAATGGAAACTGCAATACAGTTACATCCGCATGATGTTCGTGATGAAGGAGCTACACGTACAGTTGAGAATATTTTAAAAAGAGCTAAAATACATACTATAATTCCTGAAACAGCAACTTTAGATGAAAGGCATCCTTATCCACGTGGAATTCTACCCCATAATCCACTACATGATGTTGTTAATACTAAAGCATTATTAGAAGTTCCTTTACCCAAAGATTATTTTTCTAATTTACAATTTTCTCCAGTTCAATCAAAAAAAGCTCAAAGTGGTAATGACTATATTGGTAAACTTATTACTGTTGCAAATAAATATGGAATAAGTGTTATACCCTGGGTGAAAGGCCTAAATGCTTCTTTTGAAGGAGATATATCATCTTTTGCTATACAGACAATTCAAGGGAAGATAGTTTCTACTTGGCTTTGTCCATCAAAGTCGAAAACTGTTGAATATGTAATTCAGTTGCTTAAGGGAATTGTAGGGCACTATTCTTCCCAGGCTGTTATGCTTGACAGAATGCGTTATCCTGATTGGAGTGGGGATAAAGTACGCCCAGAGAGGATGCTGACCTGTTTTTGTCCTAAATGTGAAAAAGGAATGGAAGAGTATGGAATCGACCTTGCATTACTGAAAAATGAACTAAATAAGATACTTTCAGCTTATCATCAGAATCCTGAAAAACTTTTAGATCTACAAATATCAACTGAAGGAAAAATAGAAATAAAAAAATGGATCCTATTCAGACAGGAAAACATTACCAGGTTAACCACTAAAGTAAGTAATAGTTTGCGTCGATGGAGTGAAGAGGTAGGAGTGGGAAAGAAATTTTGGTTAAATTTATGGTCTCCTTCTTTTGCTAAATTTCTTGGTCAGAATTATAATTCTCTTGCTGAGATATGTGATGGTGCTAAACACTTTCCTTATCACCGATTAGGTGGTGGAGCAGACTTAGCAGGACTAGTTAAAGAACTGGCTGGTGAAGATGAGGACCTTCAAGAAAAGATATTTAATTTGGTCATAAAAATATTGGAACTTCCATATGATTTAAGTTTTAAAAAATTTAAAGATATAGGATTACCAGTTGAATTTGTGGCAAGAGAAACATCTATTGCGAAAGAACAATTTAAAGATAAACCTATATTTAGTGGAATCCAGATCTGGGATGTACCGGAGAATGATATAATCAAAGCATGTAAGGCTGCAAATGAGGGCAATACTGATGGTTATTTTTATTATTGTTATGGATGGGCTCCCTTTAAAGCATTAGATGTTGTTGGAAAGATAGAAAGTAAATAATAGAAAAAGGTCTAAATATATATTAGATTAAAAGAATGTTTTTAAAAAAAGCTAAAGTTTTTTATCTATTCAAGAAAATTCTATTTGTTAGAGAGGACGAGGTTAGAAGTACAATTTGAAATCGGTAAAATACTCTCCAAATTATAAAATTAAATGTTTTGGATAAAAAGTATTTCTAGGTTTATATTAGTTGATACTAAAAAATTCATAAATCTAATATTGATTTAATATGAAAAAAAGTATTGCATTAATAAATTGTTTATGAACAGAAAACAAGTAGTAATGATATATAGTCTTTTATTTATTATATATTTATTTTTAGATCTATTTTTTATATTTTTAATAATAAATCAGGATCAAACAAGATGTATTTTGTTGTTACATTATTACAAAAATTTATAATTTAAATTATATTTATTATATTTTATTCTTTAAGTGTTTGAGTATAAGAAATAAAGTAAAGATTTAAATATCTAGGAGTGGTATAATGCGCTTAATAATTGAAGATGATTATCAACAGATGAGTAAAAAAGCTGCTTTATTATTGGCAAGTCAGGTTAGGCTAAAACCGAATAGTGTTTTAGGATTAGCCACTGGAAGTACGCCCCTGGGTATGTATAATGAATTAGTTAGTATGTACCAGAAGGATGAAATTGATTTTTCAGAAGTAAAGACCTTCAATCTTGATGAGTATTATCCGTTGTCTCCTGATAATCCCAAAAGTTATCACCACTATATGTATGAAAATTTTTTTAATCATATTAATATTCGTCAGAAGAATATTAATATTCTAGACGGAATGGCAGACAATGTTGAACATGAAACAACTGAATATGAAATTAAAATTCATGAAACTGGCGGTATAGATTTACAAATATTAGGTGTTGGTTCTAATGGACATATTGGATTTAATGAACCAGCAGAACGTTTGAATGTCACAACACATTTAGTAAATTTATCTGAAGAAACTATTAAAGCTAATAGTCGTTTTTTTGCTAATAAAGAAAATGTTCCATCTAAAGCAATTACGGTTGGTATTGCTACAATATTAAAAGCCAATAGAATTTTATTACTGGCTAGTGGAGAAAATAAAGCAAGGGTTATTAAAGAAACTATAAGTGGTCATATTTCAACACAAGTTCCTTCTTCGCTGTTACAGACACATCCTGAAGTTGCGGTAATAATTGATAAAAATGCAGCGTCAATGTTATAAAGCTAGTATAAAAGCTAGAATGAAATGTTTTAATGAATACTCTTTAAAAAAGAGATTGATAGAATTATTTAATAAAAACAAAGAATTATTTATTTTATATAAAAATGACTCAAATTGTATTATAAATAATGTAGTTGACACAAGAAATTATTTAACTCATTATGATAAAAGATTAGAAAAAAAGCAAAGAAAAAATTGAAATTATATAAAATTTCTTAAGAATTAAAATTAATTTTAGATATTTGTATATTAATTGAATTAGATATGGATGATGATACAATAAATAATATAGTGTCAAATAACCAAAAATATAAATTTGTAAAAAAGGACGACGGTGCATAACATGGGATTTATAATTTCGTTTTACTCCTTGCAAAATCATTTGCTAAACGCAGTCAAGCTAAGATCATGAACTTCGTAAATTTTAGTAGCATTAGATATATCTAATTTAGAAGTAGGAATGGGGGAAGAACTTCCTAATATTTTAACAGTAAAAGAGTTAGCAGAGTTCATAAATATTAACTTAAATCGGGCTTATTAATTGACACATCGAGCTGATTTTCTCCTACTAAGACTAGGTAGAAAGATTATGATTTCTAGAAATAAGTTATTATAGTGGATAGATTGAATTTATATTGGATAGGTATATTTATAATACATTTATAAGTTGTTTGTAAACTGTATCCCTATTGTATCCATTATGTATCCCAAATTCATGGATAGATAGAAAAGATACAAGCTTAAATAAATTTAAAACCTCTAACAACCCTATAATAACAGCAATAATAATGAATAATAGATCAACCTAAATCATTTCTAAACGGACTCTTAATCAGTAGCCTCTAGATGGTCTATACTTCAATATCTATATTTTTTAAAATTAAAAATGAAATATATTCTCAGTTTTTTTGGGAATTGTTTATAAATATTAAATGCCCCTCTTAGTTAAGGGGTTCTAATAATTGTTATTTAGATAGTGTCGAAGATGGGAGTCGAACCCAGACGAGTTTGACCCACTGGATTTTGAATTAAGTGCTGTATATTCTACATAAATATATATTTGATTAGAAACAAAAAGGATTTGATAACAAATGGAAAAATCAATAATAGAGAACCGAGTGCTCAGCGAGTGCTTAAATTACGATAAGAGGTTTAAAAATTAACTTAATGAACTAATTTTAATTATCAGATAAGGGTTGTTATAGCAGCAATTATAATAAAAGTAATTAAATAAGATAAGTGGTGTAGTATAAATAGCAATCAAAATATTAGAGGTTCCTCCCTCTTTTGCTCTTACATCTTTTATTTTTGTTATAACAGTGAAAATGGTCATTAGAATAAAAAATATCGACTAATCGTTATAAGGGTTGTATTCTTAGATGATATAAAATCCTAATTTCTAATAAAAACTAATAATGATATTATAAATAATAAAAAGAAAAGCATAAATTTACATTTGTTATTATTCCTGCTAAAATCCTGCTAGAATATCTGATAATGCATATAAAAAGATGATAAACCAAAATTATAAATCCCTTTATAAACTTCTATTTAGCGGGGATTATGGTGTTAACTAAAGAAAACTGATAAGCACTAGAATGGACTTGAAATCCGGTGAAGCCGAAAGGTGTCGGGGTTCGAGTCCTTGTCTCTCCGCCATTGATATAATAGGGCTCACGCCCTTTTTCGAAACCTGCCGAAAGGCGGGTTTTTTTGTATTTTTACCCCAAATCCTGCTAAAATCTTGCTAATTTTCTAAAAAGACATATTTAAGTATAAAATATGCAGGGAATTTATCAATTCAATTCCCTGCATATAAATTATTTTATTTTCTTTTAATGTGCTTTTTGAATTTAGACACAGCTTCTTTTTGAATATTAGGTTGTAGATGAGCAGAAGTATCCATAGTAGTTGTGATATTTGAATGTCCAAGTCTTTCTTGTATGACTTTCATTTGAGTTCCTGATTCTAACATTAATGAAGCATGGGTATGTCTTAAGTCATGGAATCTGTAATTATCTAAATTTACCTTTTTTGCTAAAGAAGTAAATCTTTTAGTTACAGTATCAGGAAATGGAGGGGAGCCATCTTCATAACAGGAAATTAAGTTATGTTTGTTATAATCGGGTCCAAATATTGATTCATAATCCTTTTGTTTTTCTTTTACTTCATTAAGCTTATCGATGTCTTCATTATCAATTCGAATTGTTCTTTTACTAGATTTGATCTTAGGTTCTTTAAAGATTATCTCATTATTAGCTTTAACTATGGTTTGTCTAACACTTATAAATTTATTGTTGAAATTTATATCTTGCCATCTCAGACCTAAGATTTCACCTCTTCTCATACCAGTATTAACAGCTACATATATAACATAATACATCCAGCTACCTTTTGCTATTTCTAATATTTTATAAACTTCCTCTAATGTCATCGCATTTATTTTAGGTTTCTCGGGAGTTGGAGCTTTTACTGCAGAGGCAGGGTTATATGAAAGTAGTTGCCATAAAACTGCCTGTTTTAAAGCCTTACTTAACACTCTATGATGCTGCAGTAATGTCTTTTTTGACAACCCGCCCTTTTTACCATCTTTTCTACCTGTTTTTAATTTATGTGATTGATAACTTTGGATATGAATAGGTTGTAATTCATCTAATTGAATTGCACCTAAAGCTGGAATTAGATGTTTTTTTACTATTATCTGGTATCCATCATATGTTGTTGGACTTAGATTAGGTTCTGCATAATCTTGAAGCCATTTTAAAAGATACTCCTTCACTATATAATCTGTATTAATCGAAATCCCCATTCTCTTCTCCTGACTTTTTTTAGCTATCCAATCTTTGGCTTCTTTTTTTAATTTAAAAGTTTTTGAAGCTCTTTTTCGTTTACCTGTGGCAGGATCTTTTCCTATATAAATAAATGCTTCATATTTACCACTTTTAGTTTTTCTGATTGAACCGATAATTAATACCTCCTTTAATAATGATATCTTCATCACAATACTTATAAAACAAAATAGGATCATTATTTTAGAGGAGGTATTATATTTTCATTAACTACTTCATTATGAGTTACATAAAACCAGACTAAGAATTGATCACGGGGAATGATTCATTTACCATTTATTTTATTTGCAGGGATTTCACCACTTTCCAATAATTCATATATTTTTGTTAGCCCAAAAGGTAATATAAAAGTTTCTTATTAGAAGTGTAACCCTGTAACCGGCATACTCTAATTCTTGATATAACAGGAATTAGAACGGTTACACTTTATTAATTAGAAGTGTAACTTTTGGGAGAAAAGTGTAACTGGAAGTCAAAATTAAATTATTTAAATGGTTTTTATTGACTAAGTAATCTAATTTGTATATAATATGATTAAAACCGATTATACTCATATAAAGAAAAGAGGTACTATAATGGATTTGTTGGAAATTATTAAGGCATTATCTCATGAAAACAGACTGCGTATTTTAAACTTAATAAAGGATAGAGAATTATGTGTATGTGAAATTGAATATGTTCTAGATATAAATCAATCCAATGCTTCCCGTCATCTAAACAAATTAAAACAGTCAAACTTGATAATTGGTAAAAAGAAAGCTCAATGGATTTATTACCGTATTAATAAGGGACTTTTTGAAAAGCATAAATTTTTAAAGAATATATTAGAAAAAGAATTAGTTAAAATCGATTTTATTAAAAAAGACAATCAAAATCTTAAAGATTATTTAGAAAGTGATATATCCTGTAGTGATATAAGCTGAAATAATAAATTTGGAGGTAATAGACAATGGAAAAAATAGATTATGCTCGTGATAATAAATCAGAAGGGAAAAAGAAAATTAGCTTTTTTGAAAAATATCTTACTATTTGGGTTGGGCTTTGTATTGTTGGCGGAGTATTTATTGGAAGACTTTGGCCGGCATTTCCTAATACATTAAATCAGTGGGAGTATGCTCGGGTTTCTATTCCAGTTGCTGTTCTTATTTGGTTTATGATTTATCCAATGATGGTAGAAATAGATTTTAGTAGTATTAAAGAAGCAGGAAAAAGGCCCAGAGGTTTAACTATAACATTAGTTACTAATTGGATAATAAAACCGTTTACAATGTTGTTTTTTGCCTGGCTCTTTCTTGAAGTGTTTTTTGCTCCTTTTATATCAGAAGCCTTAAGCCAACAATATATTGCAGGTGCTATTTTGTTAGGTTCTGCTCCCTGTACTGCCATGGTTTTTGTATGGAGTTATCTAACTGATGGAGACCCTGCTTATACCTTAATCCAAGTATCAATAAATGATATTGTTTTAGTTTTTGCCTATGCTCCTTTAGTTATGTTTTTATTAGGATTAAGTGAATTGTCTGTTCCCTGGAATACTGTTTTATTATCAGTTATCTTATATGTAGTAGTACCCTTAACCGCTGGTTATCTTTCCCGAAAATATATAATAAAAAACAAGGGTAAAGATTGGTTAGAAAATGTATTTTTAAAGAAATTAGATAATGTGACTATAATTGGACTTCTTTTAACATTAATTATATTATTTTCTTTTCAAGGTGATGTTATTTTAAATAACCCCTTTCATATTGGATTAATAGCAATACCATTAATAATTCAAACATTTTTTATCTTTACATTAGCCTATGGTTGGGCAAAATTTTGGAAAGTAGAACACTCAGTAGCCGCCCCTGCAGCAATGATTGGTGCGAGCAACTTCTTTGAATTGGCAGTTGCTACTGCTATTTCAGTGTTTGGGATCAGTTCTGGAGCAGCTTTAGCTACAGTTGTAGGAGTATTAGTAGAAGTTCCTGTTATGCTGGGACTTGTAGCAATTGCTAATAAAACTACCCATTGGTTTCCTAAAAGAAGTTAGTTATAATAAAAATAAATATATAATTTGGAGGTTAAATTATGGATAAATCTGAAAAAGAGCTAAAAGATTTAGTCAAAGATAATTATGCTAAAGTTGTTAGAGAGGATAAAAGTTGTTGCAATAGTCTATCTTGTTGTAGTAATGGAAATGAAGAAATTGTTGGGAAAATGGATTACAGTAAAGAGGAAATTAATTCGATCTTTAAAGAAGCTAATTATGGTTTGGGATGCGGCAACCCAGCTTCTATAGCCAATATAAAAAAAGGTGAAGTTGTTTTAGATTTAGGTTGTGGAGCCGGATTTGATGTTTTCTTAGCTTCTAGAAAGGTAGGAGCTTTCGGTAAAGTTATCGGTGTTGATATGACAGAAGAGATGATTAAAAAAGCAAAAAATAATGCAGAAAAGAATAATATAAATAATGTGGAATTTTTATTAGGAGAGATTGAAGATCTACCAATAGAAGATAACAGTATAGATGTAATTATATCTAACTGTGTTATCAACCTATCTCCTAATAAAGAAAAAGTGTTTAAAGAAGCCAAAAGAGTATTAAAAACAGGTGGGAGATTAGCCATATCTGATATATTAAAAGAAAAAGAATTTCCTAATGAGATATTATCTGAATTAGATAATTATAGCAGCTGTGTAACAGGATCTATAAAAAAAGATAAAACAATTAATATATTAGAATTACTAAATTTTAAAGACATCGAAATTGAACGAAAAGCAAATAGTGATGAAATTGTTGAAGATTGGATTTCAGGATTTAATATATATAATTATATATATTCTGCTTATATTAGAGCTAAAAATAATGGATAATAATATACTAATTTAACATAATTTAGTAAAAGAAATATTAAAAAGAGCCCTGCATCAAAGTGAGCAGATGGCTCTTTTTTACTAGGAATAGAGCTCACTAATTAGATCCTAATGATTTTTCTTGATGATCAAAGAGCTTTAATTATTGTTATAACAGCAATCTTGATAAAATCATAACGATATAATACTTATTTTGAAAGACTATTTATATATTTTAAAATTATTATCTACTTTATTAAAACCATGGTTATATCGTTAGGAATTATTACAAACTATTGGGAGAGTGAGAGTTTCAGCCTAACGATCTTTAATTCTCGACCGTTAGCTCAGCGTTAGAATCTTTAGGATTTTCTAATTTTTTAATAGAAAATGAAATTTTGATAACTTATTAGCCTGAAAATGGAAATTTAATATTAAAAACTTTGGATTAGAAAGTTAAAATAAGTGGAGAAAATGCAATATGAAATTTGGAATTAGAAATTTATTTTAAATTCATAATTTCTTCAAACTTTTTATTTATAATTAAGATATAATAAAAAGGAGATGATCAAGAAATGCAAAGAATATTTGATAGAAAGAGAATATGGATTTTAATTTTAACTATGATAGCAGTTTTATTAATAGGAACAATTGGTGCTTTGGCATCAGATAATTATGGAGCTTTGGGTGCAAAACAGGATGAAGATTATACTTTAGAAGAGATGTTGATATATGCAATTCAAGACGAATACCTTGCAAGAGCAGAATATGAGTTAATAATGAATGAATTTGGAGAACAGCGTCCTTTTAGTAATATCATTAGGTCAGAAGAATACCACATTGAATTATTAAAGCCATTATTTGAAAAATACAATGTTTCAATTCCTGAAGATAATTCAAGAGAGTATGTAGTCTTACCTGAAGACATAAAAGCAGCATTAAAGACTGGTGTAAAAGCTGAGGTCGAAAATATTGCGATGTATGAAAAGTTTTTAGAAGAAAATATTCCAGATGATATAGCAAATGTATTTGAGGAACTAAAAAGAGGTTCAGAAAATCACTTGAGAGCTTTTGAAAATGGTCTAGAAAGAAATGGTGGTTTTGGACAAGGTTATAAAGGATAAAAAGGAACTTTTAAAATTTCATATGAGAAATATTAAAAAGAGCCCTGCATCAAAGTGAGCAGATGGCTCTTTTTTAAGTTTAAAATTCCATAAAAAATATAGGAGTCAGTATTTTATTGAAATATGATAACTTAACCTTTGGGGGGTTAAGGATTTTATTATTTATTAAGTAGAAT
>Ga0209943_1000988_pt1 | contig 18401 bp, 17 predicted proteins | sample SalPonR1_B_D2_MG_FD_185698 | JGI IMG/M metagenome (GOLD analysis project Ga0209943, IMG submission 185698) | Salt pond soil microbial communities from South San Francisco under conditions of wetland restoration - Salt Pond MetaG R1_B_D2_MG... ... | reverse complement strand
TGTTCCCACCCTGTTTTTTACAGTTTGAACTTGCCGCCGCCCTGCAGACGCGGGTCCGGCGCGCCGCCGGCGCCTTCCGCGCCCGGCACCACGATGGACGATGCCGCGTCCCGGCGCATTTCCTCCAGCCGCTTGATCGTATCCTCCGCCGCCGCGGCCGCGCCGGCGCCGAACTTCCGCGCCGCCTCGCCCAGCGAAACGGCCTCGATCTCGAACGACAGCGGCAGCGCGCCCGCCGGGGTCAGCAGCTGGGTCTGACCCACGTACTGCACCGCCCGGGAGCCGTCCTGCGCGCCCTCGGCCGTCACGGGGGTCATGCGCCGGATCGTGCCCACCTGCTGGTCGGTGAAGACCTCCTCCCGATACAGGTCCTCGACCGCCATCTCCATTTCTTTCTCGTCGGGACGCTCCGCCATCTCACTCGTTCCTTTCTGTCTGTGGACGGAAAGGAGAAGGCTAACAAGTTTACGCCGCCGCGGCACCTGCCGGCGCAGGCGACGGACAAAAGAAAAGGCCGGCACGACCGTGAAGCCGTGCCGGCCTGACCGGTACGGGCCGGCGCCGTCCGTGGCACCGTCCCGGATCCGCCTGGCGCCTCACTCGGGCAGCATCACCTTGTCGATCACGTGGATCACGCCGTTCGAGGCCGCCGTCCACCTTCACGCTGCCGCCGCCGGTTTCGATGTCGACCGACTGGCCGTTCACGGTGGTGGCACTGTCGAGCTTCACCACGTCGGCAGAGCCCACCTTCCCCGGTACCACGTGGTAGGTGAGGATGGAGGTGAGCTGGTCCTTGTTTTCCGGCTTCAGCAGGCTCTCCAGCGTACCCTCCGGCAGTGCGGCGAAGGCGGTGTCGGTGGGCGCGAACACGGTGAAGGGGCCGTCGCCCTTCAGCGTCTCCACGAGGCCCGCCGCCTGGAGCGCGGTGGCCAGCGTGGTGAACTCGCCCGCGGCCACCGCCGTCTCGACGATGTCCTTGTCGGTCTTCTTCTCCATGTTCTTGTGATGACCCGCCACCGCGGTCGTGGCCGCCGCCAGCAGCAGCGCCATGGCCATCGCCATCGCCAGCCCGGTGCGGATATTGGAAGGGTTCATGGTCGTCGTCCGTGTCATGTCGCTCTCTCCTCTGGGGGTTTGTCGTATGACTCGCGATTGGTTTCGCGGCCCGGAGAGGAACGGATGAGCGCCAGCGTCGACAGAACCTCGACGCCGCGCCCGGTCAGAGCAGGAAACCCAGGTCCCGTTCGGCGAAGTTGTCGAGATGAGGCGCCACCTGCGCCAGATCGCCGTCGGGGATGCCGAACCAGCGGGCCAGCGTCGCCGCGTACTGGTCCGCCGACAGCGACGGGATGATGCGCCCGCCGCCCACGTCCCGTGGGCCGTCGATCTCGAGCAGCGGATAATCGCCATACAGCTCCCTGCCCCTGACCCCGTCGCCGACCACCAGCTGGATGCCGCCCCAGCCGTGATCCGTACCATCGCCGTTGGAGGTCAGCGTGCGGCCGAAGTCGGACTGGGTGAAAGTCGTGACGCTGTCGGCCACTCCCAGCTCCACGGTGGCGGCATGGAACGCCGAGACCGCCTGACTGACGCCCGCCAGCAGGCCCGGCTGCAGCTGCGCCTGGTCGTCGTGGGTATCGAAGCCGCCGGTGGCGACGAAGAAGATCTGGCGCTCCATGGCGAGCTCGTCGCGCACGGCGATCAGCCGCGCGACGGTGGCGAGCTGCTCGCCCAGCTGTGAGGCGGGGAAGGCCGTGGCGAGTTCCGGGGCGGAGGCAATGGCCCCGCTGACCCGGTCCGCCGCCGCCACCGCGCGCTGCTGCACCTCGGCGAAGCCGCGTTCGTACACGGAGCCGTATTCTGCGCCGATGATCCGCTCGAAGGCCCGGCGCTGCTCCAGGAAGATACCGCTGTCGCCGAAACCCTCGAAGGGCACGGGACCCTGCGGCCCCATGACGTAGGCCACCGTCTCGCCGGCCGACTGGAACAGCGTGTTGCCGAACAGCGAGGCGTTGGTGGCGAGCTGCTGTCCGGAGACCTCCAGACGGATCAGGTCGGCGATGCGCCCGGCCCAGCCCGTCGCGGTCTGGCTCCTGCCCTTCAGCGAGTGCCACTGGTCCTGCTGGTCGTTGTGGGAGAAGAGCTGGGGCGGCAGCACGGCCGAGCCGGCCTGGAAACCCGCCTTGGTGACGGGACGGATCAGCGGTCCCACGTTGGTCACGAAGGCGGCGCGCCCGCTGTCGAACAGGGTCTGCACCTCGGGCATGGACGGATGCAGCCCGTAATCCACGCCGTCGGCGGCGAGCGGCTGTATGGGCAGCAGATCCGCCTGCGGGATGGCGAGGTTCTGCCGGGACGCCGCGTAGACGCCGTACTCCGCGTCGCTCACCGGCACCAGCATGTTGAACGAGTCGTTGCCGCCGAACAGGAACACGCAGACCAGCGCCCGGTAGTCATCGAACGGCCCCGGCGCCGCCGCCACGTGCAGGCCGGGACAGGCGGCCAGCGCCGCACCGGCGCCGGCCCGCTTCAGGAATTCACGTCGATTGATGGCCGTCATGATGTTCTCTCCCTCAGCGCTGGTAGGCGTATTCCGGTGACGAAGCCACCAGGTAGATCGCCTCGGCCGCCCGGGCAATCGGGTCGCCGGCCGGGATGCGCTCCACCATCCCGACGGCCTCGTCCGCGAGCAGCGGCGAGATCTCGCCCGCCAGCAGTTTTTCGGCCACCCGGTCCACGAGCGCCTGCGCGTCGTCTGCCAGCGCCACCTCCTCGGCGATGTCGATGTACACGTCGTCGGGGTCCAGGTCCGGATTCTCGGAGTGGTTCACGAACGCCTGCGCCAGCATCAGGTTGGTAACCAGCGTGTTCTGGTACTCGGTGGCGATCTGCAGCTCCGGCGCCACCAGGCCTCGGTCGCGGATCTCGCCCGGCGGCGCGTAGAAGGGGCTGTAGAAATTGAATACGGACGGCGACTGCAGCGGCCCCTGGCCGAGCAGGATATAGGCGAAGCCGAACGGGAAGGCTCCACTCTCGCTGCGGGCATCGTAGGCACGCCACAGCTGGGTGAGGCGCAGCAGCGGCTCCTTGAGCTTGCCCTCGGTGTCCAGCGCGTCGTCCGGCCGCGCCTCCGGATCCAGCAGGATCGCACGCACCACTGCACCGAGATCGCCGCGCACACCGGCGCCGTTGTCGTTGAAGGTCTCGGCGACGCGCCGGACATAGGCCGGCGACGGGTTGCTGGTCACCAGCCGCTCGATCAGCCTTGTGGCGATGAACGGCCCCACGTTCGGATGCTCGAAGACGTTGTCCAGCGCGGCGCGCAGGTCTTGCTCGCCGGACTGGCCCGCCGGCAGAGTGACACCGGCGAGCAGCTTCTTCGGACCCGTGTCGTGGAACGCCTCGTAGAGCTCCATCGGACGGGTCTGGTTGAAGGGTGTGATGCGCGCCTCGCCGAAGCTCGGGGCGCCGGAGAAGTGCCAGCCCGTGTACACGTGGGCGAAGCCCTCGATCACGGACTGGTCGTAGGTGGGTATCGGCTGGCCGGATGCGTCCGTCTGCACGGTACCGTCGGCGTTCAGTTCCACCAGACCGATGGTGAACAGCTGCATGAGCTCCCGGGCATAGTTCTCGTCGGGGCGAATGTTCAGCGCCGGGTTCGGCTTCTGGTTACCCAGCATGCTGAGATAGATGCCCATGGCCGGGTGCAGCGTGACTGCCTCCATCAGATCGCGGAAATTGCCGAAGGCGTGTTCGGCCAGCGTGTCGTAGTAATCGGCCAGCGCCCAGGGAGCGCCGTCCAGCGCACCGAGCTGGGAGACCACCATGATCTGCGACAATGCGAACGCCACCCGCTGGCGGAGCTGGTCCTCGCCGTCCACCGCGTTGCGGAACCACACGTCCACCCGGTCGGCCTGCAGCTGGCCGGGGAAATCCGGCGGGGGCAGCGAGCGCAGATAGGGCAGCTGCAGTGAAGCCGGCGCGTTCATCTGCCGGTCGATCCAGGCCTCGATGCCGTTCGCGACCACGGCGTCGGCCGCAGCCTCGGTGGCGCCGAACGTGGCCTGGTTCAGGAAGCGGTACGCCTCCGTCTCGCTCACCGTCGGCGGTGGCGGTGTCGGCGGCGGCTCAGAACCGCCGCCCGAGGAACCGCCGCCGCAGGCCGTCAGTGCCAGAGAGGCACCGAGCAGCAGCGCCGCCCGGAGCCCGGTTGCCTGTCGCCTCGAGTTGTCGTCGATCATCTCGCCTCCCCCGCCTGCCCAGCACGGGCTTCAGCACCCACAACGCAGCGGCGCCGTCCGGGTTGACGACCACTATGCCGGGAGGCGCGACGGCACTCCGTGACACAGGCCGCATTCGGGCGTCGCGGCACTATTCCGCGGCCTCCAGGTTCTCGGCCAGCCCCCGGCGCAGCAGCTCGATGGCCTCCGCGGAGCGTCCGGTCTCCTTCAGCGTGTCGCTCATCAGCACGTAGGCCGCGTTGCGGATGGCCTGGTTACTGCTGTTCTCGAGCACCCGGCGCAGCTCCTCGACGACCCCCGCCTTCTGGCCCCGCTCTTCGTAGACTTCCTTCAGCTTCTGCATCTGCAGGATGGCGGCCTTCTCCGGCTCGGAACTGATCTCGTGGGTGGCCTCGATGATGGCCATGTAGTCGGTCATGATCCCGAGGAAGGTCTGTATCGTCGTGAGCTCATCCGTCGACTGCGCCTGTGCCACCGGGGCGGCCGCGAGCAGGCCCGCCGCCAGGATGCCGGCGAGTGCCCGTCTGGTCCGTCTAGCTGTTCGCATGGTCTTTCTCCTCGTCGTTCCGCGAGTGATTCCGCAGGTCTTCCAGTCCGTCGTCGGCCGGCGGCGGCGCCGCCGGCCCGGTGTCGTTCGCCGGCCGAGCGGGCGCCGACGGCAGCGTCATGCCGCGAATCGCCGACAGGCCCGGCACCGATCCGCCGGCGCGGCTCTGTGCTGCGAGGGACAGTACGGTGAGCGAGGTCGGGCGTATGTCCGCCTCGCCGGCACCCTGCCCCTGCCACGGCAGAGCCACCAGCAACGCAGCGGCGGCGGCGGCCAGCGCCGCCACGGCAGGACCGGCCGCGGACCGGCGCGTATCCCGCCCGGCGCCCGCGCGGACCCGCACGCGGATCCGGTCGGCCAGGTGTTCCGGCGCACGCAGCGCGCGGTATTCGCGCTTCAAGCGCTCGATGTCGGTCGTTCTCCGGCTGGTCATTCCAGTCCCTCCGCTCCTTCGCTGCGCAGCCGCGCAATCGCCTTGTGCAGCAGCGCCTTGACGGTGCCCTGCCGGCAGCCCATGGCCCGCGCGGTCTCGGCCACAGTCAGCTCCTCGAATATCCGCAGCATCACCACCTCGCGCTGGCGGGGCGCCAGCACGGCCACCAGTTGCCGCACGCGCCGGGCGGCCTCGTCATCGTCCGCCCGGCGTTCGGGGCCGTCCGCCGGGTCGGCCGGCTCCGCCTCCAGGCTCTCCGCCCTGCGCCCGCGGTTGTACTCGCCGCAGACGTGCCGGGCCGTGCGGTACAGCCAGGTGAACGGCGCCGCCCGGAAGCGGAAGCCGGCCAGGCCGCGCCAGGCCCGCAGGAAGATCTCCTGCACTGCGTCCTCGGCCTGCCGCGGGTCGCGGAGCCAGACGCTCGCCAGACGGTACAGGCGATGCTGGTGCCGCCGCACCAGGGTCTCGAAGGCCTCCGGATCCCCGGAGCGGAAACGCTGCACCAACTCGACATCGGACGGCTCGGTCAAAACATGAAATCCCTCTTTGACCGGTTAGTGCAGCTCGGGCGCCCGGGGTTTACCCGCCGCGGCAGAGAACGGCTGCCGCCTCCGGCAACGGCAGCGAGCCCGTCAGCCGGGACCGAAGCGGGGCGGTGCCCGGAAGCCGCCGAGCAGCCGGTACAGCCGGTCGGCCACGTCCAGACAGGTGCGGTCCTCCAGGAAGGGCCCGATGATCTGCAGGCCCACCGGCAGACCGTCGGCAGCGATCCCCACCGGGATCACCGTCGCGGGCAGGAAAGAAGCCCCGGCCAGACCCATCCAGATGAACTGTTCCTGGTAGTTGCGCTCCTCGCCGTTCACGATGATGGTGCGCCGGCTCACGGGCTCGGAATGGTCGTGGGGGATGGCGGTGGTCGGCAGCACCGGCGCCAGCACCGCATCGTAGTCGCGGAAGAACTCGTGCCAGCGCGCCCTGAGCTGCAGCCGCCGCTCGTTCGCCGACAGCCACTCCCGGTGCCGCTGGGAGGTGTAGCGCGCCGCCAGCGCACGGCCCTCGCCCGCCTGCGCCGCCTTCGCCGCCAGCGCCTCGACCTCGTCCCGGCTGAAGCCGCCGGCGAGCGCCGCGTTCAGCAGCTGATTGAACACCGTGGCCGCCTTGTCGAAGGTGAAGGCGGGTCGGGCGTCGTGATCCACCCGGGCGCCGGCATCGGCCAGCGCACCGGCCGCCGCGCCGAGCAAGCCGCGCACGGGTTCGTCCACCGGCGCCGCGGGCTCGTCGAACCAGACCGCCACCCGGTAGTCGGCGAGGTTCCGGTGGCGTGGCGGCGGCAGATCGAGCGACCAGGCCTTCGCCGCCCACTCGTTCGGACCCGCGAGGACGTCGAGCGCGAGCTGCAGGTCGGCCACGTCCCGGGCCAGCGGCCCCGCGACGGCGATGTCCGCCTCGGTCAGCGTGCCCGGCGGACCGGGGATCTGGCCGCGCCCCGGCACGATGCCGAAACTCGGCTTGTGGCCCGTGACACCGCAGCACGACGCCGGCCCGCGGATGGAGCCGCCGATGTCGCTGCCGAGTTCCAGCGGCGTGAAACCCGCGGCCAGCGCGCCGGCCGCGCCGCCGGACGAACCGCCCACCGTGCGCGCCGTATCCCAGGGGTTGTTGCTCTGACCGAAGAGCGCGTTATAGCTCTGCACGTCGGCGGCATACAGCGGCAGGTTGGTCTTGCCGGCGATCACCGCTCCGGCGCCGCGCAGCCGCGCCACGGCCGCCGCGTCTTCCCCGGGTACGAACTCCGCCAGCTCGGAGGCGCCCGAGGTGGTGCGCAGGCCCGCCGTCTGGAACGAATCCTTGATGGTCATGGCCACGCCGTGCAGCGGCCCGCGCCAGCGCCCGCGGCCGGCCGCGCGGTCGGCCTCTTCGGCGGCGCGGCGCGCTTGCTCGTCGTCCCGGGTCACCACCAGGTTCAGCCCATCGTCCAGGCGGTCGATGCGGGCCAGCAACGCCTCCAGGTGCTCGCGGCTGGTCAGCTCGCCGGCCCGGATGGCCGCGGCCACCTCCCGCGCACTCATCCAGGCAATGCGTGTCTCGTCCACGGCCCGCTCAGAACTGGCCGGCGATATAGCTCTGCAGCTGCTCGATGGTGTGCTCCTGGTCGGCGATCTTCGCTTTCACCAGGTCGCCGATCGACACCAGCCCCACCACCGCGCCGCCTTCGCGCACCGGCAGGTGACGGATGCGCTTGTCGGTCATCAGCGCCAGGCACTCGTCCACGGAGCGCCGGGGCGCCACGCAGACCACCTCGGTGGTCATGATCTCGCGCACCGGCAGCTCGCGCGAGGAGCGCCCGGCCAGCACCACCTTCCGGGCGTAGTCGCGCTCGGTGAAGATGCCGGCGAGACGGCCGTCTTCCAGCACGACGATGGCGCCGACGTCCTTCGCGGCCATCGTCTCGAGGCTCTCCAGCACGGTCGCCTGCGGCGACACCGACCACAGCTCGCCGCCCTTCGACTTCAGGATATCGCTGACCTGCGCCATGGCTGGCTCCCTCCCCTGTCGTTGACAGCTCAGAAACTACCACAGTCCCCTCTCCGGGTGCGCCGCGGCGGGCCGTCGCGCTTTTGCCCTCGCCCGGCCCTTGGCCTATGCTGCCGGGAATTTTTCCATACAGCGAGGGAGCGAGCATGGCACCGTCGGACGGCACGCCCGCCACCAACACGGGCATACTCGGCTGGATCGAGCGCACGGGCAACCGGCTGCCCGATCCGGTATTCATTTTCCTGTACCTGATCGCGGGTCTGATCCTGTTCAGCGTCTTCGCGTCCTGGGTGGACATGTCCGCGCTGCATCCCACCGCGAAGGGCGAAGACGGCATGCCGCTGGTGCTCACCGCGGAGAGCCTGCTTTCCGCGGACAACATCCGGCGGCTGTGGGTGGAGATGCCCACGACATTCACCCATTTCCATCCGCTCGGCTACGTGCTGGTGGTGATGCTGGGCGCCGGTGTCGCCGAGCGCTCGGGCCTGTTCGCCTCGGCCATGCACGCCGGCGTGAGGAACGCACCCCGTTTCCTGCTGACGCCGGTGGTCGCGCTGGTGGCCATGCTGGGCAACCTGGCGGCAGACGCCGCCTACGTGGTGCTGATCCCGCTGGCCGGCGTGCTCTATGCCGCGGCCGGCCGCCATCCCATCGCCGGTATCACGGCGTCGTTCGCCGGCGTCTCCGGCGGCTTCTCCGCCAACCTGCTGCCCGGCCAGCTCGACGCGCTGCTGTTCGGCATCACCGAGGCGGCAGCAGAGAGCATCGTGCCGGAGTGGGACGCGAACATCGCCGGCAACTGGTACTTCATCGCCGCCATGACGCTGCTGTACCTGCCGGTGATCTGGTACGTGACTGACCGCATCATCGAGCCGCGCCTCGGCGGCTACACGCCCGAGGGGGAGGCGGCGAAGTCGATACACGAGGACAAACCGCTGACGCCGGACGAGCGCAAGGGCCTCAAGTGGGCCGGCGTGGCCGTACTCGGCGTAGTCGCCGCCTGGATTTTCTTCACCGTCGGTCCGGGCACGCCGCTGATCGACGAGGAGGCCGACCCCACGGCGCGGCTGTCGCCGTTCTACCGCTCGCTCGTGGCCGGTTTCTTCATCCTGTTCCTCGCTGCGGGCTGGGCCTACGGCTCGGCGTCCGGTACCGTCAAGGGCCACCGCGACATCGTCACCATGATGTCGGAGTCCATGGCCGATCTGGCCTACTACCTGGTCCTTGCCTTCGCCGCCGCCCACTTCGTCGCCATGTTCAACTGGTCGAACCTCGGGCTCATCTTCGCGGTACAGGGTGCCGGTGCCATCGAGTCTTCGAACCTGCCGATGCCCATCCTGCTGGCGCTGCTGGTGCTGTTCGCCGGCGGCATCAACCTGCTGGTGGGCTCGGCCAGCGCCAAGTGGGCCCTGCTGGCGCCGGTGATGATCCCGATGATGATGCTGCTCGGCGTCAGCGCGGAGATGACCACCGCGGCCTACCGGGTGGGCGACAGCGCCACCAACATCATCACCCCGCTGATGGTCTACTTCCCGCTGATCCTGACCTTCTGCCAGCGCTGGACGCCAGACTTCGGCATCGGCAGCCTGATGGCCGCCATGATCCCGTATTCCATCTGGCTCATGATCTCGGGCCTGGTGATGACCATGATCTGGGTGGGGCTCGGGCTGCCGCTGGGGCCGGGAGCCTCGGTGGGCTATCAGCTGCCCGGGTGATGCCGGGCGCGCCGGCGACGATACGGCGATGAACGGGGCGGCGAAGAACGCCGGCCTCGCCGCACCGCCGGTCGGCGAGGCCGTGCCGCGCGACCTGTGCACCGACTGTGGCATCTCCCGCACGGCCGAGCCGAAGCGCTGCGGCCGTGCCTGTCAGTTCATAAAGCCCGACTATCCGGGCCTGGAGCGGCAGGTGCACGGCCGCGCCCGGGATCCGGCGCGACCCGACGAGCTGCACTTCGGCCCGTTCCGGCGCATGCTGCGGGCCCGGCTCGCCGAGCCGCGGGCAGGCGCCCAGTGGACCGGCCTCACCACGCGCATCGCCGAGCGGTTGCTGGAAGAGGGGCTGGTCGATGCCGTGCTCACCATGGCGCCCGATCCGGAAGACCGCTGGAAACCCGTGCCCGTGCTGGTCACCGACTCACGGCAGATGGCCGCCTGCCGCGGCATGCGCATGGGCTATGCGCCGCTGCTGGCCCTGCTGGAGCCCGCCGTCGAGGCCGGCCACCGCCGCATCGCCGTCATCGGCATCCCCTGCCAGGTGTATGCCCTGCGAGCGCTGGAACGCGAGCTCGGGCTCGAACGACTCTACGTCATCGGCACGCCGTGCTCCGACAACACCACCACCGAGCGCTTCCACCAGTTCCTGGCCCTGCTCTCCGACCAACCCGAGACCATCGAGTACCTGGAATTCCGCGCCGACTACCACGTGGAGCTGCGCTACACCGACGGCCGCCGCCGCGAGATCCCGTTCCTGAAGCTGCCCATCTCGCAGCTGCCGCCGGACTTCTTCCCGCTGACCTGCCGCACCTGCGTGGACTACACCAACGTGCTGGCCGACATCACCGTGGGCTACATGGGCGGGGAAGGCGAGCAATGGCTGCTGGTGCGCAACCACCGCGGCGAGGAGCTGCTGGGGCTGCTGGGCGACGAGGTCGTGACCAGCGCGCCCGGCAGCGCCGGCAAGCGCGCAAATCACGTGGCCGGTTTCCTGAAGAACACGGAACGCGCTGCCGGCGGGTTGCCGGTGCGCGGGATGCCGGACTGGCTGCGGCCGCTGGTCGGGTGGCTCATGCCGCGCATCGGGCCCCGCGGGCTCGAGTTCGCCCGGGCGCGCGTGGAGATGAAGGCGGTGGAGACGGTGCTGCACCTGGCCCGGCAGGCACCGCGGCGCATGCGCCACATGGTGCCGGCCCACGTGTGGAAGCTGGTCGAGCCCTACGGCCTGAAGCCGCCGGCGTCGAAGGACGACTGAACGGTCCGCCGCTCGATCAGCATCCCGGGAGCCGCCCTTTCCGGCAGGGCGGGCGCCGCAGGCGGTGTCCGGGCCTTTTTTTGCGTCGCGGTCTGTACAGGGTGCCCGGCTGGCGCACAGCGCCTCCCGGCTGTGGAACAATGGGAAGATGCGCATCGTCCTCGACCAGGTCAGCAAGCACTATCAGGCGGGCGAACACCGCCAGACCGTGCTCGACGAAGTCGGCGCCGCCTTCGACAGCGGCCGTTTCGTCGCCGTGCTGGGCCGCAGCGGCTCCGGCAAGTCGACGCTGCTGAACCTGATCGCGGGTTTCGACGAACCGAGCGCCGGGCGCATCGCCATCGGCGAGCAGCAGCTGAGCGACGCGCCGGACCGAGAGCGCACGCTGTTCCGCCGCCGCCATCTCGGCTTCGTGTTCCAGTTCTTCAACCTGCTGCCCACGTTGACCGCCGGCGAGAACGTGCGCCTGCCGCTGGAGCTGCTGGACGTGCCGGCCGGCGAGGGCCGTGAGCGCGCGGATGCCGCGCTGGCGGGCGTGGGCATGGCCGGGTTCCGGGACCGCTTCCCCGAGGAGCTGTCCGGCGGCGAGCAGCAGCGGGTGGCCATCGCCCGGGCGCTCATCCACGAGCCCGCCATCGTGCTCGCCGACGAGCCCACCGGCAACCTGGACCTCACCACGGCGCAGCAGGTGGTGGAACTCCTCGACGACGCCTGCCGCCGTCAGGGCACCACCCTGATCATGGCGACCCACAGCACCGAGGTCGTCGGCTATGCCGACGAGGTCTACGAGGTGCGCGAGGGACGCCTGGAGCGCCAGTGACCAGTCTGCGGCGCCAGTCCGCCATCCGTTTCTATCTGCGCCATCCCGTCCAGCTGGCACTCGCCCTCGCCGGCATCGCGCTCGGCGTGGCGGTGGTCGTCGCCATCGACCTGGCCAACGCCACGTCGTTGCGCGCCTTCGAACTCTCCCGGGAACTCACCTCCAGCCGGGCCAGCCACTACGTGGAGGCGGCCGGCGGCGCGCTGGACGAGGCGGTCTACACCCGGGTGAAGACGGAGCTGGGGCTGGATCTCGCGGCACCGGTGGTGGAAGGCCGCGTGCTGCTGCCCGGCTACGGCGAGCGCTCCGTGCGCCTGCTGGGCATCGACCCGGTGGCCGAGCTCGCCTTCGACGAGGCCCTGCAACTGGTCAGGCGCGGGAGCGACGGCCAGGGTCTGGACGTGCGGCCGCTGATCGCCGAGCCGGGCACGGTGCTGCTGCCGGAAGCCTTCGCGGCCTCCCTGGGTCTGTCGACGGGCGACGAGCTCACCGTCACGGCACGGGAGACCAACCATACCTTGCGCGTGCGCGGTGTGGTGGTGCTGGAGGCCGGCCGCGGCTCCGGCGAGTCGGGGCCGGTCATCGCCGACATCGGTACGGCCCAGGAAGTGCTCGGCCGGCTGGGCGAACTGAGCCGCATCGAGCTGGCGCTGGACGAGGCGCAGGCGGAGCGGATCGGCGACGACCTCGGGCCCGGTGCGGTGCTGGTACCCGCCGGTTCCGGTAACGACGTCACCGGCGAGATGCTGCGGGCCTTCCGCATCAACCTGACGGCGCTGAGCCTGCTCGCACTGGTGGTCGGCATGCTGCTGATCTACGCCACCATGTCCTTTGCCGTGGTGCGCCGCCGCCGCAGCCTCGGCACGCTGCGTGCCATCGGCGCCACCCGCCGGGATGTGGCCGGCGACATCCTGGCCGAGAGCGTGCTGCTCGGCGTGGTTGCCACCGCCGCCGGCCTGGCGCTGGGCTGGATCCTGTCCCGCTCGCTCACCGACCTGGTGCTGGCCACCATCAACGACCTCTACTTCACGGACCGGGTCAGCCCGGACGGTTTCTCCTGGTTCCCCTTCGTCAAGGCGGGCCTGCTGGGCGTGGGAGCCACCGTGGTCGCCGCCCTCAGGCCGGCGATGGAGGCGGCCAACGAGCCGCCCCGCACGGCCATGACCGACATCGCGCGGGAGCGCACCATGCAGCGGCGCTTCAGGGCCGGTCCCGCGGTGGCGGCCGTCGCCTTCCTGGGGGCGGCGGCGCTGATCGCGTGGCCCGGCGCGGGCCTGGTGCCCGCCTTCGCCGGGCTGTTCCTGGTGCTGGCCGGCTATGCCCTGCTGATACCGCCCGGCACCGCCCGGCTGCTCTCCGCCGCACAGGCGGCCACCGGCCGGCGGCTGGGCCTGCCCGTACGGATGGCCGTGCGCGGCGCCGTCGCCTCGCTGTCGCGCACCGGCATCGCCGTCACGGCGCTGGCCGTGGCCGTGGCCACGGTGGTGGGCATAGGTGTCATGATCGACAGTTTCCGCGGCAGCGTCACCGACTGGCTCGACCAGTCGCTGATCGCCGATTACTACGTGGTCACCGAGGGCGCCGGCGCGCAGGGATTCAGCCGGGCGGAAATCGAGCGCCTGGCGGCCGTCGACGGCGTCGCCGGCACCAGCCTCTCGCGCACCATCACGCTGCCGACGGCAGCCGGCGAGGTGTCGGTGCGCGCGGCGAAGGCCGGGCCGCGGGGCTATGGCGAGACGCTGGTAGCCGGCGATCCGGAGACGGCCTGGGCGGCGCTGGAGGAAGGCGACGGCATCCTGCTGGCCGAGGCCTTCGCCAACCTGCGCGGCCTCGAGGTGGGCGACACCCTGACGCTGCCGGCAGACCGCGGCCGGCACGAGTTCCGCGTGCTCGGCGTCTTCCGCGACTACCGCACCGCCGGCAGCTCCGCCATGCTGCCTTATCACGTGGCCACCGACCTGTGGGGCTACGAGCCGCCCAACGGCGTCGGCATCTACCGCGAGCCGGACGCGGACCGCCAAGCCATCGAAGACGCGCTCGGCGCCTTCGCCGCGGAGCGCGGCGACGTCACTCTCGCCGCCAACGAGGAGATCCGCCGAATCACGCTGAACGTGTTCGACCGCACCTTCGAGATCACCGGCGTGCTGCGGCTGCTGGCCGGCATCATCGCGTTTTTCGGCATCCTGAGTGCGCTCCTCGCCCTGCAGCTGGAACGCAGCCGGGAAGTCGCCACGCTGCGGGCCGTCGGTTTCACCCGGGCCCAGACCGGCGCGAATTCCCTCGCCCAGACCACGCTGCTGGGCGTGGTCTCCGGCCTCCTGGCGCTGCCGCTGGGTGTGGTTCTGGCCGCCCTGCTCATCTACGTCATCAACCAGCGCTCCTTCGGCTGGACCATGGGCTTCGTGGTGGCGCCGGAGCAGCTGATCACGGGCATCGCACTGGCCGTGGCGGCGGCCTTCCTGGCCGGTCTCTATCCCGCCCGCCGGCTGGCGCAGCAGCCCATCGCCGCCAACCTGCGGGGAGAATGAGGATGACCGTGGGCCATCGCCTCCTGCCGCCGCTGCTTGCCGCCCTGCTGGCCGGCTGCGGCGCGCCGCCGGCGGACGAGCCCGAAGCCGGCGACACCGCCAACGTCACCACCTTCCTCGGCAGCGCGGAGGACGACGCGCGCTACGCCCGGGCGGATGCGCCGCGGGAATTCCGCTTCCCCGAGGATCACGGTGCTCACCCGGACTACCGCACGGAGTGGTGGTACCTGACCGGCAACCTGGAGACGGACGCGGGCCGGCACTTCGGCTTCCAGATGACCTTCTTCCGCTTCGCCATCGCCGCGGAGCCGCCCGAACGGGCCTCGGCGTGGGCCACCGACCAGTTGTGGATGGCGCACGTCGCCGTCACCGACACCGAAAGCGGCACCTTCCACGCCGACGAGAAGTTCGAGCGCGAGGCGCTCGGGCTGGCGGGGGCGCGCACCGCCCCGTTCCGGGTCTGGCTGGACGACTGGCAGCTGGCGAGCCTCGGCGACGCCGGCTGGTTCCCGCTGCGTCTGGTCGCCGACGCCGACGGCTTCGGCCTGGAGCTCGAGATCGCCGCGGGCAAGCCGCTGGTGCTGCAGGGCGAGGACGGGCTCGACCCGAAAGGTCCGGAACCGGGCAACGCCTCCTATTACTACTCCTTCACCCGGCTGCCAGCCGCGGGCAGTGTGCGGGTGGGCGGCGACGAACACGCCGTGGAAGGCCTCGTGTGGACGGACCGGGAGTGGAGCACCAGCGTACTCGGCCCCGGCGTGGAAGGCTGGAACTGGTTCGCCATCCAGCTCGACGACGGCTACGACCTCATGTACTACCGGCTGCGCCAGACCGACGGCGGCACGGCACCGTACTCCGGCGGCATCCTGGTGGGCCCGGACGGGGAAGTGGCGGCCCGCTTCGGCGCGGACGAGGCCCGCCTGGAGGGTACCGGACACTGGACCAGCCCGCAGACCGGCGTGCGCTACACGGTGGCCTGGCGGCTGCAGGTGCCGCGCCTCGGTATCGACCTGGCGGTGACGCCGAGGCTGGCCAACCAGGAGCTGGACCTGACCGTGCGCTACTGGGAGGGGGCGCTCACCGTCGAGGGCGAACGTGACGGCAACCCGGTCACCGGCGCAGGTTATGCGGAGCATGCCGGCGTCTCTGCTCGGGGGGAGTAAGCGCCGGAAGGGTTTGTACGGCCCGGCGGACGGCGTTATCGTAACGCCCCCGGCCGCAGCGTGAGCAGCCTCCCATGAACGTCACCGGCAACGTCCCCGGCGAAAACTTCCGGACCATCTGGCTGCACCCGGAAGATGCGGGTGTCGTGCAGATCATCGACCAGCGCCGCCTGCCCCATCGCTACGAGGTCTTCGACCTGCACACCCACGCCGACGGCGCCTTCGCCATCCGCGAGATGCTGGTGCGCGGCGCGCCGCTGATCGGCGCCACCGCGGCCTGGAGCGTGTATCTGGCCGCGCTGGAAGCGAACCGGGCAGGCCTCGCAGGCGAAGCCGCGCGCTCGTTCATCCGCGAGGCGGCAGACGCACTGGCCGCGACCCGGCCGACGGCGGTGAATCTGCGCTGGGGCATCGAGCGCATGCTGGCCGCCCTGCGACAGGCCGGCGACGACGAGCTGGCGCACCGGCTGCGCGCCGAGGCCGAGGCCGTCTGCGAGGAAGACGTGGAGATCTCCCGGCGCATCGGCGAACAGGGCGTCGAGCTGCTGGCGGCGATCGCCGAGCGCAAGAACGGCGAGCCGGTCAACATCCTCACCCACTGCAACGCCGGCTCGCTGGCCACCATCAACTGGGGCACCGCCACCGCGCCGATGTATCTCGCGCAGGAACGGGGCATCCCCATCCACGTCTGGGTGGACGAGACCCGGCCCCGCAACCAGGGCTCCCAGTTGACGGCCTGGGAACTGGCGGCCAGCGGCATCGACCACACCGTGATCGTGGACAACGCCGGCGGCCATCTCATGCAGCACGGCCTGGTGGACATCTGCATCACCGGCACCGACCGCACCACCCGTGCCGGCGACGTCGCCAACAAGATCGGCACCTACCTGAAGGCCCTGGCCGCGCGGGACAACGGCATTCCCTTCTACGTGGCGCTGCCCTCCACCACCATCGACTGGGACATCGCTGACGGGCTCGCCGACATCCCCATCGAGGAACGCAGCCCGGAGGAAGTCACCCACATCGCCGGCCTGGACGGCGGCGAGGTACGGCTGGTGCAGACGGTGGCCGACGACTCGCCGGCCGGCAACTACGCCTTCGACGTGACGCCCTCGCGGCTGGTCACCGGGCTCATCACCGAGCGGGGCATCTGCGCCGCAAGCGAGGAAGGCCTGGCCGCCCTGTTCCCGGAACGCGCCGGCACGGCAGCCTGAGGCCGCTGGCGGTGACTCCCCAGGCGCCCATCGACGAGGGCTATACCAAATACGACGTGGACTGGCGCCCGGCGCCGGCCCTGCCGGCCGACGCGGTGCGGGAACTCAATGACTGCCGCAACCGGCTGCACGACGCCGGCCTCGTGGGCTACTACGACGAACACGGCGTGGGCTACGGCAACCTCAGCCTCCGCGGCCCGCGCTCCGGCAGCTTCATCATCAGCGGCACCCAGACCGGCCACATCCCGCGCACCGACGCGAGCCACTATGCCCTGGTGACCGGTTACGACATCGACGCCAACCGGGTCGCCTGCGAGGGACCGATCCAGGCCTCCTCGGAGGCGCTGACGCATGCGGCCATCTACGAGCTCGACCCGTCCATCCGCGCGATCGCCCACGTGCACAGCGGCGAACTGTGGCACCGGCTGAAGGACCGGATACCGACGACGGCGCTGGAAGTGCCCTACGGCACGCCGGAGATGGCCCGCGAATTCCGCCGCCTGTACGAGCAGACGGACTTCGTCCGCGCGGGCGTGGCGGTGATGGCCGGCCACGACGAGGGGCTGGTCGCCTTCGGCGCCACCATCGCGGAAGCCGCCGACCGCATCCTGGCCCTAACCCTCCGGTAGGAGGGCCTTCAGGCCCGACCCGGCTTTCTATTGGCTTAGGCCCGCCATCGGGGCTGAAGCCCCTCCAACAGCAGTCGGGCCTGAAGGCCCTCCTACCCGTCTTTTCGGCCGAGGGTGGTCGCGATGACGCGCCAGACGGCCGGGTTGAAGCCCAGGCCGAGGTGGGAGCCCGGCACGCGGATGTTGCGGGCCTGGGAGTTGTAGCGGTCGATGGAGGCACGCCAGGAGACGACGCCGTCCGTCTTGCTGTAGATCGAGGTGACCGGACAGCGGATGCCTTCCATGTTGCGTTCGTGCGCGGCGATCTCGAACCGGTCCAGGTCCAGGTTCTCGCGCTTCGCGAACTCTTCGCCGACCCGCGTGTATTTCGGGCCGCCGACGATGGGGGTGCCCATGGTGATGACCTCGCGTACGAGCTCGGGCGCCTCGCGGGCGATCTCCCGCATGACGACGCCGCCGAGGCTCCAGCCGATCAGCGTCACGGTCTCGCCCGCGGACTCGTGCAGTTCCCGCACGTGCACTTTCAGCGTGGCGACGTAGTGCGTCACCTTGCCCTGGTTGCGGCCGAGCCCCCAGTGGTGCACGTCGTAACCCAGGCACTTCAGGTAGCGGTACAGCGGGTACATCGAGACGTCGCTGGCGCCGTAGCCCGGCGCGAGCACCACCGGCCTGCCGTCGCCCCGGGGCACGAACGCGATCCAGGGCCAGAACGCCGCGAGACCCAGCCCCTCCAGCGGGGCGCGGACCTCGAGCAGACCCAGCAGGGGCGGCGGCGGCGAGATGGTGGTCTGGTTCATGGCAAGGCTCCTGTCTGCCCGGGCGGCCCGGACGCCCGCTGCGCCGCATCATACCGCGGTTGCTCAGCCCGCACCCGTCAACCGGCTGCCCAGCGCCTTCAGCGCCTGGACGATGATCCACAGGAAGGCCAGCGGCAGGAGGATGGTCTGCAGCACGAATATCACGATGAGATTCACGATGTGCTCGCTCGCGTTCGAGACACGCGCCTGGAGGTCGTCGAGCCGCTGCTTCACGTTCATCGACTCCAGCGAGTCGTCCAGCATCGCGCCGAGGCGGCCCATCATCGTGTCGGCTTCGGGTGCCGGCGGCGCCGCCTCCTCGTTCAGCGCCTCGATCTGCTCCCGGGTGGTCTCCAGCGCCAGGGTCGCCGCCTCCTGTTCCGCCACCAGGAAGGTATCGAACACCGCATTCGTGCCCAGCACCAGCAGCGGCACGGCGAAGCGCAGGAACAGCACGATGAGCAGGATGCGCACGGCGGGCCCGTCCCAGCGCCGCGCGTGCTGCGACGGCCACCAGATCACCG
>Ga0209943_1000987_pt1 | contig 18407 bp, 11 predicted proteins | sample SalPonR1_B_D2_MG_FD_185698 | JGI IMG/M metagenome (GOLD analysis project Ga0209943, IMG submission 185698) | Salt pond soil microbial communities from South San Francisco under conditions of wetland restoration - Salt Pond MetaG R1_B_D2_MG... ... | reverse complement strand
AGACCACGTTGCTGTCCGGCTCGAGCCGCCGGCGCAGCTCCTCCGTGAGCGTGGTCTTGCCGATGCCCGCCTCGCCGCCCACCAGTGCGATGGCGCCCTGGCCGCCGTCTGCGCGCTCTCTGAGCGCTTCGAGTGTCGACAGCGGCTGTTCTCTTTCTACGAGCAAACAATCCTCCTCCGCCCGGGCTCGTCAAGGCCGAACAGTCGCGTTTCTCCGGAATATGAGTACCCAGTATCCGAAAATTAGGTACCGGATGGCAAAAACCGGGGGTGTGCACGGAAGTCACGGCGGCGTCGAGTTGTTGCAATGGCATTGCGCATGGTCGATCGACCATACGCCGACAGGATTATGTCCAGCAGGGGGACTACATCATGAACGCACGGCCTGCCTTCAAGGCATTCATCTTCCTCTTACTCATGTTGCTGCTGAGCGTCGGACTGACCGGCTGCCTCGGCGATGACGACGACGGCAGCGACGTTCCGCCGCCGCCACCACCCGCCGCCAGCAGCGACGCCGATCTCTCGGCCCTGAGCGTTTCGGACGGGACGCTGGACCCTGCGTTTTCACCGGATGTTACCGACTACGCGGTCACCGTCGGCAACGACGTCACCGAAATCACGGTGACGGCGACCGCCAGCGACGATGCCGCCACGCTCACCGTGGGCGGTGCGGCGAGCGCCTCCGGCGCAGCCTCCGCGCCGGTGGCCCTCGCGGTCGGCACGACCCAAATCGATATCGTCGTGACCGCCGAGGACGGCACCACGAAGACCTACGCGATCGCCGTCACCCGGGAGCCGTCCAGCGATGCCACGCTCTCCGCGCTGGAACTCTCGGCGGCGGCGCTGAACGAGACGTTCGACCCGGAGACGACGGCCTACACCGCGGACGTCGCCAGCGACGTCGATAGCACGACGGTGACGGCCACCGCGAACGACGAGGCGGCTGCGCTGCAGATCGACGGCACCGCCGTCGCGTCGGGCACGGCCAGCGACCCGATCGCGCTGGAGGTGGGCGAGAACACGCTCACTGTCACCGTGACGGCCGAAGACGGCACGACCACGGAGTCCTATACCGTGACCATCACGCGCGCCGCGCCGCCCGTCGTCTCCACTGAGGTCAGCATCCTGGTGCTCAGCGCGGAGGCACGGCTGATCGAAGGTGCCACTCTCACGGTGGAGTCCAGCGGCGAGACGGCGACCACGGGCACCGACGGCCGCGCCACGCTGCCTGTCCCGGAGGAGAGCCGGCAGCTGGTCCGCGTCACCGCGCCGGGCTACCTGCCGCAGACTCTGCCGCTGAACCTGCCCGCCCAGGCGCGGCCCGGCGTCTTCAAGGTCGCCCTGATCGCCGAGGCCGATCCGCTGCAGATCGCCGCCGCCGAGAGCGGCGGCAGCGCCGCGGGCGCGGACGGTGCCTCCGTGACATTGCCCGCCGGCGCGCTCGTCGACGCCGCGGGCCAGCCCGTCACCGGCGCCGTGGACGTCTACATCACCCCGCTGGACGTCGCCGACGACCGCGCCTTTGCCGCCTTCCCGGGCGGCTTCGAGGCCGAGAACGCCGCCGGCGATGCCGGCTTCATGCTGAGCTACGGCACGGTGGACTTCCGCTTCGAGCAGAACGGCGAGGTGCTGAGTCTCGGCGCCGGCCAGACGGCTACCATCGAGATCCCCATCTACGTGCCGAATGACTCCAGTGGCGCGCCACTGACGGAAGGCGCTGCCATCCCGCTCTGGTCCCTCGACGAGGCCGCGAGTCGGTGGCTGGAGGAGGGCCAGGGCACGGTTGTCGCCTCCGCGTCCTCGCCCACCGGCTTCGCGCTGCGCGGTGAGGTGTCCCACTTCAGCTGGTGGAACTGCGACGATTTCCGCGTCAGCGGCGAGATTGACGTCACCATCGACTGCTCCGGTCTGGGCGTCACCTGTACGTCCGAGGTGCCCGTGCCGGCCTCCAACCTGGTCTGCGAGGGAGGCGGCGATGGCGGCCCTCGCTATTCCGGTATGTTCGGCCTGAGCCGCGGCGCTACGCTGCCTCGCCTGCCGGTGCCGAGCGGCACCGATCTCGATTGCTCGGTGGATGCAGACGGGGGCATTGCGGCCACAACCGACCCCGACCCGGTCAATGCCGCCGTAGGCGCCGTGCTCCCGGTCGACGTGATCCTGGAACCCGCGCACCTGAACGACGACCGCTTCCTGCCCGGCGAGCGGCTGCGCGGCGAGATGACCGCCGTGGGCGAGATCCACACCTATCGCTTCGACGGCATCGCCGGCGAGATCTTCCGCCTGACCGCCTACCCGGCGACGGACGGCACGTCCGGCCCCGGGCTTACCGGCAACCTGGGCGCCACGGTTTCCGTCTGGTCCGGCGATACCGAACTCGCCAGCGCGCCGTTCGAGAGCACGATCGCCGGCGAGATCGAGCTGACCCTGCCCGCCGAGGGCGAATTCGAGGTCCGTTTCCGGGCCGACGGCAAGGTGCCGGGCTGGTATCTGGCCACCACGGAGCTGCGCTCGCCGTCTCTCTCCGGAGCCAACGGCAAGCTTGCCTTCCTGTCCCGCGATCGGGGCAGCACAGGCCGTCCCGGCGCGCGGCTCTACACCGTGCCCCAGGGGGCGAGCCCGTATCTGGAGCTGTCTGACGAGTTCGCGGATGAGTTCACCCCCGACGGCGTGCGCTTCAACCCGGCCAGGTTCACCCGCGCCCGGGAGCTGCCCTACTATCGCGAGGTGGTCCCCGGTCGGATCATCTACCTGGCCGACCATGACACGCCGGGCACCTATGAGCTCTACATGGTGGATCTCGCCAGTCCCGGTGCGGCGACGAAGCTGAACGGTGCCGAGACGGCGAGCGGGGAGGTGAGCTATTTCCGCGTGAGCCCGAACGACCCCACCCGTGTCGTCTACCGGGTCGGCGGCGAGAACTTCGGCCGCCAGATCTGGTTCGTCGACACCGACGACCCGGGCAACTCCGTGCGCCTCGCCGAGCCGCTCTCCGACCCGCTCTACAGCGGCAATCAGGCCCATTTCGAGTTCGTGGCCGGCGGAGACGCCGTCGTCTACCAGGCCGACTACACCACCGACAACAACCTGGAGGACGGCGATCTCTACTTGGTGGACCTGGACGATCCCACGACGGCAACCCGGTTGAATGCGCCACTGGACCACGACGCCGGCGAGCGGATCGAGCAGTTCGATTCGCGCAGCGCGGTCAGTCCGGACGGCAGTCTGGTCGCCTATGTCGCGAACCTGGCCGACGAGAACGGCGTGCTGCATCTCGTCGACGTCAGCGACCCGGGCAATGCCGTCCCGATCCAGCTCGACGACGTCAACGAGGAACGCACGCTCGGTATGCGGTTCAGCCCGGACGGCACGAAGCTGGTTGCGGTGCGCGACCGCTTCAGCGGGGCGGGCAACGGGCCCCTCTACCTGGTCGACGTCACCGACCCCGCGCAGCCCGCCGCCGCGCAGCGCCTGGACGACTTCATCAACCCGGATTACATCTGGATCGCCCCCGACAGCACGTTCGTGCTGGCCTGGCGCAGCGAGAGCATCCGCCGTTACAACTTCGCCGCGCCCGGCGACTTCGTCTTCGAGTGGAATTTTCCGGCACCGGCCAGTGTCTATCGGCTCCGCTTCACCGCCGATGGCACCGCCTTCGTGGCACAACTGCACGACGACGCGACCAGTCTGGGCCAGCTCTGGCTGCACGTGCTCGGCGAGGATCGCACGACCCAGACAAGGATCGGGCCGCGGGACGAGGCCTTGGCCGACAGCGACTATGGCGTGATCTACTTCGATCTCGCGGCGGACGGCGACACCGTCTACTACATGGCGGACCTCGTCTTCCGGGAGGGCGAGATCTTCCAGACGACGCTGACGGACCCGGACGGCGACCGGCAGGTCGTGGTCGAGCGCGTAGACGACCAGGTCATCATCGATACGCCGGCCGACGGCCGCAATCCCACCTTCCTGATTCTGGAGGCCGGTCAGAACCCGGCCCCCTGAACCGTGCGACGACGGCCCGCCGGGGGTCCGGGACACCTGCTTCGGCAGGACCCCTGCCCCGAAACCCCCGGCGGGCCGTCCCTCCCCGGCAAGGCAGGAGGGCCTTCAGGCCCGATCCTCCTTGTCCTGCCAGGCCGGCCCTTCTATGGGCGTTGGCCCGCCATCGGGTGGGGTGGACTGCGGGGGACGCTCACGTGGGAGGGGCTTTAGCCCCGATATTCGCCTGAGGTGGCCGAATGCTAATCGGGGCTGAAGCCCCTCCTACAGGCCCATTGAAGTCTGCGCTGCATCCAGGACGACCCCGCAACCCTTACCCACCCGCTGACGGGCCCATGGCCGAGAGGTTTGGCACCAGTCAGCAGGCGTAGCTGACTGGCGGATCCTTTCGGCAACTCCGAGGCGGCCGTCATGCGGGGGTATCCATCGCCGCGACCTTTTGTCGGGAGCAAGATGGATACCCCCGCAGGGCGGCCACGAAAGAAGGGAGCTCTGGCAGGGCCCGGATCGGGCCTGAAGGCCCTCCTACACGCGTATCCTCGCTTGCGTTACAATTGCCTGTTCGGTGAGCGCGCTCCCGAGACCGGGCGAAAGTGGCGGAATTGGTAGACGCGCAGGATTTAGGTTCCTGTGGGGCAACCCGTGAGAGTTCGAGTCTCTCCTTTCGCACCACTCGACCCGGGCGAGTCCCGGGCCGGTCCCGGTTCTGTAGCGAGCGAGCCGCCTTTTTTTTATTCACGGTTCAAAAAGTAAGTACGGATGTCCGAGAACATGCAGGTTTCAGTGGAAGCCACCGGTAATCTGGAGCGACGCCTGCGCGTCGAGGTGCCGGCTGAGCGCATCAACAAAGAGATCGAGAACCGGCTGCGCCGGGTCGGCAGGACCGCCAAGATCAAGGGGTTCCGGCCGGGTAAGGTGCCTGCCAAGGTCATCCGGCAGCGCTACGGCGACCAGGTGCGCCAGGAAGTGCTCTCGGAGATGATGCAGACCAGCTACTCCGAGGCCCTGCAGCGCGAGAGCCTCGTGCCCGCCGGCGGCCCGCAGATCCAGCCGGAGAAGGCCGGCGACGAGGGTCTGGTCTACACGGCCACCTTCGAGGTCTACCCGGAGGTGGAACTGAAAGACCTGGACAAGATCTCGGTCACCCGCCCCGTGGTGGAGATCAGCGCGGCCGACGTGGACGAGATGATGGAGAATCTCCGCCGGCAGAAGGCCGAATGGGAGAACGTCGACCGGCCGGCCGCGGAGGGTGACAAGGTGATTGTCGATTTCGAGGGCTCCATCAAGGGCGAGCCCATCGAGAACGGCAAGGGCGAGAAGATCCCGGTGATCCTGGGCGAGGGCCGCATGATCGAGGACTTCGAAAAGGCGCTCACGGGCGTGTCCCCCGGCGACGAGAAGACCTTCAAGGTCAAGTATCCCAAGGACTATCCCGCCGAGGACCTGGCCGGCAAGAAGGCCGAGTTCAAGGCCGTGGTCCACGAGGTGCAGGCCCAGGTGCTGCCGCCGCTGGACGAGGAACTGGCGAAGGCCTACGGCGTCGAAGAAGGTGGCGTCGAGCAGCTGCGCGCCGACGTCGAGGACAACATGCGCCAGGAACTCGAGGGCCGCATCAAGGCGGACATGAAGGAGCAGGCCATGGAAGGGCTCCTCAGCCATAACCCGCTGGACGTCCCGGAGGCCCTGGTGCAGCAGGAGTCGCAGACCCTGCAGAGAGACGCCATGCAGCGCATGGGCATTGAGGACCCGGAGCAGGCGCCGGAGCTCGCCAACTTCCGCGAGACGGCGGAGCGCCGGGTGCGTCTGGGGCTGCTGGTGCAGCAGCTCATCAACGACAAGGACATCCAGCTCGACACCGACCGGCTGCGCGCCAAGGTGGAGGAGATGTTCGCCGGCTACGACCAGTCCGAACAGCTGATCTCCGCCTACCTGGGCAATCAGGACTTCATCTCCCGGCTGGGCCCGGTGGTGCTCGAGGAACAAGCCGTCGACTGGCTGATAGACAACGGCCAGTCGGACGAGAAAAAGGTGCCCTTCAAGGACTACATGCAGACCCCGTAGGAGGGGCTTCAGCCCCGACCCGGACCACAGGAAAACGTCAACCAAAGCATGTAGGAGGGCCTTCAGGCCCGATTCCGAAACGCAAGGAATCTGATTGGCGCGCACACACGAATTGAATCGCCGAGGCAAGAAAGAATGAACGAAACTGCAATGAACCTGGTGCCGATGGTGGTCGAGCAGACCGCCCGGGGTGAGCGCGCCTACGACATATTCTCGCGCCTGCTGAAAGAGCGCGTGGTGTTCGCCGTGGGGCCGGTCGAGGACGGCATGGCGAACCTCATCGTCGCCCAGCTCCTGTTCCTGGAGTCGGAGAATCCGGACAAGGACATCCACCTCTACATCAACTCGCCGGGCGGCGTGGTGACGGCGGGGCTCTCCGTGTACGACACGATGCAGTTCGTGAAATGCGACGTGAGCACCATCTGCGTGGGCCAGGCGGCCAGCATGGGCGCGCTCCTGCTGGCGGGCGGCGCGGCCGGCAAGCGTTTCGCGCTGCCCCATTCGCGCATCATGGTCCACCAGCCCAGCGCGGGCTTCCAGGGCCAGGCGACGGACATCGACATCCACGCCCGGGAGATCCTGGAGATGAAGCGCCGCCTGAATCACATCCTGGCCCACCACACCAAGCAGAGCGTGGAGAAGATCGAGCACGACACCGAGCGCGACAATTTCATGAGCAGCCAGGCGGCCGTGGACTACGGCCTCATAGACACCGTGCTCGAGCGCCGCACCGAACTGGCCACCCCGGAGGGTTCTCCGGTCAAGAAATAGCCGCTGGTTATAAGGCCTGCAACCGAGACATTCGTCTTTGCACGCCCGCACTTGCGCATGTTATATAAATCAGGTCTGAATGAGGCGTTCTGCGCGTAAAGACGCGGCCGGGAAGGAAATATTATGAGTGACGACACCCGCGGCAAGAACGACGAAGGCAAGCTCCTTTACTGTTCGTTCTGCGGCAAGAGCCAGCACGAAGTGCGCAAGCTCATTGCCGGCCCGTCCGTGTTCATCTGCGACGAGTGCGTGGAGCTCTGCAACGACATCATCCGCGAGGAACTCGAGGAGCATGCCGAGCAGGGCCGCACCAAGCTGCCGAAGCCCCACGAGATCAAGGCGGTGCTGGACGAATACGTCATCGGCCAGCAGCGCGCCAAGAAGGTGCTCTCGGTGGCGGTGTACAACCACTACAAGCGCCTCGAGAACAAGGGCAGCGCCAAGGGCGGCAAGGACGAGATCGAGCTCGCCAAGTCGAACATCCTGCTGATCGGCCCCACCGGCTGCGGCAAGACCCTGCTGGCCGAGACGCTGGCGCGGCTCCTGAACGTGCCGTTCACCATCGCCGATGCCACCACGCTCACCGAGGCGGGCTACGTCGGCGAGGATGTCGAGAACATCATCCAGAAGCTCCTGCAGAAGTGCGACTACGATGTGGACAAGGCCCAGACGGGCATCGTCTACATCGACGAGATCGACAAGATCTCCAGGAAGTCGGACAACCCGTCCATAACGCGCGACGTCTCCGGCGAGGGCGTGCAGCAGGCGCTGCTGAAGCTGATCGAGGGCACGGTCGCCTCGGTGCCGCCCCAGGGCGGGCGCAAGCACCCCCAGCAGGAGTTCCTGCAGGTGGACACCGGCAACATCCTGTTCATCTGCGGCGGCGCCTTCGCGGGCCTGGAGAAGATCATCCAGAACCGCTCGGCGAAGAGCGGCATCGGCTTCGTCGCCGAGGTGAAGAGCGTGGACGACGTGATGAACGTCGGCGAAGTGCTGCACGACGTGGAGCCGGAAGACCTCATCAAGTACGGCCTCATCCCGGAGTTCGTCGGCCGCCTGCCGGTGGTCGCCACCCTGGAGGAGCTGGACGAGGACGCGCTGGTCACCATCCTGGTGGAGCCGCGCAACGCCCTCACCAAGCAGTACCATCGCCTTTTCGACATGGAGAACGTGGAGCTCGAGTTCCGCGACGACGCGCTGCGGGCCGTCGCCCGCAAGGCCATGGCGCGCAAGACCGGCGCGCGGGGTCTGAGGACGATCCTGGAGAACGTGCTGCTCGACACCATGTACGACCTGCCCTCCGCGGCGAGCGCCCGCAAGGTGGTGGTGGACGAGGCCGTGGTGACCGGCGAGACCAAGCCCTACGTCATCTACGAGTCGGACGAGCCGGCGCCGGTGGCCGTCGAGGAAGAGCGCCGGCCCACGGGCTCCGACCGGCACTGAGCCGCTCCGCCCGGCAGCTCCGCTCCCGGGCCGCAGCCGTCCCTTCGACGGGGCTTGATCGGCCGCGCCGAGGCCCCATATCCCGTGTCAATCCGGCTGTGAATCCGGGTATCCTGTGCAAGTGATACGGCAACGGATATCCGCTGAATCCGCATATTCCCCGTCTCCCGCGCGCCGGGAGACTACAAGCCACGAGGTCTGATCAGTGTCCAACGAAGATCTTCTAACGACCGAATCCGGCCGGGAACGCCACGGCATCCCGGTGCTGCCGCTGCGCGACGTGGTCGTGTACCCCCACATGGTGATTCCGCTGTTCGTGGGCCGCGAGAAGTCCAAGGTGGCCCTGGATCTGGCCATGGAGGAGACCAAAGAGATCCTGCTGGTGGCGCAGCGCGAGGCCGAGACGGACGAGCCGGCCTCCCGCGACCTGTACGACATCGGCACCGTCGCCACCATCCTGCAGCTGCTGAAAATGCCCGACGGCACCGTGAAGGTGCTGGTGGAAGGCGGCGAGCGCGCGCACATCGACGCGCTGCACGAGGACGAGCATTTCTCCGCCGACGTCACCCTGCTGCCCGACGACGACCGCTACGACGAGCGCGAGATCGACGTGCTCACGCGCTCGATCATCGCCCAGTTCGAGCACTACGTGAAACTGAACAAGAAGGTGCCGCCGGAGATCCTCACCTCCCTGTCCGGCATCGACCAGGCGGGGCGCCTCGCCGACACCGTGGCCGCCCACATGGCGCTGAAGCTCTCCGAGAAGCAGCGCATCCTCGAGATCGAGGACGTGAAGACGCGGCTGGAGCAGGTGCTCGCGCTCATCGAGGGCGAGATCGACGTGCTGCAGATCGAAAAGCGCATCCGCGGCCGCGTCAAGCAGCAGATGGAGAAGAGCCAGCGCGAGTACTACCTCAACGAGCAGATGAAGGCCATCCAGAAGGAGCTGGGCGAGATGGAGGACGCGCCCAACGAGCTCCAGGATCTCGAGAACAAGATCGAGAAGGCCGGCATGCCGAAGGAGGTCAAGGAGAAGGCCACCGCCGAGCTGAACAAGCTGAAGCTGATGTCGCCCATGTCGGCGGAGGCCACCGTGGTGCGCAACTACATCGACTGGCTGGTGAAGGTGCCGTGGAAGAAATCCACCAAGATCCTGCGCGACCTCACGAAGGCCGAGGACGTGCTGGAAGCCGACCACTACGGGCTGGAGAAGGTGAAGGAGCGCATCCTCGAGTACCTGGCCGTCCAGCATCGCGTGAAGAAGCTGAAGGGCCCCATCCTCTGCCTGGTGGGACCGCCGGGTGTGGGCAAGACCTCGCTGGGACAGTCGATCGCCCGGGCCACCAACCGCAAGTTCGTGCGCATGTCGCTGGGCGGCGTGCGCGACGAGGCGGAGATCCGCGGCCACCGGCGCACCTACATCGGTTCGCTGCCGGGCAAGATCGTGCAGAACCTGGCCAAGGCGGAATCGCGTAACCCGCTGTTCCTGCTGGACGAGATCGACAAGATGGCCATGGACTTCCGCGGCGACCCGTCGTCGGCGCTGCTGGAGGTGCTGGACCCGGAGCAGAACTCCACCTTCAACGACCATTACCTGGAGGTGGACTTCGACCTCTCCGACGTGATGTTCGTGTGCACCGCCAACAGCCTGAACATCCCGCCGCCGCTGCTCGACCGCATGGAGGTCATCCGCCTGCCCGGCTACACCGAGGACGAGAAGGCGAGCATCGCCGAGCGCTACCTCGTGCCGAAGCAGCTGGAGGCGAACGGCCTCAAGGACGAGGAGCTGCACATCACCCGGCCGGCGATCTACCAGATCATCCGCCACTACACGCGGGAGGCGGGCGTTCGTAATCTCGAGCGCGAGATCGCCAAGATCTGCCGCAAGGTGGTGAAGGAACTGCTGCTGAAGAAGCAGAAGAAGCGGATGACGATCCGGCCGAAGAGCGTCAACCGTTATCTCGGCGTCGAGCGTTTCCGCTACGGCCGCGCCGAGGAGAAGGACCAGGTCGGTCAGGTCACCGGGCTCGCCTGGACCGAGGTGGGGGGAGAGCTCCTCACCATCGAGGCGGCCGTGGTGCCCGGCAAGGGCAAGCTGACCCATACCGGCCAGCTGGGCGAGGTGATGACCGAGTCCATCCAGGCGGCCATGACCATCGTGCGCGGTCGCAGCAAGCTGCTCGGCATCGACCCGGACTTCCACCAGAAGTCCGACGTGCACATCCACGTGCCGGAGGGCGCGACGCCCAAGGACGGCCCCAGCGCGGGCGTCGGCATGTGCACGGCACTGGTCTCGGCGCTGACCGACATCCCGGTCAAATCCGACGTCGCCATGACCGGCGAGATCACGCTGAGAGGCGAGGTGCTGCCCATCGGCGGCCTGAAGGAAAAGCTGCTCGCGGCACACCGCGGCAACATCACGACGGTGCTGATCCCGGAAGAGAACGCCAAGGACCTGGTTGAAATACCAAAGAACATCAAGGACAAGCTAAATATTCTTCCAGTGAAGTGGATTGACCAGGTGCTCGAGCTGGCGCTGCAGCACATGCCCGCGCCGGCTGCCGAGGAAGACACGGCCGCCGACAAGGAAGCGGCGAAACCCGCCGAGGACAAGGGCGGCGACGCCGTGCGGGCGCACTGAACGGGCAGGACGTCCGCGCGGTGCCGCAATTGCAGTCATGGGCGCTTTAGGAGTAGTCTGCCCCTTGAAACAGGGGGGTCGCGGAGTGTCCGTGCCTGAAATTTCTCGAAGAAGTCATCCGAGGGTGAGTAATGAACAAAGCTGATCTGATCGAAGCCGTTGCCGATTCAGCCGACCTTTCCAAGGCGGACGCGACGCGTGCAGTGGACGCTGTCCTGGACAGCATCACCGGTGCCCTGAAGCAGGGCAACACCGTATCGCTGGTAGGCTTCGGAACCTTTTCGGTGAAGCACCGCGCAGCCCGTCAGGGACGCAATCCGCGTACCGGCGAGACCATCCAAATCAGCGCCAGCAATGTGCCCGGATTCAAGGCTGGCAAAGGCCTGAAGGATGCCGTAAACTAGCCGGCCTTTCGGCACCGGGCTCGCCCGGTGTCGTGCTGCAGGGAGGTCGAAAGACCGCCTGATCGAACCGTCGGAACGCCCGGGTGCTTAGCTCAGCTGGGAGAGCGTCGCCCTTACAAGGCGAAGGTCGGGGGTTCGATCCCCTCAGCACCCACCAGCAATGGAGTGGTAGTTCAGCTGGTTAGAATACCGGCCTGTCACGCCGGGGGTCGCGGGTTCGAGTCCCGTCCACTCCGCCATAAGAAGAAGGGCCTCCACGCGGAGGCCCTTCGTTTATGAGGGTAGCGATTCAGAGTTCACGCCATGCTCCAGAACATCAGACAGAAGATCACCGGTCCGATGGCGCTCGTCGTCCTGGCCCTGCTGTGCATCCCGTTCATTTTCGTCGGCTACAACTACGGCGGCATGGCGCAGGGCGGTTTCGCGGTGAAGGTCAACGGCCAGGAGATCCCGCCGCAGCAGATCCGCGTGGCCTACCAGAACCAGGCGGCCCGCATCCGCGAGCAGCTGGACGAGATTCCGCCGGTGCTCGAGGACCAGCTCCGCCAGGCCGCCTACGAGGGCGTCATCCGCTCGACGCTCCTCACCCAGTACCTGCGCGAGCAGGGCTACCGGGTCAGCGACGCCGCCGTCCAGCAGTCCATACGCGAGATCCCGGTCTTCCAGGAGAACGGCCGATTCTCCTTCGAGCTGTATCGCGGCCTGCTCGCCGCCCGCGGCATTTCCCCGGCCGGTTTCGAGGCCGACCAGCGCCGCGCGCTGCAGATCGACCAGCTGCAGAGTGCGGTCGAGGCCACCGCCTTCTCCACGCCCTCGGAGCTGCGCCGCTACATCGAGCTGGACCGCGAGACCCGCACCATCAGCTATCTCGAGTTCGGCATCGAGGACTTCATGGACGCCGTCGAGATCGGCGACGAGGAACTGCAGGCCTATTACGACAGCCATCCGGAGCTGTTCCAGACCCCGGCCAGCGTCACCTTCGACTACATCGAGATCTCCCGGGACACCATCGCCGAGCGCGTCACGCCCTCCGAGGAGGAGCTTCGCGCCTACTACGAGGACGTGAAGGATTCCTACAGCCGGGACCAGGAACGAAACCCGAGCCACATCCTCATCACCGCCGACGAGCGCAGCGAGGACGAGGCTCGCACGCTGGCCGCCGAGCTGACCGAGCGGGCGAAGGCCGGCGAGGACTTCGCCGAACTCGCGGCCGAGTACTCCGACGACACGCTGAGTGCGGAGCAGGGCGGCGACCTGGGCTGGGTGGCCCGGGACCAGTTCGTCGAGCCCGTGGAAGAGGCGGTCTTCGACATGGCCGAGGGCGAGATCCGCGGTCCGGTGGAGAGCGAATTCGGCTTCCACGTGCTGCGCCTGGACGGCGTGCGCGGCGGCGGCTCGCCGAGCCTCGACGAGGTCCGCGACGAACTCGTGGCCGCCTATCGGGCCGAGCGCATCGGCGAGCAGTATCTCGAGCTCAGCAACGCGCTCGCCGACCAGCTCTTCGACACGCCGAACCTGGAAGAGGCGGCGGCGGCGCTGGACATGCAGCTACGCACGGCCGAGGACTACACCCGCAGCGGCAGCGCCGAGCTCGCGCCCGCGCCGATGCTGCTGGACACCCTGTTCGGCGAGAACGCCCTGGCCGAAGGCGCCACCAGCGACCTCCTGAACCTGGCCGAAGACCGGGTCATGGTCGTGCAGCTGACCGAGCGCCGGGAGGCCTCCCGCCAGCCGCTGGCCGACGTGCGCGACGAGGTCGAACGCCGGGCCCGCCGCGAGGCCGCCGCCGTCATGGCGCGGGCGAAGCTCGAGCAGCTGCGCGCGAACGTCGAGGGCGGCACGCCGCTCGAGGAAGCGGCCGCCGAGGTGGAAGCCGAGGCCGTGGCCGACCGCCAGATCAACCGCAACGCCCCGGACCTGCCCCAGGCACTGGTCGCGGCCGTGTTCTCCGCAGAGATGCCGGAAGACGGCGCCAAGGTGGGCAGCGTCGCCACCGCCGACGGCGGCTACGTGCTCTACCGCCTCACCGACATCTCGCCGGGCCGGCCCGAGGCCATCCCGCCGGAGCAGCGCGAACAGGCCCGCCAGGGCCTGGCCCGCCAGGCCGGCGTCTCGGACCTGAGCGCGTTCATCGACCAGCTGGTCGAAGAGGCGGAGATCGTGCGCGGCACGGCGGCGCCGTTCGACGACAGATTTTAATGTAGGAGGGCCTTCAGGCCCGACCGGCGCCTGCGTTTGTTAGAGCTGATCGGGGCTAAAGCCCCTCCTACATTTCTATCGATGTAGGAGGGCCTTCAGGCCCGACCTGCCAATAAGAAAAGAATCCGCGGGGGATTCATGCTCAGATTGAAGCTCCACTGGCAGATCGCCATCGCCATCTTCCTGGCGCTGATCGCGGGCATCTCCACCGGCCTGCTGCCGGCGGAGTCGCCAGGCCGCGGCTTTCTCACCGCCGGCTACGGCTTCATCGGCGACCTGTTCGTCAACGCGCTGAAGATGCTGATCGTGCCGCTGATCACCTCGTCCATCATCGTCGGCGTGGCCGGCATGGGGAAGGGCAGCGCCATCGGCCGCCTGGGCGCGCGCACGCTGCTCTTCTACGCCACCACCGGGCTGGCCGCCATCCTGGTCGGGCTGGTCCTGGTCAACATCTTCCAGCCGGGCATCTACAACGGCGAGCCCGCGAAGCAGCTGCTGGCGCTGGAGGCGAGCACCGAGGACGTGGAGGACCGGGTCGGCGGCCGCGACGCCAGCGACATCGTCGAGATCTTCATCCGCATGATCCCGCCCAACATCATCGCCGCCGCGGCGAACGGCGAGATGCTCGGGCTGATCTTCTTCAGCCTGCTGTTCGGCTACTTCATGACCCGCCTGGACGACGCCTACGCCGGCACGCTCTACCGGTTCTGGGAGGCGGTCTTCGAGGTCATGATGCGCATGACCGATCTCATCATGCGCTTCGCCCCCATCGGCGTGTTCGGGCTCATCGCCGGCGTCATCGCGAGCCTCGACTTCACCGAGGTGGCGGACTTCCTCACTATCCTCACGAAGTACGCGCTGATCGTTGCCGGCGCGCTCGCCATCCACACCTTCCTGACCCTGCCCCTGTTCCTGCGCTACATCGCTCGGGTGCGGCCGGCGGCCATGTTCAACGGCACCGCGCCGGCGCTGCTGACCGCCTTCTCCACCGCCTCGTCCTCCGCCACCCTGCCGGTGACCATGGAATGCGTGGAGGACAACGTGGGCGTCTCGAAGAAGATCGCGAGCTTCGTGCTGCCGCTCGGCGCCACCGTCAACATGAACGGCACGGCGCTGTACGAATGCGTCGCCGCCATGTTCATCGCCCAGGCCTACGGCCTCGAAATCACCCTCGGCGTCCAGTTCATCATCGTGCTCACGGCGCTGGTGACCTCCATCGGCGTCGCCGGCGTGCCCCAGGCCTCGCTGGTGGCGATCGCCATCATCCTGCAGACGATTGGTCTGCCGCTGGAAGCCATCGGCGTGCTGTTCGTCTTCGACCGCATCCTCGACATGGCCCGCACGGCAGTGAACGTCTTCGGCGACGCCTGCTGCGCGACCATCGTCGCGCGGCTGGAGGGCGAAGAGACGAACATCGCCCTCGAAAAAACGTAGGAGGGCCTTCAGGCCCGATCCTGGTTGTAGGAGGGCCTTCAGGCCCGATCCGGCTTTCTATCGGCATTGGCCTGCCATCGGGTGGACCAGGGTCGCGGGGACGCTCAGTCGGACGTCCTGTCCTCCTTCGCTTCGGCCGGGCCTCCTTCCCGCCGTCATGGCTCCAGTCGGCCCGGACGACCCCGCAACCCTGGTCCACCCGCTGACGGGCCCGCAGCCGAGAGGATCGGCACCAGTCAGCGGTCGATGCTGACTGGCAGCTCCTTCACGCCACCACAGGCGTGGCCGTCATGCGGGGGGTATCCGTCGCCGCGACTTTGTTCGCAGGAGCAAGACGGATACTCCCCGCAGGGCGGCCACAAAAGAAAGGGATCGGGCCTGAAGGCCCTCCTACCCCTCGGTGCCTTCGGTCTCGATCTTCAGCGACTCGCCGCAGTGCTTGCAGTGGATGGCGTCCGGGTCGTGGCGGGTCAGTCCGCACTCCGGGCACTTGTAGTGGACCTTCGACGGCTGGAACACGGTCCGCGCGAGTTGGATGAACAGCGCCACGCCCACCACCATGATGAAGACCGACAGCAGCTTGCCGGCCGGCGTCTTCATCGTGATGTCGCCGAAACCGGTCGTCGTCAGCGTCGCCACCGTGAAGTAGAGCGCATCGATGTAGCCGGCGGGTCCCGTGCGCTGGTCGAAGGCGAACACGAATACGAAAGACGTCGTGATGAAGATGAACACGAAGAGATTCACGGCGGCCAGGACCGAGTCCTCGTGCAGCCGGAAGAACCGGCTCTCGCGCCGCAGATCGCGGATCAGGTGATAGGAATGGATCAGGCGCAGGCCGCGGAGGATGCGCAGGAAGGCCAGTTCCTCGGTGAAGAACGGCGCCAGCAGCAGCGTGCCGATGACGAGGATGTCGGCAACGGTATAGATCCGGCTCAGCTCCTTCCGCGGGTTGGATGAAATCCACAGCCGTGCCGCCAGATCCGCCAGTATCAGAAGGCCGAGTCCGGCGTTAACGGCGTGCAGCAACGTCGTCTGCGGGATTGCCGCCGTCAGGATGAAGTAGACGATGGTGACCGCATCGAACGCGATCAGCCCGTAGCGGAAGCGGCGGGCGTTGCGGCTGCGGCCGGTGTAGAGCAACCGGATCCGTCGGTGAAGTTCCTGCATCAACGTCTTGCCTCGCGATGTCCGGCCGATGCGGCGGCAACGCCCGTTGCCGCTTCCCCGATAGCGGCTTCCTCCAGCGTGGCGAGTTCGGATGACCGGAGCCCCGCCGCCCGGGCCCGATCCAGTGCGGCTCGGGACGCGGCCACCACCGCGTCCGCCAGATTCGAATTGGCCGTATCCCGCAGCGCCCGGAACGCGGCCTGCAGCCGGAGCTGGACTTCGATCAGGCCCGCACCGTCCCGCGCGATCGGACGGAACGCGTCCTCCAGAACGTCTTCGGGCGTGATCGGTTCCACGAAGACGTGAGGATAAAGCACCTCGGGATCCTCCGCCGGCTGCCAGCGGGAGAGGATCGCGACGAGTCTGCCGATGACGGAGATGGCCGTGCCCGGATCGTTCACCGCGGGTGAGAGTGCGCGCGAGGCGATCTCCGAGAGGACGATGAGACCGAAGCGCGGATCCTCCTCGAAGGTGCGGTCGCGGCCGATCGAGAAGGTGCTGCGGATCCGCTCTTCGCTTTCCGGATCGAGGTTGCTCGCCGTCACGCGGACCAGCGGTGCCGCCAAATGCACGAAGCTGCCGGGCAATGCGGCAACGTAGATCCGGGCATCGAGCTCCGCGGCGCACTCTTCCAGTGCCTGCACGTCGAGGTACTGCACGTAACCGGTGTGCTGCGAAGCGACGGCCGTGAGGCGCTGCGGCAGGGTCTGCGGCATGGGATTGGCGCCGAGATACGGGCGCTCCACCCGGCGCTCGAAGGCGTCCCTGGCCGCCGCCTCGACGCGATCGAGCGTGTCGTGCATGCGGCCGAAGCTCATCAGGTGGCCGATCCAGTGGATCAGCGCGACGATCACGAGCGCGACGACCAGCACGGTAAACAGAAACAGGATGACCGTGCCGGAATCGTCATAGACATTCGCCCGCAGACCGATCAGCCCGAGCAGGCTGAACAGGAACGCGCCGAGGAAGGTGGCCAGCACGTTCTGGGTGGTGTGATCTTCCTGCAGCAGCGCCGTGGCGCGCGGCGTGGCAGTGCTCGCGGCCGCGGCGAAGGCCGAGACGGCGATGGACAGCGAGAAGGTCGTGACCGCCAGCATCGAGGACGCCAGCGTGACCAGGATCTGGCCGACCGCGTCCGCGCCGAGACGAGGCGCCAGCTCTGCCGGCACGAACGGCGACAGGAGACGGGCGAGTACCGCCGATGCCACGGCGAGGATGGCGAATCCGACCACCCTCACCCACACCTTGCGCAGCGTCCGGCGCAGCCAGAAGCCCATGCGCTGCCAGGGGAGGATGCGGGAGATCACCGGTGCACGGGTCCTGTGCTGCGGCTGATGCTTCCCTGTCTCTTCATGCGCGTCACGAATCCATCGGTCCGGTGCACGGCCGGGCTCTGGGTAGTATAGAGCAACGACGGTACAATGCCGGCACAGTCAGCCAGGCACGAGGGGATGCTATGGGATTTCTCGCAGGCAAGAAGGGGCTCATCGTCGGGCTCGCCAGTACCCGCTCCATCGCCTGGGGCATCGCCCAGGCCATGCACCGGGAGGGCGCCGAGCTCGCCTTCACCTACCAGAACGACAAGCTGAAGAAGCGGGTGGAGGATATGGCGGCCGAGGTCGGCTCCGAGCTCTGCTACCCGCTGGACGTGGCCTCGGACGAGGAGATCGACGCCGTCTTCGCCGGACTCGGCAAGGCCTGGGACGGGCTCGACATCCTCGTCCACTCGGTGGGCTTCGCCCCCCGGGACCAGCTGGCCGGCGGTTACCTCGAGAGCGTCACCCGCGAGGGCTTCCAGATCGCCCACGACATCTCCAGCTACAGCCTGGCCGGCCTCACCAAGGCCGCGCTGCCGATGATGGAGGGCCGCGACGCCTCGGTCCTGACGCTGACCTACCTGGGCGCCGTGCGCGCCGTGCCCAACTACAACGTCATGGGCCTGGCCAAGGCGAGCCTCGAGGCCAACGTGCGCTTCCTGGCCGCCGACCTGGGCGAGCAGGGCATCCGCGTGAACGGCATCTCGGCCGGCCCCATCAAGACCCTGGCGGCAGCCGGCATCGGCGGCTTCCGCAAGATGCTGAAGCACGTGGAGCAGGTCTCGCCGCTGAAACGCAACATCACCGCGATGGACGTGGGCAACACGGCGGCGTTCCTGTGCTCGGACCTGGCCGCGGGCATCACCGGCGAGATCGTCTACGTGGACGGCGGGTACCACAACATCGGCATGTCGCTGGACGACTGACGAACCGATGTAGGAGGGCCTTCAGGCCCGATTCGGCTTTCTAGTG
>Ga0209943_1000986_pt1 | contig 18416 bp, 20 predicted proteins | sample SalPonR1_B_D2_MG_FD_185698 | JGI IMG/M metagenome (GOLD analysis project Ga0209943, IMG submission 185698) | Salt pond soil microbial communities from South San Francisco under conditions of wetland restoration - Salt Pond MetaG R1_B_D2_MG... ... | reverse complement strand
TTAGCAACTATTTTTTCTTCAACATAAGCAGTTGCCTTACCTATTCCTATACTACCTTTAATTTTTACAATTTCTGTAACTAGCCTTAAAGTATCTCCAGGAACAACCATTTTTTTAAATTTAACGCTCTTCATACCTCCGAAGTAAGCTATTTTACCTTTGAATTTTTCTTCACTTAAAAGTGCAAATGCACCGGTTTGTGCCAAGGCTTCTAAGATTAGTACCCCTGGCATTACAGGATTGTCTGGAAAATGTCCTCTAAAAAAATACTCGTTGTAACTTACAGATTTTACTGCCACTGCTTTTTTTCCTTTTTCCAATTCTAATATTTTATCTATCAGTAAAAAAGGTTCTCTATGAGGAATTACTTTTTTAATTTCATTTATATCATACATAAAACTAACCTTTAAATTTTTTAAATAATAAAGTAGTGTTGTGACCACCAAATCCTAAAGAATTTGACAGAACATAACTTATTTCTTTATTTATTCCTTTATTAGCAACATAATCTAAATCACAATCAGGGTCAGGAGTCTTATAATTAATCGTAGGAGGAATAAACCCTTCTTTTATAGCCATAATAGATACTATAGCCTCAATTGCTCCTGCACCACCTATAAGATGACCTGTCATTGACTTAGTTGAACTTACAGGTATATTGTAAGCCGCATCACCAAATAGATTTTTAATAGCTAAGGTTTCAAATTTATCATTGTAAGGAGTACTGGTTCCATGAGCATTTATATAATCCACATCATCCTTACTTATACCAGCTTCTTTTATTGCCATATCCATAGAGCCTTTTGCGCCTAATCCATTTGGTTCAGGGGAAGTAATGTGATAAGCATCACAAGTAGCTCCATATCCTGCTATCTCACCGTATATCTTTGCTCCTCTACTTAAAGCATGTTCGTAGTCTTCTAATAACAACATACCGGAACCTTCACCCATTACAAATCCAGATCTTTCTTTATCAAAAGGAATAGAAGCTCTATTTTTGTCAGTAGCAGAACATAAGGCCGTCATAGCAGAAAAGCCTGCAACTGTAGCTGGAGTAACTGATGCTTCAGCACCTCCTGTAAGCATTAAATTGCACTGGCCACTTTGAATTTTTCTAAAAGATTCTCCTATAGCATTTGCTCCAGAGGCACAAGCAGTTACGACAGCCATATTTATACCCTTAGCTTGATATTTTATAGCAACAAGGCCGGAAGCCATATTTGAGATAAGCATTGGTATAAAAAATGGGGAAACTTTTCCTGGTCCTTTTGTTAATAGTCTTTCCATTTGAGTTTCTATAGTTTCAATTCCACCAACACCGCTACCTATTATAACTCCGAATTTTTCATTATCTATATTTTCAATGTCCAGTTGAGAATCTTCTATGGCCATTTTAGATGAGGCCATTGCAAATTGACAATACCTATCCATTCTTTTAGCTTCTTTTCTATCCATATAATCTTTAGGATTAAAATCTTTAACTTCTGCAGCTAATTTTACGGAAAAATCACTTGTATCAAAAGATGATATTTCAGCAACACCACATTTTCCTGATTTTATTCCTTCCCAAAAATTGTCTAATCCTTTACCTATAGGTGTTACAGCACCTATACCTGTAATTACGACTCTTTTACTCATTTATTTTACACTCCTTACATGTAAAGTCCACCATCTACGGATATAACTTGCCCGGTTATATAATTAGCATTGTTAGAAGCTAAAAATATAATCAGATTGGCTACATCTTCAGGGGACCCTAATCTTTTTAATGGAATTTGATTTTTTATATTTGAAATTTGTTTTTCTTCCAATACATCAGTCATTTCTGTTTCTATAAATCCAGGGGTTATAACATTACAGGTAATATTTTTACGAGCAAGTTCTTTTGCTACGGATTTAGTTAAACCAATTACTCCTGCTTTTGATGCAGCATAATTAGACTGTCCTATATTACCTGTAAGAGCTATAACAGAAGATATATTAATAATTTTACCTTCTTTTTGTCTTATCATTTTTTTACTTATATGTCTTATACAGTTGAAAGTTCCGTTTAAATTTACATTTACAACCTTTTGAAAATCATCTTCCGACATCATAGTCAAAAGCTTGTCTTTAGTTATTCCGGCATTGTTTACCAATAAATCAATTTTTTCGAAATTTTCATAAGACTCTTTCATAAGATTTTCAGCATCAGAATAGACAGAAATATCACCCTGTACTATTATATTTTTCGTCTCTTTATTTTTAAAAGTTTTTACCAATTCATCTAAGGAAGATTTATTTTTATAATAGTTTAATACTAAATTGTAATTGTTTTCATTTAATTTTTTAGCTATTTCACAACCTAAACCACCTGAAGCTCCAGTAATAATAGCAGTTTTATTTGTCATTATGAAGCAACTCCCAACTTAACAAATGATTTATTAAGAGATTTCATATCCTGGACATTTAATATATTGAGACTTCTATCTATTTTCTTAATAAAACCGCTTAAAGATTTTCCAGGACCAATTTCTATAAATGTATCTACACCTTCTGAAATCATAGTATTAACAGAATCTTCCCATAACACGGAAGAGTATACCTGTTTAAGAAGATAATCTTTTATGTCAGCATCATTTTCATATATTTCACCAGTAACATTAGAAACTACAGGAAATTCACTATTGTAGATATTTACTTTTTCTAAATCTTTAGAAAGATTTTCTGCTGCAGGTTTTAGCATTTCAGTGTGAAAAGGAGCACTAACCGGTAGCTCTATAGCTCTTTTTATATTATAATCAGCTATACTTTTCATTGCCTTTTCTATTGGAAGAACTTCTCCACCAATTACAATTTGTCCAGGACAGTTAAAATTTGCAGGTTGTATGATTCCATATTTTTGGTGATCGTAACATAACCTTTCTACATCAATTCTGTTACCACCTATTAAAGCTGCCATTTTACCTTTGCCTTCTGGAACTGCATTCTGCATGTATCTACCTCTGTTTTTTACTACTTTTACTGCTTCTTCAAAGCTAATCATACCTGTATTTACTAAGGCGGTATATTCTCCTAAGCTTAATCCTGCAGTAATATCACAGTTTAAATCAAATTCTTTAGTTAAAACATTTAATATAGCAGTACTTACTGTCAGAATAGCCGGTTGAGTATTTTCAGTTAACATAAGCTCTTCTTTAGGGCCTTCAAAACATAATTTTTTCATATCCATATTCAAAGTTTCACTTGCAATATCAAAAGTTTCTCTAGCAATTTTAAAATTATCATAAAAATCCTTTCCCATACCTACATATTGAGCTCCTTGCCCAGGGAAAATAAATGCTGTTTTATTCATAATTACCTCCATTGGTTACTAATTTTTAAAGTTATTGATTAAATCATAAGCTCCGTTAATTACTTCATCTATAATTTCACTGCAGCTAAGTTCCTCTTTAATTAATCCAGATATTTGACCGGCCATTAGAGAACCGTTTTTTATATCACCTTCGACTACAGCTTTTCTTAATGCTCCCCTGCCAATATTTTCAAAATCATCCATAGGGGCGCCTTTCTTTTCTAATTTTTTGAATTTATTTGTTATACTATTCTTAATACTTCTAACAGGATGACCTGTACTTAAACCACTCACCACTGTATGCACATCCTTTGATGATATAACTTTATCTTTGAAATTTTGATGAGCATTGCATTCTTTTGAAACTAAAAATCTAGTTCCAACCTGTACTCCCGAAGCTCCAAGCATAAAAGCTGCAGCTGCTCCTCGTTTGTCAGCTATACCTCCTGCTGCTATTACTGGAATATTTACTGCATCTACAACTTGGGGAACTAGAGCCATAGTAGTCAACTGTCCTATATGTCCTCCTGCTTCACTACCTTCGCAGATTACTGCATCAGCTCCGTACCTTTCCATTCTTAGTGCAAAACTTGTAGATGGACAAACCGGGATAACCTTAATGTTTTTTTCTTTCCACAGCTTAAGATAATTCCCTGGACTCCCAGCGCCAGTAATGATTACAGGAACTTCTAGTTTAGCTGCTAATTCACAGACATCTTCCTTAAATGGACTCATCATCATTATATTGAGACCAAATGGCTTATCTGTTATTTTTCTTATTTTATTTACTTCTGACTCTACCCAATCAGCTGGAGCATTTCCAGCTGCTATTATTCCAAGACCTCCAGCATTAGATACTGCTCCAGCCAAATCCGCATCAGAAACCCATGCCATACCACCTTGAAATATAGGATATTTTATATTTAATAATTCTGTTATTTGATTTCGATGCATATCATTAACTCCTAATTATTTTTCTAAAAAATTTACTATATCTTTTACTGTTACAAACTTCGGATAATCTTCTTCAGGTATTTCTATATCAAATTCTTCTTCAAGATTAATTACTACCTCTGCTAAATCCAATGAATCAGCTTCTAAATCATCCTTAAGATTACTCTCCAATTTTACCTCGTCTTCCTCTAATCCTAATTCTTCTACTAAAATATTTTTCACTTTTTCAAAAGTCATTTGTTACCTCCATAAATTTAATTGATTTTAAAATTAACTGAATATCTAATATTTCGATACTCAAACTAAAGTATAACTAGGTGTTTTTCCTTTGTCAATGGAAAACTTTGATAATCAAAGCAATCGACAGTTGTGTTTAGTTAAAAGCATTGAAATATCAATATATATATAATTTATTAAGAAAAAATGAATATTTATAAATGTTGGCAAAAAATTGGATTTAACATTATAATATAAACTATAAGACATAAATCAGGAGGGAAAATGAAAAACTTAATCGTATCATCAATACAATACGAACCAGTAAAAGGAAAGGTAGAAAAAAATATAAAAAACATAATAGAATTAATAAAAGAAGCATCGGAAAAAGGTGCTGAATTAATAGTACTACCAGAAATGTGTACTACTGGATATATATGGCAAAATAGAAAAGAAATAAAACCTTATTTAGAAACAATACCAGGAGAAACTACAGATTCAATAAAAAGCTTAACTAAAAAATACCAAAACTACGTTGTTATAGGAATTGCAGAAAAAAACCATAAAGATATATATTATAATTCAGCAGCTTTAATTGGACCGGAAGGATACATAGGAAGATATAGAAAAGTACATTCTTTTATATCAGATCCTATGTGGTCAAAAGATGGAGATGAAGGTATAAATGTTTTTAAAACTAAAATAGGAAATATAGGAATTTGTGTTTGTATGGATTTAAATATTCCTGAAACCACAAAGATAATGTATAGAAAAGAATGTGATATAATTTGCACACCTTGCAACTGGACTGGAGAAAAAGTGCCCTCTACAACCTGGCGTCAAAGAGCTTTAGAAACCAATACTCCAATTATAATTTCCAACAGATGGGGAGAAGAAAAGGGAGTTGAATTTACTGGTGGAAGCTGTATTATAGATGAAAAAGGAAAGCTTGTTGAATATAAAGAGACAGACAACGGATGTATTTATGGGAAAATACAAATAAAAGAAGAAAAAATTAAATTGCCTAAATATCCATTCTATAAGGAGTTGTTGAGAAATCCTTTCACTTGGAATCCTGTATGGTTTTACAAACAATATGATGATAAGCTTCCTAAAGGCAAAAAATTTAAAATCTCAACTATACAGCTAAATAGAGAAAAAATAAAAAGTATGGAAGAGATAAGTAAAATAATAATAGAAGATGTAGATAGAGAACAATCAAAGGGCAGCAAGTTTATATTATTCCCTAAAAACATATTAAATCCTTATGTAAATGAAAAAATAGTAAATATAAAAAGAGAAATAATTGAAAAAATGATAGTAGAGATTGTAAAGAAAATAAATAAAGGGACCTATGTTGTTGTTAGTTTTAAAAACAAATACAAAAAATCAACAGCTTTGATTCTTAACAGTCAAGGTATAACTTATGAATATAAACAAATATACAGCAAAGAAATTAATAACAATAGAGAAGAAGATGATTTAAACTTTTTTGATACAGAATATGGAAGATTGGCAATAACATTTGGTGAAGAACTGATTAATTTTGAATTTGCAAGAATATTAACCTTAAAGGGTATCGACTTGCTTTTGATACCTGATGATAAGGGGATAGAATATAATAAATTTTATCCTGAAAAGAATATTTTATGGACTATGGCAAAATCAAGGTCAAGAGAAAATAATATTTACACTATATACTCAAACTACTGTAACAAAAATAAAAACATAGGATACAGCGGTATATTTGGGCCCAATTCTTTTTTAAAAGAAAATGACTATGTGTACTCAAAATTTGGAGATGAGATACTGACTATGGAAATAAATACTGAAGAAAAAAGCAATAAATTCCCATTGAACATAATTAAATATAAACCATTAATGCATTCCAGGAAAATTGATTTTTATGAAGACCTAATTTAAAAAGGAAGTGTTTGAAATTATGTGAATTTTAATAAAAAATTAATTTAAATACCTGAATTCTATTATAAAATTAATTTAAATACTTTAACTCTATTATATTTAAATGAATAATTTTGGAGGTATTATTTTACTATGAATAAAAAAAGAATTGCAACATTATTTTCAATATTTGCCATCATACTAATAACTTCATCCTGTTCTCTTGATGAAGAAAAAGTTGAGCAGAGTATTATAAAAGAAGCGAATCTAACAGATAGAGAAGAAGCTCTAATTAAAGGTACAGGAGTTAATAATAGTTTTGTATTTGAATATCAAGATAATCAAGATGTAGAAAATGTAGATATTTGGATAGAAAAATATCTTGGAGGAGAAAAGATAGGACCGCTTTTAAAAACCACAAATCTATTAAAAGATGATTTGGAAAAGTACATCATGTTTAATATGTCAATTATGCAGGATCAAAACACCTGGAGTATATCCTTTATAGAAGGTAAGAATATTTCAACAGGGAAAATAGATTCAAGCAACGATTTAGGTAAAACAAGTACCTGGGATACAGTAAAAAATATAGAGGTCGATAAAGGTGAATATATTTTGGCAGCATTTGTGGGTAACGATAGTAATAATATAAATGGTATACCTAATGATTTTTTTACAGAACCAAATACATATATGGATGAAATTTTATTAAATGATTATGTTTATTTACTAAAAATAAAATTATATTAAGGAGAAGTATTATGAATATGTTAGGATTGAATGTTTTCTCATCATTTTTCGGATTGATTTATTTAGTTTTTTTAGGAATATCTATTTATGTTTTGCTGCTAATAATTAATCTTATCAAAAAAGGAACAGAAGCATTAGATGTATATATACAAAAAAATAAATATTAAAAATTTTTATGAAAAAATCTCCTGAAGAAAATCTTCAGGAGATTTAAATATATTAACTAATTAAAGTTTATATATTTATTCTTATTCTTCAACTATAATGCTATACTCTACTACTATATCTCCTTTAGCAGTTACTTCAAGAACCATATATTCAGCAACTACCACGTCATCAGTAAGTGAATCTCCTCCACTTGTACTTAAGACTTTTAATTCAGCATCGAATTCAGAATCTAAAGCAGTTATCAAAGCTCCTACTGTTGTCCCGGGAGCTACTTTTACTTCATTAGTTTCACTATCTAAATCAGTTACAATGGCTGTATCAGTAACTATAAGATCTGTTACTGTAGCTATAAAAGAATCCATTGCATCTTTTAAATTATTATAAGCTGTATTTACTTGGTCTTGAGTTGGATAATCATCTAATTGTATAGCTTCTGCAGATGTCAAAGCTGCTTCAAAATCAACTACAGTATCTGTAGTATAGTTAGATACATCCAAATCATTTGCTTCAACAATTAAAGTGTCTAGATCTTCAGTATTTACCTCAGTAACTACACAAAGAGTTACAATATCTTTATTACCCAAAAGTTTCATTTCTACAATATGTCCAAGATATTCATCAGTTAGATCTCCTTCTACTTCGTCGATACAAATTTCAAAATCTTCATAGAATTCAAAAGTGTCTGTAGGAGATTCATCTAATTGAACATCTACACTCACTATAGCTTCGCCACTGGTGTTTATACCAATCAAGATTCCTTCTACTTTATTAAGCTCTATCCATATTGAAGTTGCAGTAGTATTATCTGCTTCAATTTTAGCATTCAATCCTACAAACTCTTCTATCAATTCATTTCCTAAGACATTAGGTTTAACTTCAATAGTAGTTTCACTTGTTACATTGAATGTAAAATAATCGCCGTCTTCTTTAATGGTTATTTCGTCAAATGGACTAAGTAAAGAAGTTATTTCTCCTTCGTATTTTTCATTATCAACTTGACCATCACTTCTGAAGGATATTTCGATGATTTGATTATTATAAATTTCAACGGTTACAATCATATTTACAGCTAAATCATCTAAAGTTGCCTTCGCATCATCAATATATACGGATACCTCTGTTGATAATTCAAATGTCGGTTCATTACCTTTAACTTTTAAGGTAATCTGATCTGTATCTCCATCTAAGTCTATTTTTTCAATTTTACCTTCTAAGCTGTATGAATAATCATTTTCATAATCTCCATCTAATCTTGCCATCATAGCTGCAAGTTCCGCTCGGTTTATTGCTTTGTTTCCTTGGAATGTACCATTAGGATATCCTTCAATTAAACCAAGGGCATCAGCAACATAAACATATCCTATATGCTCTTCAGGTATTGAATTAAAATCATTATATGGGAGTATCATTTTTGTATTGTCTTCTTTTTCTGCTTCATCTATTAAGTCAGGATTTTCACCTAAAATAGCTGCAGCTCTTACAAAATAAACTGCTGCTTTAGATCTTTTAGTAGGGAAGTTAGGGTCAAAGTCTTTTTCGGTAATTAAACCTTCATCATAACCTTTTTCAATATAAGGTACCATCCAACCTTCAGGTTTCTTACCTTTATAATCTTCTGGTAGTTCAGAATTGTTGCCAAAGTCTTCAACTTCATCAAATCCTGAGTCTATTAATCTAAGAAGCATAATAATTGTCTCGATTTCTTTAGCTGTATTTCCTGGCATAAAGGCTCCATTTCCTACACCTTTAATTACGTCTTTTTTAGCCATTCTTTCTATGTATCTTTCTGCCCAGAATCCCTCTGTGTCGTTAAAGTCCCCTTTCTTTACTTGTCCGGGTGCATTTTCACGTCCAATACCATTACTTTTGTTTGGTATTCCATATACTGTTGTTGACATTAATGCCAATACTAAAATTAAAACTAAAACTTTGTTTAATCTAACATTCATATTAAAAAAACCTCCTTTTATATTTTCATTATAACATACGTAAAAATATATTGGTTATTTTGGGTATTAGAAATATTATTAACTTTTTTAGAAATATTACATATAAAAAGGAAAATATTCTGTATCATTTGCAATTTCTTGATATATGTATTACACTTTATAAAGAAATTTATAAAGGAGAGTATATAGTGAAAGAAAATAAAGTATTAGCAAAAGTTAACGGAAGAAAAATCACAGAGAATGATTTAGAGAAAGTAATAAGCAGCTTACCACAGCAACAGGCGATGCAAATGCAGGGTGAAGAAGGAAAGAAGAGACTTCTAAACGAATTAATTGCAGGTGAAATGTTTTACCTCGATGCTGTTGAAAATGAATTAGATAAAGAAGAAGAATTCCAAAAGATTTTAGAAGAAACAAAAGAAAATCTTCTTCAAAGATATGCTGTACAAAAAGTTATGCAAGATGTTGATATTAAAGACGAAGAAATTAAAGAAGCATACAATCAAAATAAAGAAAAATATGTGGATCAAGAAAAAATATCAGCTAAGCATATACTAGTAGATGAAGAAGAAAAATCTAAAGAAATCAAAGAAGAAATAGACAATGGTATGGACTTTTCTGATGCGGCTGCAAAATATTCAAGCTGTCCATCAAGTAAAAAAGGTGGAAGATTAGGAGAATTCGGAAAAGGACAGATGGTACCAGAATTTGAAGAAGTAGCTTTTAATATGGAAAAAGGAGAAATTAGCGATCCTATTAAAACTCAGTTTGGTTATCATATAATTCAGTTAGATGAAAAAATTCCAGCAAAACAAAAAACATACTATGAAGTAGAAGAAGAAATAAAGCAACAAATACTTCAACAAAAACAATTCCAACTATATAACGATAATGTACAGAAGCTTAAAGGTAAATACAAAGTAGAAATGGACCCAAAAGAAATCATAAGCTAAAAATGTACTTCGTATATATTCTCAAGTGTGCTGACCATACATTATATACTGGGTATACTAATAATATAGAAGATAGAATCCAAACTCACAATAGTGGTAAAGGTGCTAAATATACAAGAGGTAGACTTCCAGTAAAACTTCAATACTATGAAGAATTTGAAGATAAAGGTCAAGCACTAAAGAGAGAACATGAAATAAAAAAACTAAGTAGGGCAGAAAAAGTCAAGCTTATCAAAACATGGAAGCCTAGTAAATAGACTTCCATGTTTTTTTTACCCAAATAAAGTTGTTTAGACTAGTATAGCTTAATATAACTACGTTTTGAAGACCTGAGAGTATTTCAGCATGTTAGACAATGTTAGATGTATACACAGGTTTACTCAGTACATTTGATTAAATCATCCCTATAAACTATAATTAATAATCGAAATTGATAAAGAAACACCAGAATCACTGGTGTATTTTTTATGAAAAAATTTGAAAGGATTGATAAAATTGTTAACAAAAGAAGACGACGACTATTGCATTTTAACAGAGAGAGACGAGAAATTAAAAGATAAAATAATTAAAGAGGTAAAAGAAAAGAATATTAAGTTTATAAGGCTTAATTTTACCGATATATTTGGATTTGGGAAGAATATAGAGATAACAGCCGATGCACTTGAAAACACCTTAGAAGGTGATTTAATGTTTGATGGTTCATCAGTAGATGGATTTGGAAGAGTGGAAGAATCTGATATGTATCTAATTCCAGACCTAGAATCATTTAAGCCAGTACCTTTAAGACCTAATGAAAATGGAATAGCGCAGATCTTTTGTGATGTTTATGATAAAGATAGAAAACCCTTTGAAGGGGATCCGAGAAACATACTGAAAAGAGTATTAGATGAAGCCAAAGAAATGGGATATGATTTAAATGTTGGACCAGAGGGTGAATTCTTCTTATTTAATACTGATAAAGATGGAGAACCGAGATTTGATATACATGACAATGCAGGCTACTTTGACAATTCACCTGTAGACAAAGGAATAGATGCAAGAAGAGACATGATTTTAAAAATGAAAGAAATGGGATTCACCATAGAAGCATCCCATCATGAGGTTGCACGAGGACAGCATGAGATAAACTTCAAATACGGTGAAGCATTAGATGTAGCAGATAAATGGATGACTTTTAAACAAATCGTAAAAAATATGGCTAATGACCATGAACTATATGCATCTTTTTTACCAAAACCATTTTCAGGAGACAGTGGAAATGCAATGCACTGCAATCAATCTCTTGTAAAAGATGGTAAGAATGTATTTTATGATGAAGATGGAGATAATAAACTAAGTAAAACAGCAGAATATTATGTTGGTGGATTAATAAAACATGCTAAAGAAATAGCAGCAATATGTAATCCTATTATTAATTCATATAAAAGACTGGTACCTTTCTATGAAGCACCTACAAATGTAGCATGGTCTGCTTCGAACAGATCAGCTTTTATTAGAATACCTAATAGTAGAGGAAGTAGAACTAGAGTAGAACTTAGAACTCCAGATCCAACAGCTAACCCATATCTTGTATACGCAGTTATGTTAAAAGCTGGATTAGAAGGAATAAAGAACAAAATTGAACCACCAGAGATGGTAAACAAAGATATTTACAATATGAGCAAATCTCAACGTAAAGAATACAAGGTTGATAAATATCCAAGTAACCTTTATGAAGCACTAAAATATATGAAAAAAAGCGAATTAGTTAAAGAAACTATGGGAGAACATGCTTTTGAAGTATTTTATAATGCTAAAATTAAAGAATGGAGAAGATTCTCTAGTGAAGTACATGACTGGGAAATCAAAAATTATTTAAAAAATTACTAGAAATATTAGGCGGCTGGAAACAGCCGTCTTTTTAGTTGCAAATAAATCTTATAAGTTATAAAATTAAAGAAGTGTAATAAACAAAGGAGGATACTATGAGTACTCAAGAAAAAGAACTGGTTGTTTTGTGGACTGATGATAATATGACAACAGTAGAAAATATGATTTTAATGTACACTTATAATGCAAAAAAGAAAAAATGGTGGAAAGAGGTGACTTTAATCATATGGGGAGGTTCAACAGACATAGTTGCTGGAAACAAAGATATACAGAAAAAAATAAAAAACATGATAGAAAAAGGTATAAAAGTAAGAGCGTGTAAAGCTTGTGCAGAAAACTTAAATGCAGTGAATATCTTGGAGGAATTAGGAGTAGATGTTCTTTACATAGGCCAAGATTTAACAAATTATTTAAAAGATGACAGATATAAAGTGCTCAGCCTATAGGAGGTAAAATTGAAATTTGAAGATTATAAATATAAAAAGATAGATATAAAGGATTTTACTATAAACTTTAATAAACATATTGAAAAATTCAATCAAAGCAGTAGCTTTGAAGAACAAAATCGAGAAATGACAAAATTAATAGAATTAAGAAATCATTTCGAAACTATGGCTACATTAGTAGAGATAAGACAATCAATAGACACAAAAGATGAGTTTTATGATAAGGAAAAAAACTACTACGATGAAGTGGGACCTATTTATCAAGGTCTTGTTACAAATTACTATAAAGCCTTAATAGATTCAAAGTTTAAGGATCAACTGGTAAATGAGTGGGGAGAATGGATATTTAAAATAGCAGAATTGGAAATCAAGACCTATTCAGATGAAATTGTTGAAGATTTAAAATTGGAAAATAAATTATCAACACAATATGCTAAGCTTTTGGCATCAGCAGAAGTAAAGTTTGATGGTAAGATTCTGAATCTATCACAAATGGGTCCATACTTACAATCTAAGGATAGAAATACAAGAAAAAAAGCAGCAGAAAAAACAACGGAATTTTTTGAAAAAAACGAAGCAAAATTCGATGAAATATATGATAAGTTGGTAAAAGTTAGAAATAAAATGGCAAAAAAATTAGGATACGAAAGTTTTACTGAATTAGCTTATCTTAGGATGGGAAGGTCTGAATACGGTCCAGATGAAGTAGCTGTTTTTAGAGACCAAGTACATAAAAACATTGTTCCAATTGCAAATAAAATTAGAAAAAAACAGGAAAAAAGACTTGGTTTAGAAAAAATTAAGTATTACGATGAACCTTTAGAATATTTAACGGGAAATGCCAAACCTAAAGGAGATAAAGATTGGATGATAAATAAAGCCGACAAGATGTATTCGGAATTATCTCCAGAAACAAAAGAATTTTTTCAATTTATGAAAGAAAGAAATCTTTTAGACCTAGAAACAAAACCTGGTAAAAATATGGGAGGATATTGCACCTACATACCTGAACATAAATCACCCTTTATTTTTGCAAACTTTAATGGCACCTCCGCAGATGTTGATGTTTTAACTCATGAAGCAGGACATGCATTTCAGAATTACTGCAGTAGAGATTTTAAAATACCTGAATACATATGGCCTACTTTAGAAGCATGCGAAATCCACTCTATGTCAATGGAATTTATAACATGGCCTTGGATGAACTTGTTTTTTAGAGAAGAAACAGATAAGTACAAATATTCTCACCTATCATCAGGCATACTTTTCATACCATATGGAGTATTAGTAGATGAATTCCAGCATTGGGTATATGAAAATCCGGAAGTAACTCCAGAAGAAAGAAAGAAAACATGGAGAGAAATTGAGAAAAAATACCTTCCTTTAAAAGATTATGATGGTAAAGATTTTTATGAAAGAGGAGGATACTGGTTTAGACAAGGACATATATTTAGGGATCCATTTTACTATATAGATTATACATTAGCTCAGATATGTGCATATCAGTATTGGATTAAATTCAACGAGAATAGAAATAGTACTTGGAAAGATTATCTAAAACTTTGTAAAGCAGGCGGTAGCAAACCTTTCTTAGAACTTGTAAAATATGGAAATCTGGAAAGTCCTTTCAAAAAAGAAACAGTAGAAAAAATTTCTAGACCAATAGATGATTGGTTAAGCGGAATAGATGACAGTAAATTTTAAAAAAATTAATTAATATAGCTAAATTAATTGACACGGTTAAATAAATTTGTTAGTATTATTAAAACTAAATATTAAATGTATTACAGAGGCCGCGATTAGTCAAGAGTACCTTATGGGAAAGGGGCAATCGCCGAAATCTACTTTTGTAGGTTGGGACTATATTGAAAAAGTATAGTACTGTCTAAAATAGATTACCCGTCTATTTCTTGGAGAGCTTAATACATTGGGTAAGAAATAGCGCTTTATTAAAGTTGCGAGTTTTTTACTCGTGACTTTTTTTATTTTAAAAAAATAATGTAATGCAAAAAGAGGGGGTATAAACGATGCTAGGAGTTAAAATTCTGGCTTCTATAAAAAAGTAATTTAATATATATATTAGAAAAATTAAAACAAAAATAATAGGAGGTCAAAAGATATGATATTTAAAGGAGCAGGAACAGCTTTAGTTACACCATTTGAAAATGGAGAAGTTAATTTCAAAAAATATGGCGAATTAATAGATAAACAAATAGAAAACGGTATTGATGCTATTATAACCTGTGGAACTACAGGAGAAGGATCAGCATTAAGCGATGTAGAACACAAACAGGTTATGGAATACTGTGTAAAAAAAGTTGCAGGTAGAGTCCCTGTAATAGCAGGAACAGGTAGTAATGACACTGAGTATGGATTGCAGTTGAGTCAAGCAGCCTGTAAAATAGGTGTAGATGGACTTATGATGGTTACACCTTACTATAACAAAACTACCCAAAAAGGATTAATAAATCACTTTACATATATAGCCGATAGAGTAGATAAACCTATAATTCTTTATAATGTACCTTCAAGAACAGGAATGACTATAGAAGTAGAAACAGCTTTAGAACTATCAAAACATAAAAATATAGTAGCAATGAAAGATGCAACTGGCGATATAAGCTATACAGCAAAGCTTCTAAGCGTAGCCGATGAGAACTTCAACGTTTATTCCGGAAATGACAATATTATACTTCCAGTACTTTCACTAGGAGGGATAGGTGTTATATCTGTAATAGCAAACATTATGCCTAGAGAAACTCATGAACTTGTAGATGAATTTTTAAAAGGGAACATAGAAAAAGCAAAAAAAATACAACTTGATATGATGAGTTTGATAGATGCATTATTTATAGAAGTAAACCCTATTCCCGTAAAAACAGCCTTAAACTTAATGGGATTAGATGTTGGGATTTTAAGAAAGCCTTTATATAAAATGGAAGATAATAATAAGGAAATACTTAAAAAAGAACTTGAAAAAAGATGGTTGGTGATGGAAAAGTGACATTAAGAATACTACTATTTGGATGTTCTGGAAGCATGGGAAGTGTGGTAAATGAAATAGCTAAAAAAGACGATAAATTCTCTATAGTAGCGGGAGTAGATAACTCATTAACAAAGGCTGAATTCCCAATATATAAAGATATACTGGATGTTAGGGAAGATGTCGACGTTATTATAGACTTTTCTTCTCCCAGATCATTGCCTAAAATAATTGAATTTGGCAGAAATAACAATACACCCTTAGTTTTAGCTACAACAGGTTATAATGAAGAGGAATTAAAAATGATAAAAGATGCATCTCAATTTATTCCGATTTTTAAGACAGCTAATATGTCTTATGGAGTAAATATATTTGCCAAAATATTAAAAGAAATTACTCCTCTAATAGAAGAAGACTACGATATTGAAATAATAGAAAAACATCATAACAAAAAAGTCGATTCCCCTAGTGGAACCGCAAACATGTTAAAAGATATTATATCTAGTGAGTTGAAGAAAAAACAAGAGTATGTTTACGGACGAAAAGGGAATGATACGAAAAGAAAAGAAAATGAAATAGGTATTCATGCAGTCAGAGGAGGCACAATTTCAGGAGAACACCTAGTCTTATTTGCTGGTGAAGAGGAAGTATTAGAAATCAAGCATACAGCACAATCAAAAAGACTATTTGCTAAAGGAGCCCTAAAAGCTTCTTCATATATATTAAATAAAGAAAAAGGTATATATAATATGAATAACTTAATTAATGAAATTGGAGGTAATAATGAATAACAACAATCTTACAGATCCATATGAAATAGCTAAATTTATTAAAGATGCAAATAAATCTACGCCTATAAAACTCTATATCAATGGAAAAATCAATGAAATAGACTTTAAAGACTGTAAAGTGTTTAAAGGTGAAGGCTCTGCAGTAGTTTTTGGAGAATATAATAGTATCGCACAAATATTAGATGACAATGAAGAGCAAATACAAGAATACGAAATAGAATACGACAGGAGAAATTCTGCTATTCCACTTCTCGATACCAACAAAATACAGGCTAGAATAGAACCGGGAGCACTAATAAGAGACAGAGTGAGTATTGGAAAAGGTGCTGTAATAATGATGGGAGCAGTTATAAATATTGGTGCTGAAATAGGTGAAGGTACTATGATAGACATGAATGCTGTAGTTGGAGCAAGAGGTACAATAGGTAAAAATGTACACCTTGGAGCTGGAGCAGTAATAGCAGGAGTTCTTGAGCCACCAAGCAAAAGCCCTGTAATTATAGAAGACGATGTTATGATAGGAGCAAATGTTGTAATTTTAGAAGGAGTAAAAGTAGGAAAAGGTTCAGTAATCGCAGCTGGTTCAGTAGTAATAGAAGATGTGCCGGAAAATTCTGTTGCTGCAGGTTCACCTGCAAAAGTTATAAAAACCAAAGATGCTAAAACAATAGATAAGACTAAAATACTAAAAGAATTACGAGATATGTAAATAAAATAATAATATACTTAACAATAAAATTAATAATATTAATCAAATATCAATAAATATTAAAATCAAGGCTGCAATAGTCTTGATTTTTTTATATTGATTAATAATATCAATAATTGAATGCATTTAATCAATATATTAAGAATATTAATAAAAAATATCTTCAAAATAAGAAAAATATTTATATTTATAGTACAATTAATTAGTAAATAAAAAATAACTAAAAAAAGTGTAACAAATAACCTCATTAAATTGTTATATATAGTGAAGACATATAGCGATTTTAGTATGATAACCGTTAAAAGATCAATCTTTATTTTTTTATGACAATTGTTTTGCTAAATTATCTAAGAGAGGAGGAATTAGTTATGAAGAAAATTGTATTTACTATACTAATTATATTGTTATTAGGTGTATGCTTAACGATAGCCTTTTATATGATTAGTAGCCCTTCAGAAAAAGTACTTATTGATCTATTGCTAGAGAATGGAATAGAAATAAATGGTTCTGATTCAAATATGATAAATCATTTAACCGAAAGTCCACCTGATTCAATTTTTATAATTCTTGTTGATGAAGAAATACAACAACTAAGTATTCTTGAGTCCGGTTATGATATTATTAATAGAAAATATTTTGCAATAGTTGAAGTTGTATCTTACAGTGAAAAATATACTCTCAATGCAAAATTAATGATGTTTTTGAAATATGATAATGGATGGAAGGTATGTGAGAAAATAGGCGTTTTGAACGCTAATTTTGTTACAAAATAGAAATAGTATAAATATTTTAATAATAAAGGTCAAAAAATAGTTCTTGTGAACCCTATGACTAATGAGTTAATAATGGTAAATGAAGAATACTGGAGAAACGATAGGTAATCAAAAAGGAGGTATTATGAGAAAAAGAATATTAATGATATCACTTGTTTTAATATTAATATTAGCTACAGGATGTGGAAATGAAAATCTAAATGGTGATGACAATACAGAAAAAATTGAAGAAACAGAATCTAAAAAATTTATTTTATTGAAGCTGTTACCTTGACTTTTGAAGATTAGTATATAAAGGTAATATTGTATTCTTATTTTAAATTATATATTATAAATTAGTTTAAATTGCAGGAAGGAGTTTTAAAATGCTTAATTTTGTACCAAAAAATCTTATTGCATTATCAATATTCATGGTGATACCAGTAGTAATTTTGTATTTTATAATTAAAATAGCTGTGAAAAAAGCAATAAGAGAATTAAAAAATGAAAATATATTATAATTAAAGAGACGCTTTGTCTATATTAGATGTGATTAAATAATTTATAAATTTTCTATTTATGAATTTGTCAAAACATAAATCAAGTAAAACTCAAAAATATTTTTAAGAAAGCTTATTTT
>Ga0209943_1000984_pt1 | contig 18429 bp, 16 predicted proteins | sample SalPonR1_B_D2_MG_FD_185698 | JGI IMG/M metagenome (GOLD analysis project Ga0209943, IMG submission 185698) | Salt pond soil microbial communities from South San Francisco under conditions of wetland restoration - Salt Pond MetaG R1_B_D2_MG... ... | reverse complement strand
AGTCGAAGTAAAAAAGCGCTTTCAACAGCTTTTGCCGCGGCAAAAGCGAAAAAAAGGAGTCGGCCTGTAAGCCGGGTTCTGTCGAGAACAGTCATTCATCTGGGACGGCTGTCACCAGCCGCCTCGAGCAGCCTACCCGGATGCAGCGCGGGCCGCGCCGTCGCATCCCTATTTGGCCTTGCTTCGGGTGGGGTTTACCGTGCCGCCGACGGTTGCCCGCGACGCGGTGCGCTCTTACCGCACCTTTTCACCCTTACCGCCGGTCGAAACCGGAGGCGGTTTGTTTTCTGTGGCACTTTCCATAGGCTCGCGCCTCCCAGGCATTACCTGGCACCCTGCCCTGTGAAGCCCGGACTTTCCTCCACCGGCGATCCGCTACGGAACGCAAGGCAGCGACTGTTCGGCCGACTCCTTGGGTATTATGACGTCAACGGCTCGCGGAAGTGCCTTCGGGACCGAAGTTCACTTGCGCTGGACCTGACTAGTGTGTTACTGTTGTACAACACTAAAGAACCTGACATTTCCGGGAGGAATCCAATGAATCGTTTGTGCATTGCGGCCATTTTTGCCGCTCTGATTACCGCAGGTTGCGGCGAGTCCGAAACTGAAGCGCCACAGCCGCAGGAATCTCGGCCCGCAGCAGCCTCCAGTTCCGATTTGAACGGCTTCCTGGTAAATATCGACGCCGATACCACGTACTTCTATGCCAACCTCGAGCGCTTGCCCGAGGCAGTCGTCGATAAAGCCTGGGCAATGAGCGAAGCGAGCGCGAAAAGCAACGAGACCATTTTCGATGCGCTGGCCGAAGATGAGGAGGTCACGCCGGAAATAGCCGCGTTGATCAACGAGGTCAAGGCGCTTTCGACGCGCGAGGGCTGGGAAGCGGCCGGGATGCACGCAAATCCGTTCTACGCCTTCTACGGCGTCGATCTCATGCCCTTCGCAGAACTCGAGCTTTCCGATGGCGCCGCGTTCAACGAACTGATCGCCCGAGTGGAATCCGATCTGGAACAACCGTTGCAACGCCGCGACATCAACGGCGTTGAAGTGGTCTGGTTCGAGCTCGCAGAGGGTTTCGGCATCGCGATGACGCATGACCAGGATTCGGTTACAGCGGCGCTGATTCCTGATGACGCGGCCATGTTGGCTCGCGTTGCCGGCCAGTACGAACCGGCCGACGCAATGGGCAGCGACGCATTTGAAGCCTTCAACCAGGAAATCGGTTTCTCCAGCTATGGCAGCGGCTTCATGGATTGGCAGCGCATGGTCAACGATCTGATGACCGGCGACACCGCGCTCGCGCGTCTTGCGCACGGCGACGAATCGTTCACCTCCGTGGTAGAGAACCCGGCCTGCGTCGCGGAATACCAGGCGGTCACCGAAGCCCTGCCGCGCCTGGTGTTCGGCTACACGCGCATGACTGAAAGCAACGCCGACTTCCTGGCACGCCAGGAGACGTCTGCCAAACTTGCCGCAAGCCTCGCACCGATCGCCCAGGCGCCCGTGAGCATTGACCGAGATCTGTCCGGCCTGTTCAATTTCGGCCTGGCATTCGATCTGGTAGCCGGCCGCGAATTTGCCCGCGGGCTGGTCGCCGGCTGGGTGGCCAACCCGCCGCAATGCCCAAGCTTCAAGGAGATCGCGGCCCAGGCGCCAGCGCTGCAGGAAAACCTCAATCGACCGATCCCGCCGATAATCACCAACCTCCATGGTCTGTTCCTCGAAGCCGAGACCTTCAGCTTCGCTGACGGGATACCCACCGGCGGTGGCACCCTGAGCTTCTTCATGCGCAACCCGCAGCTCCTGGTCGGCATGGCGCAGATGTTCTCGCCGGCCGTGGCTGAAATGCAGCTCGAGCCCGGCGGTGAACCGTTGCCGGTGCCCGAAGGTGCCATTCCGCAGCTGCAGCAGGCCAACCTGAAAGCCTGGCTTGCGATGGGTGAGAACGCCATCGGAATCGCGATCGGCGAGGAAAACGTGGACGCGCTGACCAGCGCCATCGAGGCGACCTCCGCCGACGAGTTCCTTATGGCCGGCAGAATGGATTTCCGGATGCTGCTTGAGCTGGTCGACGTGGCCGAATCGGCTCTGGGCGACATGGATAGCGAAGAGGCCGCCATGGGCCTGGACGCGCAGCGCGCGCAGTATGAAGCGCTGGCTGAAATCTACGACCAGGCCTCGTTCAAGATTCGCCTCGGCGAGAAGGGCATAGACTTCGTGGCCGAATCCACGCTGAAGTAGCAATTTTTCTTCAGCCTTTCAATAACCGCCCGGCCCCGCGCCGGGCGGTTTTGTTTCAGCGGGTTCAGCCGCCCTTCAAAGCCTCGCGCACCAGCGGCACCGAAACGACCCGCCGCTCGGCCTGGGCCCTGCGACTGATCCGTTCGAACAGGTCCGCCAGGCTTCCTGCCGATCGCGGCCCGTGCCGCATCAGGTAGTCGGCAAGTCCGCGGCCGGGCACCACGTGAAAATCGGCAATCAGTTGCCCGATGAGCCGTGAAAGCCCTTCGTCGTCCAGCGGCTTCAGGGTCAGGCGCGCGGCCTGGCTGACCCGGGATACGAGATCCGGCAGGTCGAACGGTGTTGCACCGCTTCCGGTCATCAGCACCGCGGTACGCGCCGCCCGCCAGCGGTTCAGCGCATTGAACAGTCCAATCTCGGCCTGACTGCGGCCGGCAAGGGCCTCGATATCCTCGACCACCGCCAGTTCGGCATCGCCGCTGGCAAGCAATTCAGCCGCGCCCCGTTCGCGGCACGGCACATACAAGGCGCGCCGTTGACCGGATGACCATTCAGCCAGCACGCCTAGCGCCAGGTGAGATTTTCCACTGCCTTCCGGACCGCACAGCAGCACCCATCCACGCTCTTCCAGACCGTGCCTGAGAGATCTGACGACGGGCGCATTGGTGCCGGCGACGAAGTTGTCCAACCGCTTCCGGCGCGGCGGCGTCAGTGAAAGGGGAAGCTGCGGCATGTTCACTGCAAGTTTCGGTTGCGGACGACTGCGCGGGCCCGCAGGCCCCAGATCGCCACGTACTGGAACATTGTCGCGAGCACGGTAAAGGTCACCAGCCAGATCAGGCCCTGGATAACGATCTGCGGCAGCACGAGACCGGCAAGCGCCGTCAGCACTGCCCACATCAGCAACACCTGGCACAGCGTATTGAACTTCGACAAGCGGGTCGGCTCGGTGCGAACCGGTTCGATCCTGTAGTGATAAACAAGCCCGCCACTCACGATCACCAGATCGCGCAGCACCACCAACCAGAACAGCCAGGCCGGAAGATGACCCAGCCATGCCAGCGTGGCGTAGACGGCGATCATCAGTGTCTTGTCGGCCAACGGATCCAGCACGCCACCGAATTTGCTCTGCCAGCTGAAGCGACGCGCCAGCGCACCATCGAGCCAGTCGCTCACGCCCGACACGACTGCGAGCACGAGCGCCGCGACGTAACGCTCGGTCAGCAGCAGGTAGACAAGCGGCCCGACCAGCAACATACGCGTGACCGTCAGTACATTGGGCAGGTCCCGGATCGAAAGCATGTCGTTTGCCGCCGACGCCGCTACAGGGAAAACCGGTAGAAAAGAGTATCCGTCGCCAGGTCGTGGCGCAGGAATTCCAGCGGTCCGGTCAACTCGATTCGCTGGCGGAGTCCATCCGTGGAAGCACGGACTGAGAACGTCATCGTTGCATCGGAGGCCGAAGTGACCCGAACGGAATCGACGCCGGTCAACGCCTCCAGGAATTCCTGGACTTCGTTGTAATGCGCGGAGGTCTCGATACCGCCGACGACCAGGCGATGTTCGCCACCGCCCGAGGGTCGCACCGCGAAACGAGCCGACAGCGCCTCGGCGATCCGCCCCAGGCCCAGTTCGACGACTTCGGCGCGCCCGGCACCGGAGCGCTGGAAGGCGCTTTCCTGATCGCCGATGCGCCAGGCCCACCGACCGGTCCAGAAATCGCGGTTGGGCCTGAGATCAAGCATGATCACGCCATCGGCGCCGTAGCGCCGCATGGCCGCGGTGGCGACGCCCGTGAAGCCGCCGCGCACATCGGCCGGCGTCACTTCGACCCGATCGCTGGCATCGAGAATCGGGCGCGTCAGCTCGATTCCGTAGCGAAATGCCAGCTGGTCGATGGCGTGCTGAAGCATCCGGTCCTGTTCCAGGTACTCAGCACCGCGCTCGCCCTCGACCACGATCCACAGCAACAGCTCCGGGCGCTCCGAGCCCCAGCGCAGCAGACCGGCCTCGTCGATGAGGCGATTGACTGATGCCGGATCGAAGTCGACGCTCAGGCGCCGCTGCTCCACGAATCCACCCCCCGCCACGGGAACGTCGACACGCTTGAACTGGCGCCCCAGCGCAAGCGCCGAGGCCTGGTCCGAATCCAGCCCCAGGGTCGCAACGACATCCTCGCCCACGCGCCCGGTCAAGCGAATCAGCACCTGGTCGAGGGCATCCAGAATCGGGGCGCGTGCGTCGGGCCGGCCGTCGGCAACGACGGCCTCGCCCACATACAATTCCTGTTGCGCTGCCGCCGGTCCGGACAGGCCGGCGAGCGCCAGCAGCACGATGATGATGCGAGGGATATTCACGCTCGAAAAGATAGCACAGCAACGCGGGAACCGAACAGGCGAAAGCCGGTTTCTCCGACTGCATGGACAGCCCCGGCAGGCGCGCTTCCGCTTCTGCCGGTCGCCTCGGAGACCGCGCCTGGGGCACAATGCACGCGTTGATCTAGTGTACTGTCCGATATTAATTGGTGAGATGAGCGAGTCGCCAAGCGTTCAGCTTCCAGGCGCGCTCTGGCCGGAAGGGCGATCCCCTTTCAAGAGAGCGCGACGCCGCAGATGGCCGCTTCGCGGCTCGTCCGAAGGGAGCGCCCGCAACGGCGTTCCAAGCCTTGAACACAGAATAAAATTGTGCCCTGCAGCTTGCACCTTGTTGCGGACCCTTGGCGGGGCTTTCATACCATCAATTGATACCAGACAGTACATTAGAGTACAGCAGATGACTGAAAAATCCGATTCGAATCTGAGCTACAAGAGCGCCGGCGTCGACATCGACGCGGGCAACCGCCTGGTCGAGCGCATCAAGCCGGCCGTCAAGCGCACCAGCCGTGCCGAGGTCATGGGCGGCCTGGGCGGGTTCGGCGGCCTGTTCCACCTGGGCGGTCGCTTCCAGGACCCGGTGCTGGTGTCGGGCACCGACGGCGTCGGCACCAAGCTGATGCTGGCACGCCAGACGGGCCGCCATCGTGGTCTTGGCATCGACCTGGTGGCCATGTGCGTCAATGACATCCTGGTGTGCGGCGCCGAGCCGCTGTTCTTTCTCGACTACTATGCCTGCGGCAAACTCGAAATTGATGCAGCGGCCGAAGTCATAGAGGGCATCGCCGCCGGCTGTGAACAGGCCGGTTGCGCGCTGATCGGCGGAGAGACGGCCGAAATGCCCGGCATGTATACACCCGGCGAATACGACCTGGCCGGCTTTACCGTCGGCGCGGTGGAACGCGACCGCATCATCGACGGCAGCCGCATCGACGACGACTGCGTCCTCCTCGGACTGCCGTCGTCGGGCCCGCACAGCAACGGCTATTCGCTGATCCGCAAGGTGCTTGAACGGGCCGGGGGCGTGGAACGCAACGCCGACCGGATCGAAGCGCTGATGGCGCCCACCCGCATATACGTCGCCGACGTTCTACCGCTGCTGGACGATTTCGACGTTCGCGGAATGGCCCACATCACCGGCGGCGGCCTGGACGAGAACATCGTGCGGGTGATCCCCGATGGCTTCGGGGTGGAGATCGACACGAGCGCGTGGCAACCGCCGGAGATCTTCTCCTGGCTGGCCGAGGTCGGCCGGATCGATCCGGCCGAAATGCGCCGCACGTTCAATCTTGGGATAGGCTTCGTGCTGGTGGTGCCCGAAGCGGACGCCGAAAAAACTGCCGACCGGCTCGCCGACTCGGGGTCGGCGCGGCCGGTCAGGATCGGCCGGATTCGCCGCGTGGAAGTCGGCCAGGCGCGCGTGCGCTTCGGCGACGAATGAAACCCTGTGGCCTGGTCATACTGATATCCGGGCGCGGCAGCAACGCGATGGCAATTGTCGATGCCGCTGCCCGAGGAGTTCTTGCCGTGCCGGTCCACGCGGTCGTCGCCGACGGCCCGGCCGCCGGCCTGGAACGGGCAGCCAAGAGAGGCGTCGACACCGCCATGGTGCCTCGCAACGCCTACCCCGACCGCAACGCGTTCGAAACGGCGCTGGCCGAAACCATTGCCGGCTTCCGGCCCCGGTTGATCGCCCTGGCCGGCTTCATGCGGGTCTTGTCGGCCGGTTTCGTCGACCGGCACGCCGGGCGCATGATCAACATCCACCCTTCCCTGCTGCCGAAATACCGCGGTCTGGACACGCATGCCAGGGCCCTGGCGGCCGGCGACGCCGAGCATGGCGCCAGCGTTCACTGGGTCACCCCGGAACTCGACGCCGGCCCGGTGATTGCCCAGACCCGAGTGCCGATTCGCGATGGCGACGATGCTGAAACCCTGGCCGCGCGGGTGCTGGAACAGGAACACAGACTTTATCCGGCGGCTCTGGCACTATTATTCGCCAATCCGGTCGGAGACAGGCATGAGACATCAGACAACAGCCCTCCACCGATTCTTGATCGCGATTTCGATGACGCTGGGCGCCTGCTCCGCGCTGGCCGCTGAATCCCCGCCCTTCCAGCCCTACCAGGCCAGCTATGCGGTCACCCGCGGTAATTCGGAAATCGGGCGGGTGGACGTCGAACTCAGTCAGCGCAAGGACGGCCTCTGGCATTACGTCATCGAATCCCAGGCCACTGCCTGGTATATCAAGATGCTGGGAATCTCGACCAGCGAAACCTCGTGGGTCCAGTGGTACCAGGACCGCGTGCTTCCCTTGACCTATCATCACGTTTCACGCGAGCCGGGCAGCGACCGGTTCTGGCAGCACAGCTATGACTGGCAGGAGATGCAGACCGAGACCCGGACGCACGAAGGGGATCTGACCGTCCAGCTGACAAGCGGCGTGGTCGATCCGCTCAGCCTTCGTCTGGCCGCCGTCGTCAGGATTGCCGAACAGGCCCCGAACTTCGAAAGCTTCACGATGCAGGTACTGGAACGCGACGAAATCGAGCAGCAGGAATACCGCTACAACGGCACGGAAATGCTGGAAATCGACGGCCGATGCTACCGGACGGCCGTGTTCAAGCGCTTTCGGAAAGAGGGCTCCAGCCGCAATTACACGGCCTGGCATGCCGAGTCCCTGGGCTGGATGCCGGTGCGGATCGCGCATGAGGACGACGGCAAGCCGATCTCGCTGACGCTGAAAGAATGGCACTCCAGTTCGATCGACCTGCCGGCACCATTGCCGTGCAACCCCCCGAGCAACGGCGAACGACAAAGCCAACAGGATTGATGCCGGCTTGCCGTCTGATTTGAAAAATCGGTACCACGCAGTACACTGGTGGTTCTTCGAAATGATGATTACGGATTCAGTTGGTCTGTCAGCGGTCAGGGCAAGGCGCCACAGGAACCCTGAACCCGCAATTATCATGTTGAAGGACCACTAGTTGAAGGACCACTAGGGACATTCCAAACGGGAGTCACGACCATGCGCAGAATCCTTTTACTCGTCATCATCGCCAGCGGTATCGCGCTGACATCAGGCTGCGCCGTCAACCCGGTCACCGGCGAGCGCAATCTCAGCCTGGTGAGCGAACAGTGGGAACTCGACGTCGGCGCCCAGCAGTACGCACCGCTGCGCCAAGCCCAGGGCGGGGATTTCACGCTCGACCCCGGTCTGGTCGACTATGTCCAGCAGGTCGGCCAGCGGCTCGCGGCCGTTTCCGACCGTGACCTCCCGTATGAATTTGCAGTTATCAACGAATCCGTGCCGAACGCCTGGGCGCTGCCCGGCGGCAAGATCTCGATCAACCGCGGCCTGCTGACCGAAATGGACAGCGAAGCCGAACTGGCCGCCGTACTCAGCCACGAAATCGTGCATTCGGCCGCCAGCCACGGCGCCCAGAGCCAGTCGCGCGGCATGTTGCTGCAGGGCGCGGTGCTTGCGGGCGGCATCGCCGCCGGCGCGGCGACCGACGACGATCGCTATACGCAGGCCGCATTGCTCGGCGGCATGGTCGGCGCGCAGTTGATCTCGAAGCGCTATTCGCGGGATGCCGAACGCGAATCCGATCTCTACGGCATGCGCTACATGAAGCGCGCTGGCTACAACCCGAGGGGCGCCGTGGAACTGCAGGAAACCTTCTTGCGAATCTCCGAAGGCCAGAGACAGGACGCCTTTTCGGCCCTGTTCGCCTCACACCCGCCCAGCCAGGAGCGTCTCGAAAACAACCGTGAATTGCTTGCCGAGCTCGGCGATTCAGGCCGGATCGGGCGCGAGGAATACCAGAAGCAGATTGCTCTATTGGAGCGCGCTCAGCCGGCTTACGAGGCTTACGATGAAGGCCGCGAGGCGCTGCAGGAAGGCGACACGGAAACCGCGCTGGAAAAGGCAAACCGGGCGATCGAAATCGCACCGGGCGAGGCCCTGTTCTATACCTTGCGCGGCGACTCGCTGGCCGAACGCAACGATTTCCGGCAGGCCGAACAAGCCTACACGCAAGCCCTGGCCCGCAATCCCGGCTGGTTCTATCACCATCTGAAGCGCGGCATGGCGCGCGCCGAACTTGGTCGGAACGCCCGGGCGCGAACCGACCTGCAGGCCAGCATCGAGCGTATGCCTACCGCCGCCGGGTACTTCTACCTGGGCAGCGTGGAACGCGAATCCGGCAACCGCGCCGAGGCTATCGAGCATTTTCGCGTCGCCGCGCAGTCCGAGACACCGACCGGGCAGCGCGCCCGGCAGGCGCTGCAGGACATGGGGGTTGCGCCGCAGGGATGAGGGCACCCTGGCCCGGTTCGGCGGCTTTCGATCAAGTTCATTTCGCGACGCGGGATGAGGGCACCAGGCCGGGTGCGCCGGCTCCTAAATAAAATTCAACTTCATTTCGCCCCGCGATGTGGAGAGCACCGGGCGGAGTGCGGCGGCTTTTAAGTCAAATTCAACTTCATTTCGCCACGCGCTGCGCGCTTGCAGGCGACCTACTTTTCACAAGCGCCTGAAAAGTAGGCAAAAGCGCTTTTTACAGGCGGCAGCTGTTGGCGGTGCCGGTCCGAGCGGGCTGAGGTTAGGTGTAAGGGACGGGGCTTCGTTCGGAGATCTTTTTGTACGAGCGCCGTGTTCGTCTTCGGCTTACGGGCGACGAAAAGGTTGCGGCTTCGATGATTATCGGAGCGGGGTTGTCTCGGTTCAACCCGCACCAATCAACTGGGGAGGCTGAAGCGGGTTTCAGCTTTAGGCCATGAGGAAGGTCCGAGCCTGGTTTCGCTCAGTGTTCCTGCCCCGTGGCGGGCATGATGAAGCTGCTCGGCAGAGTTTTTGTAGGAGCGGGCTCCGGCCGCGATTGGTCTTGAGTTCATCGGCGCCGGAGCCGCCTCCTACAAAACAACGAAACGGCAGATTTCGCAGGTCGGGGCGCCGTCCCCGACGCGATTGTGGGGTGGCATCCCCGACGCGGTTGACATGACAACTGTCGCGACAATCGTAATCACCATCGTCATGACAGGCACCTCCCCAGCATCCCGTCGCGGATGTCACCGTGACCTACTGCGGGCCGGACTGGCGCCGTCGATTTCCGAACGAGCGGTGGCCGACGCCAGGCTTATGGCACGAACCCAAGGACAGCCGGTTGCAGAGTTACCAAGCAGCCCAAACCACCGCGCCCATTCAACACCCCAATCCGGAACCTTCTTCAGCATCCACCGACGAGCACAACGCCTCGATCGAAGCGCCCCCGCTCCGACAACCATCGAAGCCGGAATCTTCGCGTCACCCGTAAGCCGAAGAAGAACACGCCGCACGGACAAGAAGATTTCCAGCCAATACCGCGATCAAACACCTAACCACCCGCTCCATCGACCCGCAACGCAACCCTCTGCCGCCTGTAAAAGCGTTTTTGCCTACTTTTGTCGCGACTGACAAAAGTAGGTCGCCTGCAAGCGCGCAGCGCGTGGCGAAATGAATTTGAAGTTGGAAGTTACAAACTTGAAGCCGAAATCAGAACCTGCCCGAAAGACAAAAAGTTCTAAAAGCACGGAATTTCGAAATTCCGGGCTTCGGGCGAAGCCCGAAGAATGAACCGCCACGGCGACCGGGTGCCCGGATCGATCTGGTAGTCGATCCAGAACTGCGGAATTTCCTCGCGTCGAATCGACAGCTGGGCGTCGAAGCCCAGACGCCGGACCGAAGACAACCGGCGGCGGGCATTGTCGAGGTCCTCGAACAACCCCAGCGAAACGGCGTCCGGCAGATCGGCATCTGCGACGACGAAATAGTCCTCGACACCGCGCTCGGCCAGGCGCCGGGCCAGCGCGATCGCGCCGGAGCGGCTCGGTGCGGAGACGAAGACCCACCACCCGCGATCGCGATCGGCCTGGGTGGTGCGCAGCCGAAGCTGGTCGGCGAACGGGCGCAAACGGTCCTCTGCCCGGCTTTGCTGTACCAGGGTAGCGAGGGGGCCTATCGTGAAACAGCGCGGGCCGGAAGCGGTTGCACGTCGATAGGCATCGGCCACGAGTTCGGCCTCGGGCACCGCCGGATCGGGCGGCGGCGCCTCGGGCAGAGGCTGCGTTTCCGGTTGCAGCATGCGCAGCACCAGCACCAGACCATTGGCCAATACCAGAACGATTACCGCGATTCGCCAGAAACCTGTCATCCCGGATTAGTACCCGCTCAACGATTCAGCGGCCATCGCCAGGCCGCGCAACACCAGGTCGGGCTCGACCCGGGCCCCTTCGAGCAACGATTGTAACGGCCCAGCCGCGCCTCCGGTCATGACCAGCGCCGGTTCTCCGCCGAGATCGGGCACCCGGGCGGCAAGCCGGTACGCTTGCGCAATGCCGCCCGCCTGCTGCAAAAGCAGACCATCCTCGATGCCCTGGGCGGTGTCGCAGGCCGGAAGCGGCAGCGCACTGTGCGCATGCGGTTCCCGTCGCAACCCCGGGGCGCGAGCCAGCAGACCTTCGCGTGCGGCATCAAGGCCCGGCATGATCCAGCCGCCTCTGTGCACGCCCAGCCCGTCGACGAGGTCGATAGTGGTCGCGGTGCCGCAATCGACCAGGCAGAACGGCGCGCGCAGCGCAGTCCAGACCGGTTGCATCGCAAGCCACCGATCCACGCCTGTGCCGGGATAAGACGCGGCCACCGGCAACGCCGTCGACCCGGTGGTGACCGTTGTCCATTCAAACCCGGCACGTGCCAGTTCGTCGGTAACCCTCTCAGTGACCTGCGGCAGCGGCACTGACGAGAGCCAGAAATGGTCGGCAGCCGCCGGCGCCTGTTCGGCGAGCCATCCGCCGAAATCTTCGAGCCGAATCGATTCGCCGGCAGCCAGACCTTCTCCGGCCCGACGTGCAAGCTTGAGCCGGCTGTGGCCGAGCTCCAGAAGCCAGTCAGTGCGCACGGACACTGACCTCTCCTGCATTCACGCTTCGGATGCCGCCGCTGTATTTGACGCGCAATCGACCCTGTGCATCGACGCCCGCGGCAACGCCTTCGAGTACGCTCCCGGTTCCGAACGCTACCCGCACATTACGGCCCTCCAGCGCATCCAGCTCCTTCCAGCGCGCCATGAAAGGCTCGAAGCCGGCGCGCTCGAATTGCGCGAATGCGGTATCCAGCGCGCCTGTCAGCCGGCCAATGAGCCGGCTGCGATTGCAACTACCCCCGAGATCGTGGCGCCCGGGCGTTGCAGTGTGAATGTCGGTCCATGGCTGGTCCGGCGCAATGAAACCGCATGACTCGGTTTCCCCGCGCGGCAGGCGCACGTTGATGCCGATACCTGCAACCACCTCGCAAGGACCCTCGCTGGCGCCGCGGATCTCGATCAGCAGACCACCCAGCTTGGCGCCACCGACGATTAAATCATTGGGCCATTTCAGCGCCGCGGGAACGCCCTCGCCGATGACAACCTCGGCGGCGACTATGCCGGCGACCAGGCTGAGCGACCCGAGCCGCTGCAAGCCGCATTCGAATTTGAAACCGAACGATAAATACACACCGCAACCCGGCGGCGAGATCCAACCCCGTCCCCGGCGTCCGCGCCCGCCCGATTGGTATTCCGCGGCCCGCACGCGGCGGTGCGCAAAATGCTCGGTGAGATCGCGGTTGGTGGAATCGGTTCGGTCGACGATATCGACGGTCACATCGGGCGAGTCCGCAGCCCGGTGAATCTCAGCGGCATCGAGCAGCCGAATCGGCCAGGCCAGGCAGTAGCCGCTGCCGCGCACTGCAGCCACCGGCAGGCCGGCGCAGCGCAATTGTTCTACCTGTTTCGGGACCTCGGAAGGACTGATGCCGGTCTCTGCGGCGTAGCGCGTGAGATCGAGCGGGCTACCGTCTGCCAGCGCCCTGAACAGGCGAAACGCTTCGGGTGTCATCGCTTGCGCTTGAGGACGCGCGCCTTTTCGAACCGGTTTTCTGTGCCGCTCTTCAGGCGCGCGAGATTGCTTCTGTGGGTGAACAGCAAAAGCCCGGCCAGTGCAATCGCCAGCACGCCAAGCGCCGGCGCGACCGGATCCGGGCCGAGCAACCACATTGCCGGGACCAGGCTCAGGCCCGCCAGCACGGTGGCCAGACCGACGTAACCCGTCCCCAGCAATGCGACCAGCCAGACGACGACAAGCGGCAGGATGCACCAGGGTGCAACCGCCGCAACCACACCGACAGCGGTTCCGGCGCCCTTGCCACCCCGGAAGCCGAAATACACCGGCCAGACATGACCGATCACGGCAGCCAGGCCGCACAGAGCACCAACGCTGGCGGTCGTCAGCGGCAGACCTTCGCTGAAAAATGTCGGCAACATGGGCACCACCAGCGCGGCGAGGACGCCTTTGCCGATGTCGATCAGCACCACCAAAAGCGCAAACAGCCAGCCGACGCTCCGGAGCGCATTGGTGCCCCCGGCATTGCCCGAGCCCATCGAACGGATGTCGACGCCGCGCAGCCGCCCCAGGACCAGCGAGCCGGAAATCGATCCCAGCAGGTAGCCGAGCAGCGTCATCCAGACCACGTCAAGCATCGTCTTCACCCTTTTCGTGGGGTTCCGGTGAAGTCCAGGGTTGCAGACCCACCAGCAACGCCCCCGGCCCCGCGTGCACGCCCACCGCCGGCGAGGCTTCCTCTATCCAGCAGGCATCCACCTCGGGATGGCCGATCAGCAACAAATCACGCAGGCGCCTGGCGTCGGCCTCGGCGTCGGTATGGCTGATCAGGATTCTGTAGGTGGCGCCACGATCCATGCGGCGGGCGAGATAGCGCGCGAATCGCGGCACGGCACCTGCTCGGCCCCGAATCACGCCGCGTGCGGTCAAGTGGCCGTCCTCGGTATTGGCCAGCACCGGATTCAATCGCAGCTTGCGCGCCAGCCAGTGCATCCAGGGCTTGACCCGCCCACCCTTGACACCCCAGGAAAGGTCGCGGGCCAGGGCGAAGGTCCGAGTTTTGGGCACCAGATCCTCGAGCGCGCGAACGATCTTGCCCATCGGCCACCTATTGGCCGCCGCCTCTGCGGCGAACAGGGTCAGCAGCGCTTGCCCACATGCGGCATTGAGCGAGTCGAAGACCTTCACCGGCTGGTCGTGCATGCGGCCGGCGGTCTGCTCGGCGGCCTGGCAGGTACCACTGAGCTTGCCGGAAATCGGAATCGCCAGCACCTCGTGACCGTGGCTTGTCAGCAATTCGAACTGGCGTCGGAAATCGCGTGGCGGCGGCTGCGAGGTCTGCGGGTGCACATCGGATTCGGCCAGCCGCGCATAGAACGCGGAGGGTTGAATCGAAAGCTTGTCGAGAAACTCCTCGTCGCCGAAGAACAGCCTCAGCGGAACCACGTGAATGGCGAGCCTGTCGATCTCATCAGCCGGCAGATCGGCCGCCGAATCGGTGACCACTGCGATCCGTCCGCGCTGATTGATCAAGCCATGCTGACGGGTCATGTCGTCGGCTTTCTGCTGCTTGATCTCGCCGAAATCGGCGCAGATCCTGAACACCTCGCCGGGCCGATCGGTGTGAATATGCACCCGCGCCCTGCGACCGCCGCCGGCGACCACAAGCGAACTGGCATCCAGCTCATCCAGTGATTCGCGCAACTGCTTCGCCTCGATTCGGTCGCCGGCGATCAGGCACTCGGTGCAATAACGGTGTTCGCTCGGGGCCTCGCCGGGATGGCTGAGTTCATCGCCGGCCTCTTCCAGCGGAAACTCGCCACCGGCCGGCAGCTTGCCGCTTCGAATGTAGCGCCAGATTCCGTCGAGCAGATCCACGAAACCCTGTCCACCGGCATCTACCACGCCGGCTTCGCGCAGCACCGCCAGCTTCTCCGGTGTCGCCGCGAGCGACTTGTGTGCTGCCTTGCGCGCGCGGCTGAACAGCTTGCGGATGTCGCGTATGCCGTGCTCCACGCCCTCGACCATCGCATCGCCGAAGTCTTCCAATACCGTGGGCATGGTGCCGGCGACCGGTTTGGACATGGCCGACCAGGCTGCCACTGCGCCTGCCTTGGAGGCCGCCGCCAGCTGACGCGCATCGAGTTCGCTGCAGTGACGGCAACTTTCGCTGATGCCGTGAAAATACTGCGCCATGATGGCCCCGGAATTTCCCCGGGCACCGTCCAGCGCCGCGTCCGCCACCTCGTCCAGCAACTGCGTCACTGGCCTGCGCCTGCCGGACTTCAGCCGCTGTCCGACGCTATTGAGGGTAAACATCAAATTGGTCCCGGTATCGCCGTCGGGCACCGGAAAAACGTTGATTCGATTGAGCAGATCACGCCGCGCCTGAACATGCGCGATGCCGGAGATCAACGCGTATTGAAGCTGCTCCGGTTCGATGCGCATCAGGCTCGAAGTCATGTTCATCGGCTTCTCACCTTTTCAAGCGCGTCAAGCACTGCCGACCGAAGCATCAATCGAGGCCGGCCAGTTCACGAACCTGGGAAGCCGTGAACGGCCAGGTGAGCTTCTCACCGGTATCCTCGTTGCGCACCACGGGAATCTGGTCGCCGTAGCGCTGGATCAAATCCAGATCGTCGTCGATATTGACGATCTCTATCTGGTCGGCCAGGCCGCCGACCGTGATCAGCTTGTAGGCCTTCTCGCAGAGCTCACAGGGCTCACGGGTATAGAACAGCAGTCCCATCGAATTCCTTCCGGTTCGTAACCATTTGCAACCCTGACATTATGACGGAAATCGGACGGTTTTCGAATGGCGCCGGCAGCCGGGCAAAGCTCGCAGCACGGAACCGCGGCCCGCGTTCGCCGTCTGAGTCACCATGTGGCAACGACCGGCTCTCCGTTGCATAATCCTCGACCACTCCAACCAACGGGTGATTCAGCATGGCCGTCAGCGTTTTCGACCTGTTCAAGATCGGCATAGGGCCATCCAGTTCCCACACGGTGGGCCCGATGCGGGCGGCCTGCCTGTTCGCGCGGGCAATCGAGCGCAACGGCCTGATCGAACAGGTCGGAAAACTCAAGCTGGAACTGTTCGGCTCGCTGGGCCATACCGGACGCGGTCACGGCACAGACAAGGCTGTGCTGCTTGGACTGGAGGGCAATATGCCGGATGGCGTCGACCCCGACCATATCGGCCAGCGCATCACCGAGATCTATTCAAGCGGCCGTATTTCGCTGCTCGGCAAACACGAGCTTGCCATAGACCTTCGGCGCGACATGACTTTTCACAAGCGCCAGACGCTGCCGTATCACTCCAACGGCATGCGCTTCTCGGCACTGGACGCCGACGGCGAGAGCCTGATCAGGCGCGAGTATTATTCAGTCGGCGGCGGATTCGTGGTCAATCCCGACGAGGCGGCCGCCGATCGCATCGTCGCCGACACGACGCCAGTGCCCTACCCGTTCTCGTCCGGCGACGAACTGCTGGGCATCTGCCACCGCCACGAGCTTCGCATCGGCGAGGTGATGCTGGCCAACGAGCAGGCCTGGCGGGATGAACCCGAAATCCGCGACGGCTTGTTCAGGATCTGGCAGGCGATGAAGGACTGCGTCCAGCGCGGCATCGAAAGCGAAGGCTACCTGCCGGGCGGCCTGAAGGTGGAACGACGAGCGCCCAAGCTGTACCGACGACTGAAGGAGCGGGCGAAGCGCGAGGACCTCGACAGCCTGGACTGGATCAACCTCTACGCGCTGGCGGTCAACGAGGAAAACGCCGCCGGCGGACGCGTGGTCACCGCCCCCACCAACGGGGCGGCCGGCATCATTCCGGCAGTCCTGCACTACTACCGGAGGTTCGTAGAGTCGGCCAGCGAGGACGGCGTGCTCGAGTTCCTGCTCACTTCCGCCGCCATCGGTATCCTGTACAAGGAAAACGCGTCGATTTCCGGCGCCGAGGTCGGGTGCCAGGGCGAGGTTGGCGTGGCCTGCTCGATGGCCGCAGGCGGCCTGACTGCAGCGCTCGGCGGCAGCATGGAGCAGGTCGAGAACGCCGCCGAGATCGGCATGGAACACAATCTCGGACTGACCTGCGATCCGGTCGGCGGCCTGGTCCAGATTCCCTGCATAGAACGCAACGCAATGGGCGCGGTCAAAGCCGTCAACGCCACCCGCATGGCCATGGCAGGCGAAGGCAAGCACCACGTTTCGCTGGACCGCGTGATCAAGACCATGCGCGATACCGGCCGCGACATGAAGACGAAATACAAGGAAACGTCGAGAGGCGGTTTGGCCGTCAACGTCATCGAATGTTGAGGAAACCCCGTGAAAAACTACTGCGCGTGCGCCTGGCGGCGTCCGGCGGTGCTCGGATTCCTCATGTACAACTTCGTACACTGCGGATCCTGCGCGCCGGCGGCCACCGCCAGCCACCCGCTCGCTACGTTTTCGCGGGGTTCCTCCTGACTGGACGACTGCAAGCCGTTTCAGGACTCAACGTTGAACCTGACACTTAACACCTAGAACTTAAAAACCAACAACCAACAACCAACATTCAACAACCGAGCGACCGACCAGCCCACGAATGCCCCAGAGCCATCCGCCCCGCCCACCTGCCGCGACATCCGCAGTGCTCCGAGCCCTCTCGGTCCTGCTGATCGCCGCGACGAGCGCGATCGCGTACGCCCAGGAGATCTACCTCTGGACCGACGACGACGGCGTCCGCCACGTCAGCGACCGCCAGCCCGAAGACGATTACGAAGTCACTGTGCAGCGCGCGATCGCGCAGCCGGAGGCGCCGGTCGAGATGACCAATGTCGGCAGCCAGCGCGCGCCGGAATGGCAATTCAGCAATCGCATGCATGGTCCCGTCACCGTCCTGGTTTCCCTGGGCGAGACAGAAAACGTGGTGACCGAGCCGGCGCTCCCGACGTACCTCGAATTGCCAGGCCTGGGTCACCGGTCCGTTCTGATCGCAGCTCTGGAACCTGCAGCTGCCTGGAGCTATTCGATACACATGTCGGCAACCCCCGGCCCATTGTTTCCGACACCCGATGCCGATTTCGACTATCGCCTGCCATTTGCGCCCGATCAGCCGGTTCGGATCGGCCAGAGTTTTTCAGGTGAATTCAGTCATCACGCACCGCACAGCCTGCACGCGGTCGATTTCACGCTGCCGGTCGGCACGCCCGTGCTCGCCGCACGGGCCGGCACCGTGATGGACGCCGAGCGCTACTTTCACCGTGCCGGGCAGGATGCCGAAATCGACGGCCCCAAGGCAAACTATGTGCGTATCCTGCACGCCGACGGCAGTATGGGCGTGTACGCGCACCTGGAATACAACGGGGTATCGGTAAGTCCAGGCCAGCGCGTGACCGCCGGCCAGCAGATCGGGCGATCCGGCAATACAGGCTTCTCGACCGGCCCACACCTGCATTTCGCGGTGCAGGTGAATCGCGACATGGAACTGGTCTCCATTCCCTTCCAAATGCGCGACCACGACGGGAAGCCGATGGTCTTCGGGCGCTGAAAAGCTTGGAAAAGCGTTAACCACGAAGGGCACGAAGAACACGAAGGGAAAATCGAAAGAAGCTCCGGCTTTTCTTTACCTGACTAGCGTCGTGTCCCGGTACTTTACTCAAGCCAATGGAAAATTAGCGCAGAAAGCCACTGGGTCCCGGATCAGGTCCGGGACGACAACAAAGCGGAATCTCCGAGCCTGTCGCCCCGGACCAGGTGCGGGGCGACAACAAAGCGGAATCTCCGAGCCTGTCGCCCCGGACCAGGTGCGGGGCGACAACAAAGCGGAATCTCCGAGCTTGTCGCCCCGGACCTGATCCGGGGCCCAGCGGCTTTCGCGTCGGGCAATGACAGAACATAGAACTCTACTGGGACA
>Ga0209943_1000971_pt1 | contig 18538 bp, 16 predicted proteins | sample SalPonR1_B_D2_MG_FD_185698 | JGI IMG/M metagenome (GOLD analysis project Ga0209943, IMG submission 185698) | Salt pond soil microbial communities from South San Francisco under conditions of wetland restoration - Salt Pond MetaG R1_B_D2_MG... ... | reverse complement strand
AACTCCGCAATCTCTTCCCGTTCAGCCGCTTCAAGTGGCAGTGACAAATCTTTCAGATAGACCACCAAATCCGCTTGCTCAAATGCTTTTTGCGATCGTCTTACACCCTCAGCCTCTATCACATCTTCAGTTTCGCGAAGCCCAGCCGTATCAATTAACTTAAACAGCAGCCCGTCATAGCTCCAGTCCGCATCAATGGTGTCACGCGTGGTTCCGGCTATCTCCGTGACAATGGCACGCTCACTTCCCACCAGCGTATTCAGCAGCGTCGACTTCCCGGCATTCGGCCGGCCGATGAACACCGTTTTTACCCCGTCTTTTACCAGGCGGCCGGTTTCGTAAGTATCCAGCAATCGGCCAATCTCCTCGTCCAGGTCTGACAGCAATTTCATCAGCTGTTCCTTATTGGCGAACTCCACATCTTCCTCAATAAAATCGAGTTCCAGCTCCACCATTGCAGTGGCGTCTATAATCTGCTGCCGAAATGTTTTGATATGTTCCCCCAGTCGCCCCTCCAGCTGCTGATGGGCCGCATCCACCGCCTTGATGCTCTTGGCATGGATCAGATCCGCTACCGCTTCGGCCTGGTCCAGGTCCAGTTTTCCATTCAGGAACGCACGCTGCGTAAATTCGCCCGGCTCGGCTCCTCGAATTCCCTGTGATAAAACCGTTTCAAGAACGGCCTGTGTGACGAGTACGCCACCATGGCATGAGATTTCGACTGTGTCTTCGCCGGTATACGATTTAGGAGATTTAAAGACGGTGGCCAGCACTTCATCAACCACGCTGCCATTTTTCCTAAAAATTTTTCCAAAATGGACGGTATGAGATGTAACATCTGTCAGATTCTTTCCATCAAAGCAGTCATTTACCTTTTTTATAGCATCCTGGCCTGACACTCGAATGACCGCTATACCTCCCTCTCCTACTGGGGTTGCAATAGCGGCTATGGGTGGATGCTGGATTATCTCAGTCAAAGTAGTTACCGAAATTCGTGTTTTAATTTTTATGAAGTGCAAAGTAACGAATAGCCTAAACAATATTTATCTGTGCAATTCATTCGGTCAAAATAAATTCTCACGGCAAAATATCTTCATCTTTTTAATAAAACATCCCGTGATTATCCCAAACAAGCTAATCCTTACATCTTTTTCATTAAAACCTTGTTCTTCATCATTCCATCATACATTTTCAAGACAATTAGAATTGGTACTTATTTTACTACAGAGAGTGATGATTTTGGAAAAGAGTAATTCAAAATGACAAAAACACAACGTGTTGGCTTAATATTAGGTGTCATCGGATTTATCATCCCAATTCTGCTTGATTTCCAGGGGCTATCGCTGGCCGGGCATTTTGCAATGAGTATTTTTCTTCTTGCAGCGGTATTCTGGATGTTTGAAACCATTCCCATCTACTCTACATCTATACTGGTGATTTTTTCACAAATTCTGCTTCTGAGTACAGAGGGTATTATAGATTACTCAGGTTTAGCAGGGTACGAGCCTCAATCCTACACTCAGTTCATTGGTACACTTGCCAACCCTATCATTATTCTTTTCTTAGGAGGTTTTGTACTGGCTGATGCTTCCGTCAAGTATGATTTTGATAAAAACCTGACGCGAATCTTGTTGGCACCCTTTGGTAATCGCACCTCAACTATTATGCTTGGCTTGATGGCTGTTACAGCGGTTCTTTCGGCCTTTATGAGCAATACGGCCACTACTGCTATGATGATCACAGTAATCATCCCGATCATCGCCAAAATGGAATCGGGTGACCCGGCACGTATTGGCATTGCGCTTTGCATACCATTTGCGGCAAACATTGGTGGTATAGCTACGCCAATCGGAACCCCTCCAAATGCCGTTGTTATTGCTGCACTAAACCAGCAGGGCCTAACGGTCGCTTTTGGAAGCTGGATGATGTACGCACTTCCATTAGCTGTCATTATGCTGCTTGTTGCCTGGCAGGTACTCCTCCGACTTCATCCGCCCGCCACCAACCAGGTGTCACTCGACCTTGATACCAAACTGCAGACGTCCGGCCACGCCATACTTCTCTATTTTACGTTTGGCACCACGGTTCTGCTTTGGGTTACCGAGGGAATTCACGGCATAAAAAGCAGTATAGTTGCACTTTTCCCTGTTGTGGTACTCACGCTCTCATCAGCCTTCAGCAAACAAGACATAAGAAAGCTGCCATGGGAAGTATTGTGGCTGATTGCAGGCGGTATCGCGCTGGGTATTTCCATGGAGAACACCGGGCTGGCAAGCTGGCTTGTAGGCGGAATTGCCTGGGGCGACCTGTCATCAATAATGGTCCTGGTTGTTTTCGGAGCCGTTACGCTAATCATGTCGAACTTTTTATCGAATACAGTTACAGCTTCCCTCCTCATTCCGCTGGCGCTTACGCTTGTAACCTCAGGAGCACTCGAGGGTACGTTTGGGATGTTATTAGTGGGATTAGTGATAGCACTTTCCGCCAGTTTTGCAATGATTCTCCCTATTTCAACGCCGCCGAACGCCATCGCCGAAAGTACGGGCGTGCTCAAAACAAAACACATGTTGCTTTCAGGTACAATCATCGGAATCATTGGACTCGTACTCGTTTTGCTGCTATCTGTTTTTTATTGGCCAAACATCATTTAAACCAACAAGACTATGAAACATCGTATTTACATATTTGTAGTTGAGGACGAACCTGAAGTCCTGGATGCCATTGTAAGAGATTTGGAAGAGTTTGAGGATAGCTTTTTCATCGAAATGGCAGACTCTGCTGAAGAAGCCCGTGAGCTGATTTCGGCCATAACAGATGATGGCCATGAGATTGGTCTTATCTTGTGTGATCACGTGCTGCCGGGAGAAAATGGAGTAGAGCTTCTGGTTGAAATGCAGCATAATCCTTCAACTGAACGCACACGTAAAGTTTTGATTACGGGTCAGGCCGGTCTAGATGAAACGGTAAGGGCTGTAAACGAAGCAAATCTAAGCCACTACATTGCCAAACCATGGGAAAAAGCTGAACTTGTAGGTACAGCACGAAAGCTTCTCACTGATTACGTGCTTGAACAGACAGAGAACCCTATGGAGTTTATGAGCGTGCTCGACGGCGAGCGGATTGCTGACTTCATACGAAAGGGTAAAAGCATCACAGACAACTAATCCATGAAATTCAAATTCGGAACACAATGGCTGGAAGACCGAACACTGGTCACTAAACTCATTCAGGGAATATTGGATAAGATTGGTAGCTCTGAACGTTTTTTGGTCAAAACGGAAAAGGATGAGGAGCTTTTCCATGAAGGTGATGAGCTGGAAGATATTTATATACTGCTTGAGGGAGAGGCAGAACTCTACAAAAAGAAACCGGACTCGGATATAAATTTCCCGGTACTAAACCTGCAGCCCGGCTCTATAATCGGCATTACGGCATATACAACCGGTAAGCCCTCTCTTACTACGGCCATTACGGTTACCCCTTGTACTATTCTGCAGATACCTGAAACTGAACTCAATGAACTCATTGCCAGCTTGCCAAGGCTGCAAGACTATTTTGACGAGCTTTTGCTGGCCAATTTGCTTGACCGTTTTCGGGAAACCATAAGCCTTCAAATAGAACTGGACACGGTTAATCAGCGACTTCAAAAAGAAAGGAATGAACTAAAGAGAGCCTATGACGATCTTCAAAAAATTCAGGAACAACTGATTTACCAGGAGAAAATGGCAACACTGGGGCAGCTTGTGGCGGGGTTCGCTCACGAGGTTAATAATCCTGCCGCTTCGCTTCTTCGATCCACAGAAACACTGGAAAAGAAAATATCCGGGCTGATTAAAAAATCTGACGTGACCGGCAAAAACCTTAATGATGCCCAGGTATTCTATGAGTCGGGAAAACGAGCTGGCTATCCTGACACTAAATCGATCCGAAATCGATCATCTGAATTGCAAAAAATCTTTCCTGATGTTAGAAAGCCTCATATCCGGTTGATGGCTCAGTTTCCTGAATCTCTGATTAAAATACTTAAAGAAAGAAATATAAATGACAGCGACGACCTCATTTATTACCTGAACTATTTCGAAATGGGAAAGATGGTTCAGAATATTGAGTCGGCAGGCAATCGCATCTCAGGAATGGTACAAAGCCTGAAGAGCTATAGCAGAAGTGATTCTGATCAGGAGTGGGAGATGATTGATATCCGGGAGGGTATCCATGATACGCTGCAGCTTACAAGTAATCGAATCAAGTACTATGATATCAACATCGAGCTGGAAGATATTCCTTTAATTCAGGCAAACGCTGCTGCGCTAAACCAAGTGTGGACCAACATAATTTTGAATGCAGCAGATGCAATGGGCAAAAACGGCTCTCTGTCTATACACTGCTTTCAGGAAGATGATCAGATCATTGTCACGTTTGAAGATACAGGGCCCGGTATCAAAGAAAAGCATTTACCAAAAATATTCGAGTCCAATTTTTCAACGAAAACATCTGATGTGAAATTTGGGCTTGGTATCGGCCTCTCTATTTCCAGGGATATTATAGAGCAGCATAATGGTACTATCACTGCTGAAAACGTTAAAGGTGGCGGTGCACATTTTACGGTTTCACTGCCTATTAAGTAGATCTGCGAAAGTAAACTGATTCATAATATTTGCGCTGACCGATAAGATTCATCTTTCCTGACCCGAGATCTCCTCTATCTCATCTAAATCACGGTCTAGTTGTGCGATCACATCTATAATTGTCTCAACCGCTTTTACGTAAAACTCAGGATTGATATTCTCAAACACATCGGTTGGTGCATGATAGTGAGGATGGTCTTCAACGCCGAAATAAATAAATGGAATACCTTCCTGATGAAACGGGCCATGATCTGATGACAGCGTCCAGTCTTGATCCCAGTCATTTGAATCGTATCCAAAAAGAACATTCACCGGGGCGTCAGATGTGTAATCCTGAATGTAAGGTTTCAGAAACGGATAGTGATAGGTTCCTACCGCATAAAGTTCATTCTCAAAATTAGTGCTGATCATATCCATATTGATATTTATCAAAATCTGATCCTTTGACACAACGGGATTATTCACAAAATACCGTGCGCCTGCAAGCCCTTTTTCTTCCGCGTCGAAGCCAATAAAAATTATACTGTGATCGGGCCTGTTTTCTGAAAAATATTCAGCTGCCGCCATCAGACCACCTGTTCCCGATGCGTTATCATCAGCTCCATTATAAATGGTGTCTCCATCCTGCCCAAGATGATCATAGTGTGCTGTTATCGCGATATAGTCATCAGGGTAACGTTCTCCCTTAACGTATCCAATTACGTTTATCGCCTCCACAGTATCAGCTGTACCTTCTACGGCTGTAATTACCTGATCGAATGGCTGCCGATAGCTGTTGCCAAACATCTCTATTCCGAGAGAATCAAATCGCTGTTCAATGTAACGCTGGGCCATGTCATTTCCAGGTGACCCGGTCTCTCTTCCACCCAGCTGATCAGATGACAAATATTTCACGTCTTTTATCAGCTGACTTTCAAAAGACCTTGTTTCAGAACTATTGGGATCTGTCTGATGGCCACAGGCTGCGACAAATAATAAAGCAAACAGTAAAATAAATTGAGTTTTCTTAGAGGTCATGCTCATAATATGTACTAAAAAGATGATGAATATTGCCAGACAGGAGAAGATAGTGATAATGCTAATCATTCCATTTTACAATAGTGAAAACAATTCATAAAATTCTTCGTACCATTAAAAGTCAGTCCATCTGTAAATTTTACTTTTATGAATAGAAAAACTCAGCGCCACCCAAGGCAATCAGAAAATTCCGGACAAGATCCGCTGGATTCCTATATTGAGAAAATGGTCGATAGATCGCGGTCTTCTTCATCTGAGGATAACGAATCCAGAAATCAGGTCGGTCGAATCATCATTGCAGTCATTATTCTCTTTCTCGGCTTTTCATTTGTAACGGGTACCGGCTTTTTCTCAAGCTCCGGCCCGGTTGATTTCGTAGAATCTGTTACCAGCGTCACTACCGCACCCAGCCAGGATCTGTTAGATCGAATGAATGCCAGAATGATTGAAATGGGCTACGTTGATCTTACTGACGATGATCTTCGTTCTCTTCGGGAAGACGGCGTTACTGCAACCTATATTTCAAATATTCGGTCGCTGGGTTATGATGGTTTGACTCTGGATGATGCAAGACGACTTGCCAGGGCTGACGTATCATCTGCTTTTACAGCCATGATGATTGAGCTTGGCTACGATTTAACAGTTGAAGACCTTGTACAGCTCAGAGATGCTGGTGTCACTGCTTTTTATACAAGCAATGTTCATGACCTGGGATATAGAGATGTCACCAAAGATCAACTCATACGAATGCAGAATATTGGCGTTACCACATCACTTATTGAAGAACTTCAGGCCGAACAAGTAGAGGATGTCCCCCTGGAGGATATTATTCGGTACAGGATTAGTAATCAGTAATTGGTTATTCGGAAATTAGTTGAATGGTTTATTAGTGGGTTTCAGAATCAGAATATCTTCCTTGGAAGTACGAATTCCCTAATTTTCTAATTTCCAATTAACGAGTCACCAAAGCATCATCTTCATGCAGAATACGCTGCCGCCGCTCTTCAGAAATTCATAAGTACTATATTCGTGGACATAAAATCCTGCATCCCGCAATTTTTGATTCACATCCGTACATCCCTGCTGGATTAGTACATTTTTTCCATCGGGTGACACTGCATTCACGGCAAATAGTTTTTCCGCTTCATATGCCGATGCTTCTATGACATTATCAAACATGCTTCGGATAAGCTTCATCCCTTCAGCAGAAAAGGCGTCGCTATATACGAGTACTGAATCTTCATTGAGCACGCACATACAGGTATCGAGATGATAAAATTCTTCCTGCTGCAGTTCCAATGCAATCACAGGAACATCGAAAAGATCTGAAATCTGATCGTACACTTCCAATGAGCTTCGGAAACCGTAGGCGCCCCAGATTAAGCCCCGTTTGAAATGCCAGAGTGCATCGCCCATTCCTTCAAACGACTTTACCGTATCTCCTTTGATATGGTTGACCGTATAGTTCTCTTTGCGATAGTACGATTCAATAAAGGGAACTTCTCCCTGGCGCTCATCCGCTTTCATGACAGACATCAGCACTTGTTTCTCACCGTCTCTGCCGATAAATGGCAGACTTTGATTGGCACAAAAAACCATATCCGGTAATCCGGGTTCGCCATCCAGCACATCAACCTTAAATCCAAGTTCTTCAAATCCGTCGCGCAGATGCTCCCACTCGTTCAGCGCCTGTATCTTGTCTACTTCACCAATCTGGTTTTTCATGTAGGGATTAATGACATACTCCACATCATAATGATTAGGCTCAACCATCAATACTTTCGACGGTGCCGGCATCGTCCGGAGGTCTGAGCGCTTAAAATTGAGTTGATCAACGGAAGTAATTACGGTAGACATACTGTTGCTGGATTATTTTTTTAACTCTTAATTATAACTGTGACTTGAATATCGCAGGCACAGAATGTAAGAGTAAATATAATGTAATGATGTAACAAATTAGTTCGTTGGAAACTTTTCATCTTGTTGATGCGGCAATAAACCGCTAGGTTCCCTTATGATTTTAGATCACACACTTTTAAATCAGCTCGCTCCTCTTGAGCTAAAAGCCCGAAAAATAGTTGAGGGGTTTGTGTCAGGGCTTCACCGTAGTCCCTACCGCGGATTCAGTGTCGAATTTGCTGAACATCGTCCTTATAACCAGGGAGACGACTTCAAGCATATCGACTGGAAGGTATACGGAAAATCGGAGCGTTTTTATGTAAAGCAATATGAGGCAGAAACCAATCTGCGTGCTCATATAGCACTGGATGTAAGCAGCTCGATGTATTTCCGTCATTTTGCCGATTGGAGCAAACTAAGATATGCAATTCACTTTGCATCAGCCCTGGCCTATATGATGAATCGCCAGCGCGATGCCACCGGCCTGACTCTTTTTGATGAGACCATTCGGTTAAGTCTGCCGGAAAAATCAACCCGAAGTCATCTCAGGCTAATTTACCAACACCTGGAGGAGGAACTTGCCCAGGAAGAAAAGCGTGCAAAAGAGAAACGATCATCTGCTTCAGCCGATGCACTTCACTCGCTGGCGGAAAAACTTAATCGAAGAAGTCTGGTCGTTATCTTAACGGATCTTTTCGAAAATGTGGACGGCCACGACGCGCTTATTTCCGCGCTGCGTCACCTTCGCCATCAGAAGCATGAGGTACTTCTTTTCAATGTGCTGGAACATCAAAGTGAGAGAGAGCTCGATTTTCGTGATGGTAAATTCCTGTTTGAAGATATGGAAACAGGGTCAGAAATTGAGGTTATCCCCAGCCAGGTAAAAGAAGATTACATGGCCAAAGTGAAAGAGTACACTCACAAATTCAAGATCGCCTGCAGCGATGCGATGGTGGATTTTGAAGAGATCGACACCCAGAAATCACTGGATCTTGCGCTGCTTGCGTATCTGAATAAAAGAAAGCGGTTGTTGTGATGGGTAGAAGTGAAAAGTGAAAAGTGAAAAGTGAAAATATAGATTTGGGCCTAGACTAAACTTCTCAATACTACAAAATGTTGCCTTTGCAGATTCTTCCCTTCGTCCCGGTCAACGGCACCGGGACTCGGTCAGAACGACAAAAGTTCCCGGGGTAGAGAGCGGGCGGCGTGGATTTAGACATTGAAACGTTTGGCCACCTGCCACGCCGCCCTTTTTGCCCCACAAACGTCGTCATTCTGCCTGTCCCTTGGGGGAATCAAACAGTGTTTTTTCGTTTGATTCAGAATCTGTAAAAGCAAGTTGTTTTATATCATAAAAAGAAATGAATTCATGCTTATACCAACTCAAAGTCAACTGGATTTTAGAGTTTACAATGAAAGTTGGTTTAATTGATTTGTCTATTTACCAAGAAGGTTTCTTATAGATCCAAGTTTATTTAACATCCTTCTCAATTCTAAAATCTCAAGTCACATTTACCCGTCTCAATATTTTATTAAGCAGCCATGGCGATAACCGCTTCAGATAAATAGCCAAAATCTCTTTCCCGCCGATATAGACTTCTTCTTTGCCTGATGACACTTTCGGTAAGAGCTTATCTGAAAACCGTTCGGGCGTCATCGCTTTTTTATGGGCATCACCCATTTCGCCATACTTTGACCCGTCGGCTGTAATTGCGTTTCGTGTAATCTCTGTTTTGATATAACCCGGACACACAATAGTAACGCTAACTCCCTGATCCTGAACTTCCTGTCGCAGACAGTCGAACCAGCCGTGTAGTGCATGCTTTGAAGCCGCATATGCAGATCGGTATTTAGTGCCAATCTTCCCCATCACACTGCTTGTAACTACCACATGTCCGTGTCCGCGTTTAATCATACCGGGCACCACTGCTTTCGTGAGCGCAATCGTCCCAAAAAAGTTGATTTCCATCAAGTTTCTCACCGATTCCAGCTCAGCCTCAAGGGCAAGCGCTCGCTGACTGATACCGCCATTGTTAAACAGAATATCGATGCTGCCAAAAAACTCTTCAGCCTCTTCTGCTTTTTTTGGGAGAATAGTGGTTTTTGTAAGGTCAAGGGGCAGCACCATAATGTCATTCGGGTCTCCATCACAGTTGTCTTTGACCCGTTCAAGCTCTTCCACGCGTCTCGCTGACAGAATTAACCGCGCACCCTTTTTGTTGAGTGCATATGCAAGTGCTTCTCCGATACCTGATGAAGCGCCTGTAATCCAGACGACTTTATTTTCATAGTACATGGCGATCAGTTTCGTTTTAGAGGCGTTTTGCAGAATAGATTTCTTATGATTGAACTATCTGCAACCTTTTCCCTATTTTCTTTCTCAAATAATAACGCATGACCGCAACTTATGCACCCTAAACACACAATTCTTTTAGTAGAAGATGAAAAAGAGCCTGCAGATATGCTGGCTAACTATCTCGAAATGGAAGATTATGAGGTCCTGGTTGCCTATGACGGCAGAGAAGCCATCTCACTGATCGAAAACCGGGCCGATGTGATTGATCTTGCAATCCTGGATATCATGGTGCCTCATGTTGACGGTAAAGAGATTTGTAAACGCATCCGCCGTCATCCTGTACTCTCAGGCATCCCCGTTATATTCCTGACAGCGCGTGATAAAGAAAAAGATGAAATTGAAGGACTTGAACTTGGCGCAGACGACTACATACCTAAACCTGCGAGCCTGAAACTTGTGAATGCCCACGTTGAATCACTGCTCCGGCGGCAACAGCCACAGAACAGCAAGTGGGTTCAGTATGGCGACCTCTATCTCGATACCGTTGGCAAGGATCTCTACAAAAAGGAAGACAGGATCGATCTTACATCCACCGAATATGCACTGGCGGAACTGTTTTTCAAAAATCCGAGAATGGTTTACAGCCGTCAGCAAATTCTGGAACATATCGGCGATGACGACAAGTTCGTGTTCGACCGAACCGTTGATGTTCATGTAAAGAACCTTCGCCTTAAAATGGGCGACTCATCGGACGTGATCAAAACGTATAGGGGGCTTGGATACGGCCTCAACAGGGACCTTTTCAAACCATGAGCATTCGTGCAAAACTTGCCTGGACGTTTATTCTGCTGCTCATATTCGGAATAACAGCTATCAGCAGCTACTCCATTCTGTTCATACGCAACTACCTTCTTGATCAGGGTGAGGAACAGATTCGCAACGATACCGAATGGCTTGCCATCACCATTGAGAATCTGCAGAACAACACTGAATTTGAGACCAATCTGAACGAGGCAGCAAGAACCTCGGGTTACAGGCTGGCTATTTATGATGAAGATGGAATTATTTTCGCTTCCGTGCCTTATGATGATGCTCTTTTAGGCCATGACGAACTCCCCACGCTCTTGCGTACACAGTTACGAAACAGCGGTGAAGTGAGGATCGTGAATGATGATGATAACGAGCAATTGTTGGCTTATAATGCCATTGAAGGATCCGTAAACCCGGCAAGGTATATCCAGGTCAGTATACAGAAAGACCAGATATATGAGCCCATCAAAACCATTCGCTGGATCATATATACCGGTATGTTTATCTCTATCGGGCTTGTGATTTTGGTAAGCGTGCTGTTTTCACGGTCTATTTCAAAACCGATCATTCAGCTTGAATCAGCGGCAAAAGATATTGCGGGGGGCAACGTGGACCGGACACTTCAGCTTGACCGTAAAGATGAGTTCGGAGCGTTGGCAAAATCACTTAATCAAATGGCAGAGCGTCTGAGATCAGACAATGAGAAGCTCAAAAAGCTATATGATAAGCAACGTCAGTTCTTTGCGGATATAACGCATGAAATCCGCAACCCGCTGCACACTATTTCCGGTTCACTGGAAATGCTGCAGTTAAAAAATCTCGCGCCCGAACAGCGCCAGCGATATTTAGAAACGGCATCACGCCAGACAGAACGAATCAACCGTCTGTTTAAAGATCTTATGACGCTTCAGCGGTATGATTCTGATAGCTATTTTATTGAGAAGAAGCCTTTTGACCTTCAGCTTACGCTTGTGGATATCGAAGAAATGTTCCGCAACCAGGCGGCAGAAAAGGGGCTCAACCTTATTGTTGACAAAAAGCCGGTTACCGTTTACGCAGATCCCAGTAAAATAGAACAGGTATTGGAAAACCTTGTATCGAACGCTATCAAGTATACCAATAATGGATATGTGAAAGTATCGCTCTCTGAATCTGACGAAGAAGTAACGCTGAAAATTGAAGATACCGGTATTGGGATTTCAGAGGATCACCTCAATCGATTATTCGATCGATTTTACCGAACCGACAAAGCCCGTTCACGTGACAAAGGCGGTACAGGGCTGGGGCTATCCGTCGTAAAAAGTATTCTCACAGCGCACGGTTCCGCCATTCATATTGAGAGCACACCCGGCGAGGGGTCGCTGTTTTGGTTTTCGCTTGAGAAACCAGAAGCTAAGTAGGGCGATTATTGGTTTCTTGGTAAGCCGTTGATTAATTAATTGGGGAATTATGTTATTGGGAAGAGCCTGGTAAAGAGCTCCCTCCATGACAATCCTCATCCACCAGCTGGCGGAGAATTAGGGAAGAGCCGGGATGCATCAGATTTCTCGTTCTTTCGAAATTAAGAGTTTGTGAAGCAGTGCGGCAAATATTCCGCCCACCAGGGGAGTAAACACGTAGACCGGCAGATGCTGGTAGCTCATTCCTCCGTTCATATAGTCAACAAATGAAAATGCAGAGTTGAGTGACGGGTGCATTCCAAATCCAACAAGTGGCTCAGTAACCATCAGGCAAACCGTAAATCCTATACCGATAATTACGCCGAAAAGTGAGCTTACAGCCTTCTGGCCCGGGAATATCATCAATAAGAAAAGAAGGACAAAAACAAAGCTGAACGCCAGTTCAAGAATTATAAATGTTGCTACACCTATGGAGGATGCCGGTTCCGGCACGTAGGGAATGATAGCAATCCAAAGCGTTAGGTAAGCTCCGCCAATGGCCCCGGCAAACTGCCCGCCCACACGGGCTAAGAGATCAGATGTACTGTCCTCGCCTAACGTCCACACTCCTATAGATACGGCAGGATTTAAGTGTACATCAGAAAACGAGTAACCAATATAAAGAAGGATCATTAACATCAATCCGGCCGCGATGGGGTCGGTTGAAATTCCAATCGCTAAAACGAGCAATAGTGTTCCAAATCCCTCAGTTAGAAATTTGAGCATAATAACTAATCAATAGTGCTAAAGTCACCACTCCATGACTGTTTTCAGTCTAAGCTAGTTTAATTATCGGCAGATCTTGATCGGAGTTGAGTCTCAATTGTTTTAAACCTTAAATACACTGTAACTTACTGATCGGGGGTTTCTTATTTAGAATGAGTCTGACAAGTCTCTCTTCACTCTAATTTCATAAAAAAAGGGTTAGTTTCAAGCCTAAAAACCACTAAAGTAAACTCTAAGACTTTTACGCATGCGAATTGGTATTGTATTAATGAATCTTGGCGGGCCAACTCGTGAAGACAATGTCCGTATTTTCCTGAAAAATCTCTTTCGGGACGAAGATATCATTAAACTTGGAGGCGGAGTTACCCAAAATCTATTCTCCAATGTTATCTCTAAACTCCGGGCTCCGTCAGTTGCGGAAGATTATAAAGAGATCAATGGCTGCCCCAACGGCTGCACAGGAAATAAGCACTGTACCAACCGTCAGAATAAGGTTGTATCCGATTGCTGCTCTCCGATTAACGGGCTGACTGAAGCACAGCGCCGGGGACTTGAAAAGTATTTTAAAAAGATCATGCCACAGGCAGAAGTAAAAGTATATACCTGTATGCGCTATTGGCTTCCATTCGCCGATACCATCATGGACGACATGCTCGAAGATGGGATCACACACACAGTTCTGATGCCGCTTTATCCGCAGTTTTCATGGACAACAACCGGCAGCAGTTTTCGTGACTGGGAAGATGTTGAAAAAGAAAAATTTGGCGATGAAGGAGCACCCTGGGCTCAGTTTCATGTAAAGAACTACCATCGTAACGAAAGCTATCTGCAGGCAATTAACGATCGGATTGACGAGGCACTGGCTGAGCTGGATGAGGAGACACGCCAAAAAACACATCTCATTTTCAGTGCTCATGGCACCCCTCTCCTCGAAGTCAGAAGCGGTGACCCTTATACGGTGGAAGTGAAAGAAACCATGGAAGCCGTCATGGAGCGCCGGGAAGAAAAACACTCCTACTGGCTGGGTTTTCAGTCAAAAGTTGGTCCGCAAAAGTGGACACAGCCGAACACTGAAGATTTGGTAAGACGGCATCTGGAATATGGAATCAAGAATTTTCTGATGATTCCTATCGCATTTGTGACGGACCATATCGAAACACTTTATGAACTTGGCGTAGAGCTGGTGGAAGATCTTGAAGAGGAAGGTTTTGAGTTTGAAAGTATGAAGGTTATGGAAGGGTTAAACGATCACCCTCACTATCTTAAAGCACTGGCAGAGGAATCACTTCGTGTTTTGAAGCACGAAATTGATCCGGCCGACGTACATTGGGAACAAGAGAAAAATATCAAAAAAGAAGTAACTGTATAACGGGATGATCACTCCGACAACGAACGATTTTACCCTCATTGGTATCAATCACTGGGACGCCCCCGTGGAGGTCAGGGAGAAGTTTAGCCTTGATGAATCACGCAAGCGGCTCTTTCTTGATGCGGCACGCCGCGAGGGTATACTCAGTATTTTCATCGTATCTACCTGTAACAGAACAGAAGTTATTGCAAACGGAGCCTCTGCTCAAGAGCTGATCCGGCTGCTTACCAACTATTCTGATGGTAATCTCGATGAATTCCACAAATACGGGTTTGAGCTCGATGGCTATCGGGCTATCGAACATATTTTCCGGGTTGCCACCGGCCTTGACTCCCAGATCCTGGGGGACCTGCAGATCGTAAAGCAGGTAAAGGAAGGATACGAACTAGCAAGTAAGGAAGGCGTTGTTTCCGGCGAAATGCACCGGCTGATGCAGCATGTGTTCAGGGCACATAAGCGCTCACGAAATGAAACATCTCTTGGCCACGGCGCCGCTACCGTTGCCTATGCCGCTGTAAAATTTGCGGCCCAGACGTTTGAAAGCCTCGCCAATAAAAATATTCTTCTTGTTGGAACAGGTAAAATCGGCAAGGTCACATGCAAAAACCTGATCAACCTCGGGGCCAGTAAACTCACGCTCATCAACCGCACAAGAAACCGGGCAGAGTTTGTTGCCGACCGTTTTAATCTTGAAGTGGCCGATATGGATCGTCTGCCAGAACAAATTGCAGAAGCCGACCTCGTGATTGTTGCAACCGGCTCATCTGAACCCGTCATTCGACCGGAACATATGGGCCCCTCAATGGAGAATCCAAAGTTCAAGGTAATGCTCGACCTGTCAGTTCCCCGAAACATTGATCCTAATGTAGCACGCCTTGATTTTGTAGACGTGGCCAACATGGATATGCTGGGTGATGTAACCGACGAGGCCTACCGAAAGCGTGAAGAAGAAGTGCCTCTCGTGAAAAAAATTATTGAACAGGAACTGTCCGACTATCAGCTCTGGATGAACGAACAGCGTGTGGTGCCAACGATTAAAGCACTTACACGTAAGTTTGAATCAATTCGTGAGGACGAATTCGATTTCTTCAAAAACAAGATCAGCGCCAACGATCAGGAAAAAATCGATAACCTTACGCGGCGCATTGTTAATAAAATTGCAGCATACAGTATTGAACATCTCCGCGACCATCACGAAAGTGCAGATGTAGCCCAGATGGTCACCGACATGTTCAAGCTGGAATCGGAAGAGAATTGATGGCTGATTCAATCCGAATCGGAACCCGGGACAGCGAGCTTGCAACCTGGCAGGCTGAAAATGTTGCCGGACAGCTACATGCGCTTGGAATTGAATCGCAGCTGGTCTTTGTAAAGTCCGAAGGTGACATAGACCTCACAACACCTTTGACAGAAATGGGCGGTAAGGGTGTATTCACAAAAGCACTCGATGATGCTCTGTTAGAAAAGCGGATTGACGTTGCCGTTCATTCATACAAAGATTTGCCAACCGATAATCCCCTCCCTCTAATTGTTTCTGCCGTCTGTAAACGGGAAGACCCGCGGGATTCACTCGTGGCTCCGGACGGCACTGATTTCCTCGATGATGATGCTTTCGAAGCAATCATCGCAACCAGCAGTAACCGGCGGCGGGCACAATGGCTTCACCGGTATCCCAATCACACCATTACAAATATTCGCGGAAACGTTAACACACGTCTTCGTAAAGTGACTGAAAATGACTGGAACGGCGCAATTTTTGCGGCGGCAGGCTTGAAACGAATTGGACTGGATGATCACATTTCTGATTATCTTGACTGGATGATTCCTGCACCTGCTCAGGGTGCCATGGCGGTTATGGTGCGCGAGGATGATAAAGAAATGGCTGATGTTACATCAGAACTCGATGATCCTGATTCTAATCTCTGCACAGGTATAGAACGTGAGCTTTTAAACGAGATGGAAGCTGGTTGCAGCGCCCCTGTCGGAGCTTTCGCATGGATTGACGATGACAGAATCCTCCATCTGAAAGCCGCCGCTTTAAAAACCGACGGATCACTCTCATATGATATTGAAACATCAGCTCCGGCAAATGAGGCCCGGGGCTTAGGCCGTAAAGCGGCCCGAAAGCTTCTCGAGCAGGGAGCAGATAAACTTGTTGAAGAAATGAAAAAGTAAGTGCCCTTTCGAGTTGGTTTCAGAGTCTCATCCCTTCACCACATATTTTCAAACTCTATTTTTTTAAAAAATAATGCCTGAGCCCGGCAATCCACATATTCTCATAACCCGCGACCTATCGAATGATCAGCTTTCGCTTGCCGGAAAACTGGGGCTGAGAGTGACGATGAGACCCGCAATCAGCATTGAGTTCAGTCAAGACTGGATGCCTGTTCAAAACGCCATTGACCGGGCAAATGAGTCGATATTCGTTTTCACAAGCCAAAATGGTGTTAAAGCCGTTGAGCAGTTTAAGCAGGCTGGCATAAATGTACCGGACGATGTTCCGGTGTATGCCGTTGGAACAAAAACAAAAAAGGCGCTCAGAAACATTGGGTTTATGAATGTTAAAACGCCACAACAGCAAAATAGCGTTGGCCTGGCCCATCTGATTATTGATGACATTCTAAATTCTCCAGAATTAAAGAACGCCGAAGTGATCCACTTTTGTGGTGATAAGAGGCGTGATGAGTTTCGGCACTATCTCACGGAGTCTGAGATCAGGATCAAAGATCTTGTTGTCTATAAAACGACTCTGAACCAAATGAACCTCAAAGACAGACATACATTTGATGGGATTCTTTTTTACAGCCCAAGTGCGGTGCAGGCGTTCCGCCAAAGTGGTGGCTTTCTGGAGAACGCTGATGAAGACCTCCCAGAACTTTTTGCCATAGGCTCAACAACCGCTGAAGAATTAAGTATAGAATCTGGTCAGCACGTTCATATTTCCCCTGAACCGGATACGAAGGATTTTTTGAGGTTGGTAGCGAGGGTTTTGGAGTGAAAAGTGAAAGGTGAAAAGTGAAAGGTGAAAAGTGAAAAGTGAAAAGTGAAAAGTGAAAAACCTCCCCTCTTGAGAGGGGACATAGTTACAGAATGGCGCAGAGCGTCAATTCTGTAATTGAGGGGTGTGTTCTCGAAGCAACTGTGCGACACACCCCTTTGGAGTGAAAGACTGCCCCCGGCTGCTTTCACTACCTTTTCCCCTCTCAAGAGGGGAGTATTTCAGATTAATTTTTTAATAACATAATCTCAATCAATGCCCCACAACTTCCCAGAACTTAAAAACGACCTGTTTCTCCGTGCACTGAAAGGTGAAGAGGTAGAGCGTCCGCCGGTATGGATGATGCGACAGGCCGGGCGATATCTGCCCCAGTACATGACGCTTCGAAAAAAATACACGTTTTTCGAGCGTGTTGAGACGCCGGAACTGGCCTGTGAGATAACACTTCAGCCCATCGATGAGCTGGAGCCTGATGCCGCCATCATTTTCTCTGATATTCTTACGATTCCACAGGCGCTTGGGATCGATGTGGATCTTGTGAAGGGTAAAGGGCCGGTTCTGGAAAATAATATCAAAACGGAAGATGATGCATTTTCCATCCTGGCAGAAGACGTTCCTCAAAAGCTCGACCACGTGATGAAAGCAATTACGCTGACCCGCCATGAACTGAACGGCCGCGTTCCGCTCATTGGCTTTGGCGGTGCCCCATGGACCCTCTTTTGCTATATGGTTCAGGGCGAAGGCTCCAAGACTTTTGATAAGGCGAAGTCGTTTCTGTTTCAGCATCCCGATGCTGCCAGGCATGTCATGAAAGAGTTAACCAAAGCCACTATCGACTATCTGAATGCACAGGTGGACGCAGGCGCACAAGCCATTCAGCTGTTTGATTCATGGAGCGGGTTGCTCAGCCCCGACGATTTTAACGAGTGGGCACTCCCCTATCTTATGGAAATCACCAAAGCTGTGAAAGGCGTTCCGGTCATTCTCTTTGCAAAAGGGTCATGGTATGCACTTGAACGACTTAGCTATAAAAGCGGCGCATCAGCATTAGGCATCGACTGGACCATCAGTCCCGAGTTTGCACGCGAAAAAACGCGTAACGAAATTACACTGCAGGGCAACTTTGATCCCACACGTCTGCTCTCTCCTATTCCCGAAATCAAAAAACTTACCAAACGAATGATTGACCGTTTTGGCACTCAAAAATATATCGCCAACCTCGGCCACGGCATTCTGCCCAATATTCCGGTAGATCACGCCCGGGCGTTTGTGGATACGGTGAAGGAGTATGGGAGTGAGATGTGAGTCGTGAAAAGTGAAAGGTGAAAGGTGAAAGGTGAAAAGTGAACATTTCTATCC
>Ga0209943_1000965_pt1 | contig 18597 bp, 19 predicted proteins | sample SalPonR1_B_D2_MG_FD_185698 | JGI IMG/M metagenome (GOLD analysis project Ga0209943, IMG submission 185698) | Salt pond soil microbial communities from South San Francisco under conditions of wetland restoration - Salt Pond MetaG R1_B_D2_MG... ... | reverse complement strand
TAATTTTCAATAAAATATTAAAAAGTTATCGTCAACAAAAAATAGAGCGATCGCTCGTTTTTTTTATTGACACCTCCGGCTGATACCGATAATAAGTTCTATAGATGGAGCCAATTTTAACAGTCTCGTAAAAAGTCGATTTTGGGATGGCAAAGTAAAAAGTTCAAGCCCCGTTTAAAATCAGGGGGCGCGCAAATCCCGAGAAATGCAGCGTACATAGGAGTACGTGAAATTTCGAGGGAAGCAGCGCAGCACAGATATTGGACTTCCAAGGAACTCGACAATATTTAATATTATTTTAGATGCTTTCGCTGCTGTCATTCCGAGGAGCAAAAGCGACGAGGAATCTTTATTGTTAAAGATTTCTCGCTGCCGCTCGAAATGACAATGCGGATGTTTTTTTGCGTTACTTTCTGCAAAAAATGGCGCGCCAGCGGAATAAACCGCTTTTTACGAAGCCATCAATTTTTGAGAACAGAAAGGGAGCCGCATGGATTTCTCGATATCAGAGAAGATGAAGACCATCCTCGAAATGGTCAACGAGTTTATCGAACGTGAACTTATTCCGCTGGAGCCGGAATTCAGCACCAAGGGATTCCGCGAGATGCTGCCGGTGGTCCGGGAGAAGCAGGAGAAAGTCCGACAGATGGAACTTTGGGCCCCCAACTTTCCTGAAGATTGCGGGGGTCTGGGGCTGTCTCTTTTGGAGCACGGGCTTTTATCCGAGGCCTTGGGCCGTACGCCGCTGGGTCACTATGTATTCTGGTGCCAGGCCCCGGATGCGGGCAATGTGGAAATTCTGCACATGCATGCCACTGAAAAGCAGCGGGAGAGATATCTCTATCCCTTGGTTGCCGGGGATATCCGGAGCTGTTTTGCCATGACCGAGGTCGATATGCCGGGATCGAATCCGGTGCTGCTTGATACCACGGCGGAAAAAGACGGCGGCGACTATGTGATCAACGGGCATAAGTGGTATACCACCGCCGCTGACGGCTCTGATTTCGCCATTACGATGGCGGTTACCAACCCGGAGGCCCCGGATTACCTTCAGGCCAGCATGATTATTGTCCCGACGGATACACCGGGGTTTAACTTGGTGCGAAACATCCCGGTAATGGGCCATGAAGGGGAGGACTATTTCAGCCACGGGGAAATTCTGTTCCAGTCCTGCCGGGTGCCGCAGGAAAATCTGCTGGGCCCGGAGGGCCAGGGATTTGTGATCGCCCAGGAGCGGCTGGGGCCGGGGCGGATTCATCACTGCATGCGGTGGCTGGGTATCTGTCAGCGGGCGTTTGAGTTGATGTGCCGTCGGGCCAACAGCCGGCGGATCACTAAAGACGGAAAACCCTTGGCTTCCAGGCAGATTATCCAGGCCTGGATTTCCGAGAGCGCCGCCGAGATCCAGGCGGCCCGGCTGATGACCCTTCATGCGGCCTGGAAAATTGATAATGAGGGCGCCAAAGCCGCCCGCCATGATATCTCAATGATCAAGTTCATGGTGGCCAATACCATGCAGCGGGTCGTGGACCGGGCGCTTCAGGTGCACGGCGGCCTGGGCATGACCGATGATACGATCCTGGCGTTTTTCTATCGCCATGAGCGCGCCGCCCGCATATATGACGGGGCGGACGAGGTGCACAAGGTGGCTTTGGCCAAACGGATTTTAAGGGAATATCCTTTGGAAAACGGATAATCGGGTCAGGTTATGCAGACGGCGACAAAGCCCTTTGAGCCCATGAGATTCAGTGAATTCCGGCAGATGGCGTTGATTTCGATGGAGGAGATCTGCCGGGAGATTTTCTATGAGAATCAGGCTTCCATTAAGACCAAGAAGGAGGCCGTGGCGGTCAAAAATCTCGCCAATATTTTTAATACAACCCTGCGGCTGTCCAATGAAAAAGGCTTTCAGACCATGAGTTTGAGAGATTTGAGCCGGGCGTCGGGATTGAGCATGGGGGCGCTCTATTCCTATTTTACCAGCAAGGATGAGCTGCTCGAGATGATTCAAAACCAGGGCCATCGTCTGACCCGCAGGGTGCTCAGCCAACACATCGGGGCGGTATCCGAGGTGGACCAGAAACTGCGTGTCGCCATCCGGGCCCATCTGTATCTGACCGAAGTCATGCAACCCTGGTTTTACTTCTCCTTCATGGAAACCAAGAACCTGGGTAAAGCCCAGCAGAAAAAATCGATCGAGGGCGAACTCGCCTCCGAACAGATGTTTATCGATATCCTGAAGGAGGGGCTCGAGCAGGCGGTTTTTGAGCTGGACAATCCGGAGCTGACCGCTACAGTGGTCAAGGCCATGCTGCAGGACTGGTATGTCAAACGCTGGAAATACAGCAGACGCCGTATTTCTGTGGACGAATATGCTGATTTTGTTATTTTTGTCATCGAATCAATCGTGATGGCTTCGTAAAAGGAGTTCACAATGACAGTGGCCGATAAGCCGACCGAGATTCGGGAGGGGGAAGAGCTGGATCAAGAGGCGGTGGAAAAATTTTTGAAGCAGTCCATTGATGGGCTCTCCGGTTCGCTCGAGATCAAGCAGTTCCCCAGCGGGTTCTCCAACCTGACGTATTTTATCCGTGTGGGCGACCGCGAAATGGTGCTCCGGCGGCCGCCCTTCGGCCGCAAGGCCAAAACCGCCCATGACATGGGCCGTGAGTACAAGATACTCAATGCGCTGTATCCGGTCTTCCCCTATTGTCCCAAACCGCTGGTTTATACCGAAGATGAGCGCATTATGGGTTGCCCCTTCTATGTTATGGAACGGATTCAGGGGATTATACTGCGCAAGGATCTGCCGGATGACCTGACATTATCGCCTGAGGATGCCCGCCGGCTCTGTGAAAATATGATCGACCTGCATGTTCGTCTTCATTCGCTGGACTATGAAGCCATTGGCCTGGCGGATTTCGGCAAACCGCAGGGCTATGTCCGCCGACAGGTGGAGGGCTGGAGCAAACGGTATCGTGACGCCTGCACCCCGGATGTGCCGGATTTCGAGCCGGTGATGGCGTGGCTGGCCGCCAATCAGCCGAAGGATTTCGAGCGCCCCGCCATTATCCACAATGACTACAAGTTTGATAACCTTGTCTTAAACCCGGAGAATCCGCTCGAGATTATCGGCATCCTGGACTGGGAGATGGCCACCCTGGGGGACCCTTTGATGGATCTGGGCGCCTCACTGGCCTACTGGATCAACCGGGATGACCCGGAGGAGATGCATCTCATGCGGATGCTGCCGACCACATACGAGGGGATGATGACCCGCCGGGAGCTGGTGGATCGGTATGCCGAGAAATCCGGAATCGATATCGGCAGTTTCGATTTCTATTACTGCTTCGGGCTTTTTCGCCTGGCCGGCATCGCCCAGCAGATTTACTACAGGTATTATCACGGCCAGACAAAGGACAAACGGTTCATTCAGCTGGGCTTTGCCGTGGGCTTCCTTGAGAAGGCCGCCAACCGCGTCATCGAAGGCGGCGGAATCTGATCTGCCTATTCATCGATAAAGTCATGGACGGTAAGCAGGGCGTGCATCCTCACCCCGCAGGCCTCGATGTTTTCCCGGCCGTTTTGTTCGCATCGATCCAAGAGGGCGATAACGCCCAGGATCTCCAGGCCGAAGTCCCGGACCGCGTTAATCGCCTTGATGGTCGACCCCCCGGTGGTCACCACGTCTTCAATCACGATGACCGGATCGTCGGGCTCCATGTTGCCCTCGATGGGCAGCCGAAGGCCATGGGCTTTGGGCGTTTTACGGACGGAGAAGGCATCAATCGGGCGGCCGCGAAGCTGCGAGGTGTAGGCCACGGAAATGGCGATCGGGTCCGCGCCCATGGTCAAACCGCCGACGCCTTTTGGGGTCAGGCCGAGCGCCTGAATTTTATCATACATCAATGTGCCGATCCGGACGATGCCGGGCGGATAATAGGTGACGCCCTTCAGGTTGAAGTAAAATTTGCTCTTCTGGCCTGATGCCAGGGTGAATACCGGCTCTTTGGAATATTGAAACGACCGCTGCCGGATCAACCCAATCAGTTCGTCCCTTTCGGTCATGGGGGAAATCCTCTCTCGAAGTTTGTTAAAAGCGATTTATTCCGCCGCGGCGGTATTTTTGCAGAAAGGAACTTTTACGACAGGTTAAAGGCACTGAGGCATTAAGGCACTAAGTTTTTGATTTCTTTGACCTTATACCCTAAACCTTAAACTGTTAAGTTACTTAGAATCTGTCGTGATTTAACTAAATCCCTGATAATTGTCAACCTAACCAAATAGCATTTTTGAAAAGAATTTTGATGGTTTCGTAAAAAGTCCAATATCTGTGTTGCGCTTCCGTCCCTCGGAATCTCACGTACAGCTAAGCACTCTGCATTCCCCGGGATTTGCGCGCCTTGAGCTTGAACTTTTTTCTTTGCCATCCCAAAATCGACTTCCAAGGAACTCGACAATATTTAATATTATTTTAGATGCTTTCGCTGTTGTCATTCCGAGGAGCGAAAGTGACGAGGAATCTTGATTGGTTAAAGATTTCTCGCTACCGCTCGAAATGACAATGCGGATGTTTTTAGAGTTACTTTTCTGCAAAAATACCGCCGCGACGGAATAAATCGCTTTTTACGAAACTATCAATTTTATTTTAACAAGGAGCTTACAATGGAGAATCTCACTTATCAAACCAAAGATCACATCGGGTATCTCACATTAAACCGGCCCAATAATTACAATGCCTTTGACCGCCAGACCATCGAGGAGTTCGGTCAATTCTGGCGGGATCGCCGCTATGACGAGAGTGTCCGGGTGATCGTATTGGACGGCGGTGATGCCAAGGGATTCTGCGCTGGCTTGGATATGCAGACCTATGGTCCGGAAATGTTCAAACAGCAGCCGGTTGAAGCCTATAACGGCCAGGCCCGCATGGCGCGCCTCCTGCTCGCCATGCGGATGGCGCCGCAGCCCATCATCTCCTGCATCCACGGGGCGGCCTCCGGTTTCGGGTTTTCATTGGCCATGGCCTCAGATATTCGCATCCTTGCGGAGGACGCCCGTTTCAACGCCGCATATATCAATATCGGTCTGGGCGGCGCAGACATGGCCTCGAGCTATTTTCTGCCCCGGCTGATCGGCTCCGGCCGGGCGAACGAATTCTTGCTCACCGGCAACTGGATGAGTGCGGAAGAGGCCATGCAGCTGGGGTTTGGCAGCCGCCTGGTGCCCGGGGATAGAATGCTCGAAACCGCCCGGGAGCTCGCCCAGACCATGGCCAGTAAGACGCCGCTGGGTCTGCGCATGACCAAGGAGGCCATAAACGTCAACATTGATGCCGGTGGACTGGAGGCGTGCCTGCAGATGGAGGACCGGAACCAGATGATGGTGATGTATTCGCTGAAGCTGGCGGCGCCGGAACAATAGCGTTATGCCGAATTTTTTTGGGCGGCCGCTAAACGGTCCCGGTAGGCGTCAATTAGGGCTTCGGCCGTTTGTCGGCTGTCTATTCGGGTAGCGGCCCGCCGGAAAACAGAACTGGCCGCAAGCCCCCTGGAAAACCAGCCGAGCCGGCTTCGAAGCATGCGGCAGGCTTTTTTTTCGCCGAAAAGCGCGATCATTTGGTCCGTATACCGATACATCAGGTCGAAGCGTTCCATGGGGTCGACGCGCGGTATCGGCTCATGGTTGATGGCGGCCAGGGCTTGGCTAAAAAATCCGGGATTGCCGATAGCCGCCCGGCCGATCATGACGCCGTCGCAATGCGTCGATTCAAGCATCTTCAAGGCATCGGAGGGCCTTTTAATATCCCCGTTGCCGATCACCGGGATGGAAACGGCCGCTTTAATCCTTTCAATCAGCCCCCAGTCCGCCGAGCCTTTAAAGCCCTGAGCGGCGGTACGGGCATGGATAGAGACCGCGTCCACGCCGCAGCCTTCGGCAATGCGGGAGAGCTCAAGCGCCTGTTTTCCCGAAGCCTCCCATCCGGACCGCATTTTGATGGTCAAAGGGCGGCGTGTGGCTTTTCGCATGGCGGCAAGTATCCGCTGCGCCCGGTCCGGGTCTTTCATCAGCGCCGCCCCCGCCCCTGTTCGAATGACTTTTTTGACCGCACAGCCGAAGTTGACATCCACAATATCCGCGCCCATACCCTCAACCATGGCCGCCGCTTCAGCCATGATTTCCGGGTGCCGGCCGAATAACTGAACGGCCACCGGTCTTTCCGCATCGGCCATGACCAGCATCGCCCGGGTCTCTTCGGAGCCGTAATAAAGGCCGTTTGAACTGATCATTTCGCTGCAGACCAAGCCGCATCCGGCCTCACGGGCCAGAATGCGGAACGGCATATGCGTGATGCCCGCCATAGGGGCCAGGATTAGCTGGTTGGGGAGTTTGATATCGTCGATTCGCATGCGAAACGGTGGCTTTCAACCGGTTGAGAGATTTCTGAGGAGGGGTTGGCATAGCAGAACAGGCAGTTATGGCCGCATGGCTGGCGATGATAGGAGCCGATATCCGAAGAAACGCTGCATCCGCACCCCTGTTTGACCCGTTGGCCGCTGTCCTTTCGCAGAGAGATATTGCCGCCGAAAAGATCCATCAAAAGCCTGCCGGATATGCATTCGCTGGCCCGAATGCCGGAATCTGAGGGAAGGGCGGCCAGCACGTCCTTTTCGCAGCAGGTGAAAAGGGCGATGCCATGCCGGTTGAGCGTCGCCTCCATGCCCCGCAGCACGGCGACTTTTTTTGTCATTGGGGGCTCGTGGAAGGCAAAGCCCGGAATCGCCCGGAGCCGCTTTTTGATTTTCGGGTAATGATCCATGAAGCTCGTAATGCATCGCCTGATGCCCAGTCTGCCCATATACGCCGAGATTTGGGAAAAGTCCGAGAGGTTGTCAGTCTCCTGCCCGTTCGGGAGACGATAAAAGCATAGGGGATCAAACCGCCAGTTGATGCACCCGGGGCCAAACCGGTCGCAAAGCCGGCGGAGTGTTTCCAAACGGTCTTTAAGTGGGGGGATTTTGGGCTCAAGCCATGGGGATTCTGAGTTTACGGTGAAGTTGAAAAACAGGTGATACCCCATGGCCTGCAGCCTGTCCCCATATCCATGCGCCATAAAGCGTCGGAAATCCTTGGACCAGAAGACGATCGTATGGACATCTTCAGGTGTGGCCGCTACCCTTGTCACATGCTGGTTGAACGGGTTGGTGACATCAAAGTATCCGGCACGAATCCCCTGCATAAACCAGTCCATGTAAAACGCCGGGATGTCGGTTCGGCGGGAGGCGGAAATGATAATCGGCTTGGGCGGGGTTTGGCTCGGCATGGCGCTTATTTTTTCTTGTCGTGGTCCCAGAGGGCCACGACCTTGGCGTCTTTGTCGGTTTTCCGTTCATCCTTTGTTGGCGTTTCTTTCGTCTCTTCCTGTTGGGGCTCAGGTTCCGCCTCGGGCGGCGCTTCGACTTTTTCCAGCCGCATTCGGTTGCCGCCCATGGTAAATTCCTCTCCGTTGATATAGACATCCCGGAGGATCCAGGTTACCGTTTGCAGCGGGACTTGGAGGAGCAGGAGTTTTACATGGTACCAGTCTTTTTTGACATCCGGCGCGATGGCCTCGATGCGGGCAAAGCCTGCCGGCTGATCTTCAAAATAGATTAAAACGATATCATTTTCCTGTGCCATAGGTTAATATGTATGAGCATTCAAAGACCGTGTCAAGCTTGATGGCTTCGTAAAAAGTCCAATATCTGCGTTGCGCTTCCATCCCTCGGAATTTCACGTACAGCTAAGTACGCTGCATTCCTCGGGATTTGCGACGCCTTGATCTTGAACTTTTTACTTTGCCATCCCAAAATCGACTTTTTACGAGACTGTCAAGCTTGATAGTCTTGTAAAAAGCGAATTCTAGCGAGGTGGCGCATGAATGATTACCGTGAAAAAAGCTGGTGGCTGGAAACCCTGCCGGAAACCGTTACCCCCAACCCGCCCTTGGACAGCGAAGAAAAAGCCGATGTCACCATCATCGGCGGGGGCTATACCGGCCTTTCCACAGGCTATCATCTCAAGCAGCTGCAGCCGGATATGGATGTCCGGCTGATTGAATCCGATATCTGCGGATATGGCGCATCAGGCAGAAACGGCGGGTTCTCAATGACCCTGTTCGGCCTGACCAAGGGGATCACAAAGTTCCGTTTTGACGATGAAAAGGCCAAAGCCGCCCATCTATACATGGAAAATGCGGTGGATTATTTGCACGACGTGATTACTGAAAACAATATCGACTGCGACTATGAACGAACGGGCTACCTGTTGGTGGGTACCAGCCCCGGTCAGGTTAAGCGCGTGGCGCATGATTTCGAAATCATGGAGCGCTGGGGGCTTGGCGGTGTGGAGCGCTGGGACCGGGACCGCCTGGCCCGGGAGTTCAATACCGATTTTTATCAGCTGGGCTGGTTCGAGCCCCGGTGCGGAATTTTAAACCCCGCCAAGCTGGCTCGCGGCTTGAAAGATATGGCGGAGAAGCAGGGGGTGCTCATCTATGAAAATTCTCCGGTGAAACGCTTTGCCCGGAAAGGCGCATCCGGATTTGTGGTTAAAACAGAGACGGGGAAAATCCACAGCGACTATCTCGTTCTCGCCACCAATGCCTATTCCGTTTTGTTTCCTGAGCTTAAAAACCTTCAGTATCCGGCTTTTACGCATATCGTATTGTCCGAACCATTGACGCCGGAGCAGTATGAGGAGATCGGCTGGAAAAACCGGGCCGGCATCGAAGATGCCCGGGACCTGATCCATTACTATCGACTTACCAAGGACAACCGTATCGCGATGGGCGGCGGGGACGTGTCCATCGGTTATCGCACCGATCTGGACAAGGATCTCAATGAGAAGACCTTCTCTCACCTGAAGCGGCACGTAACCGAGGTTTTCCCCCAGCTCAAAGGCATTCGGTTCACCCACCAGTGGGGCGGGCCGGTCTCGGTCACCATGGACATGGCCCCGGTTATCGGGTATTTGGGCAAAGACAGAAAGGCCGTTTTCTCCATGGGCTGTATCGGGCACGGGGTTTCCATGACCACCATGAACGGCCGCACCATCGCCGAACTGATCACCGGCCGGCAGACCGAGCGGACGGAGATGTTTTTCGTCGGCCGTAAGGCTTTTTCCTGGCCGCCGGATCTGGTCAGCCTGGGCGTTGCCCGGGCGGTGCGCGGATTCATGCGAATGGAAGACCGGCTTTATTATACATGAAACCCTGTAACTTTCGCCCGGAGAGTTGTTCTTTTTCGAATTTTTTGCACGACGGGTTTTTGTTTTTATATTTAGTTCGTGTCGGTTCAATGCCATTAACCTCAGACACCCGAGGGATCGATCATGTTGGAAAATCTGGATCCCGTCCTGTTGGCGCGGATTCAATTCGCCTTTACCGTTTCATTCCATATTATTTTCCCCTCATTTACTATCGGCCTGGCCAGCTGGCTGGCGGTGCTTGAGTGGCGATGGTTAAGAACCGGTAACCCGGTCTATGCCGATGTCTATCAGATGTGGGTCAAGATTTTTGCCGTCACCTTCGGTATGGGAGTCGTCTCCGGCGTGGTGCTCTCCTTCCAGTTCGGCACCAACTGGTCGATTTTATCGGATGCCGGTGGAAATATTTTAGGCCCGCTTCTGGGCTACGAGGTGATTACCGCGTTTTTCCTGGAGGCATCGTTTTTAGGGGTTATGCTGGCCGGATGGAATCGGGTCGGCCGCCGGCTGCATTTCGCCGCTACCGTACTGGTGGCTGCGGGCACTTTGATATCCGCGTTCTGGATTCTCTCTGCCAACTCGTGGATGCACACGCCCGATGGCTTCCGGGTGGGCGGGAACGGGCTGATCTATCCGACGAATTGGCTGGAAATCATTTTTAATCCTTCCTTTCCCTATCGCTTCGTACATATGGTCGTTGCGGCCTATCTGACCACAGCTTTCACTGTGGCCGGCATCGGCGCCTTTTATTTGTGGCGGGGGCGCCACATCCCCCATGCCCGGGTGATGCTGGGCATGGCCATGATCATGGCGATTTTCGTCGCCCCCATGCAGCTCTTGTTTGGCGATATGCACGGGTTGAACACGTTAGAGCATCAGCCCGCAAAGGTGTCGGCCATGGAGGGGCTATGGGAGACCACTACCGGCGCTCCGCTGCTCCTTTTCGGGTGGCCGGACCAGGACGCAGAGGTTACCCGCTACGCGCTTGAGGTCCCAAAGCTTTCCAGTCTGATCCTTACCCATGATTTCAACGGCGAGGTAAAGGGCTTGAAGGCTTGGCGGGCCGACGAGCGCCCCCCTGTGGCCATGGTATTCTGGACGTTTCGCATCATGGTGGGGCTCGGGCTGCTGATGATCGCTACCGGCCTGATGGCGATCATCCTTTACTTCAGAAAACGGCTCTTTGATACCCGCTTGTTCCAGTACTGGTGCATGGCTCTGACGCCGGCCGGATTTATCGCCGTGCTGGCCGGTTGGTTTGTCACCGAAGTTGGCCGACAGCCATGGGCGGTGCAAGGCTTGCTCCGCACTGAGGATGCGATTTCCCCGGTGGTCGGCACTTCCGTAGCCCTATCGCTGGCCGCGTTTGTCGTGGTTTATGTGTTCGTGTTTGGCGCCGGCAGTTATTATATTTTACACCTGATCGGCAAAGGCCCTGAAAATGGGGAGGCGGATTACGGTGGCCAGGAAGCGGCCGGATCGACGGAAGTCTATGATGCTGAAAGGGAAAAAGGAGGCCGTCATGTTTAGTTTTGAAGGATTCCTGGATCTGCCGATGATATGGTATGTATTGATCGGAACCGCGATCTTTCTGTATGTTTTGCTTGACGGCTTTGACCTCGGCGTGGGGATTCTATTCCTCTTCGCGCCGACGGATCAGTGCCGGGACAGCATGATGCGCTCAATCGCCCCGTTCTGGGACGGCAACGAGACATGGCTGGTTTTGGGCGGCGGTGGCTTGCTGGCGGCTTTTCCCCTGGCATACGCGGTTATTATGCCCGCCTTCTATATTCCGGTGATTCTGATGCTGTTGGGGCTTATTTTTCGGGGGATCGCATTTGAATTTCGCTTCAAGGCCGGAAGGTTCAGACAGGTATGGGACTATTCCTTTCATTTCGGTTCACTTTTGGCGGCCTTGATGCAGGGGATTATTGTCGGCGCCTTTGTCCAGGGGATTGAGGTCTCCGGCCGCAGCTATGCCGGCGGCTCGTTCGATTGGTTGAACGCCTACAGCCTGATGACCGGCGTAGCGGTCATTTTCGGCTATGCGCTGTTGGGGGCTACCTGGGTGGTCATGAAAACCGACGGCCAGACCCAGCAATGGGCCCGGCAGAGCGCATCCTATGCGCTCTGCTACCAGGCCTTATTTCTGGCCATCGTCAGCGTCAGTATGCCGATCATGAATGCCGATATCCGGGAGCTTTGGTTCAGCCTGCCCAACTTTTTTTTCCTTCTGCCCATACCGATGATCAGCCTTGTTTTTTTGATTTCTATTTGGCGTGATCTCCATGCCGGCCGGGAATACCGTCCGTTTTTCCTGAGCTTTGGGCTGTTTTTAACCGGCTATCTGGGTATTGCCATCAGCATGTGGCCCTATGTTGTGCCATTTGAAATTACTTTCCGTGAGGCGGCAGCCGCACCTTCATCCCAGTCGCTGATGCTGGCCGGCACGGCTGTTCTTCTGCCGGTGATTTTGGGGTATATGGGCTATGTCTACTATATTTTCCGCGGCAAGGTCGGCCGGGAAAGCGGCCATGAAGGCGCTTACTGAAAAACAGCGCCAATGGCTGTGGTTTGCGGCCGCCTGGTGCGGCGGCCTTGGCGCCTGTTTGTTGCTGGCTTATGCAGTACGCCTGATGCTTGCTTTAGGAATGACTTCGTAAAAAGCGGTTTATTCCGCAGCCGCGGCATTTTTGGCTTTTGTGTTTTTGCAACCCGCCTATTTCATCCCTATATTTAATCTTAAACCAGCTTTTTGGCTAAAATCAAATAGCCCCGATTTATTATGGAAGGATCGAATGATGGGCCCGGACAATAATGCTCGGATACCTGAGGTGGATATTATTTTATGGGGCGCCACCGGATTCATCGGTCGTCTGCTGGCCGGATACCTGTGGCCGCGATACGGAAAGACCGGCGAGATCAGTTTTGCCCTGGGCGGCAACAGCCGCTCCGAATTGGAGGCCGTGCATGAAGATCTAGACGGTAATGATCGTCTGCCGCTGATCGTCGGCGATGCGTTTGACAGGCCGTTTCTCGAGGAGATGGCAAAAAAGGCCAGGCTGGTTGTTTCCACCGTTGGGCCGTATGCCAAGTTCGGCGATAACCTCGTAGCCGCATGTGCGGCCAATGGAACCGACTATTGTGATCTGGCGGGGGAGGCCCAATGGATGCATCGGATGATCAAGGCGCATCAGGAAGAAGCGAAGAAATCCGGTGCCCGCCTTGTCCATGCCTGCGGGTTTGATTCCATTCCATCGGATTTAGGGGTTTTATTCCTCCAAAATGAGGCAAAGCGGCGTTTCGGCGGTCCGATGGACCGGGTGAAGCTGCGGGTTAAGATCATGCGCGGCGGCGCCAGCGGTGGAACCGTTGCAAGCATCCTGAATTTTATCGAAGAGGCCCGCCGGGACCCGGATGTGCTGAAAATAGCCAAAAATCCCTATGCATTGGCCCCTGAGGGGATGCAGACCGGCGTCCGACAGCCCAACGTCTCCACATTTGAATACGATCCGGATGCTCAGAGCTGGCTGGCCCCTTTTGTGATGGCGGCCGTGAATACGCGGGTCGTGCATCGATCAAACGCCTTGATGAACCATGCCTGGGGCAGGGATTTTTTATATGATGAGGCCATGATGATGGGTGACGGGATTAAGGGCCGCTTCCGGGCGGCATCGTTTGCCGGCGCATTGGGGGCGTTTTTAATAGGCAGCGCCTTTGCCCCGAGCCGGGCCATCATGAAAAAAACGATCCTGCCAAAACCCGGTGAAGGCCCGTCACCTGAAAAGCAGGAAAAAGGGTTCTATAAAATGCTGTTGATCGGAAAGGACGAGGCGGGGCATCGTCTGGACGTCAATGTGACCGGCGACCAGGACCCCGGCTATGGTTCCACGCGCAAGATGCTGGGTGAAAGCGCGGTATGCCTGTTCAAGGACATTTCAAGGCAGGATTTGAAGGGCGGATTCTGGACGCCCGCCACCGCTATGGGCGAAACCCTCATCCAGCGCCTGACCGCCAATGCAGGGCTCACCTTTGATGCCGTTGATTCAGATTGAAAGCGAAAACAGCTAAGGACAAGCATTTCTAATTTGAAGCATCCGCCGGCATTTGATTTTTTCATTTATGTATAATAGTAATATTTTTATTTTACGGGCGACATGGGGTGGTTCCGGCGGGCACGCGTTGAATGGCGATATTTACCGCTAACGAACAGGGCGATGGAAATGGGAATTTTATGACAGATGCTTTGGATAACGGCGTACTGATGCTGGCGGCCGGTGTAAAGGGGGCCATTGGCTCGACCCTTGCCGCGGCCGTTTGTGCGATAGGGGATAATCCGGACCTGATTCTGCCTTATCTGATGACGGCCCAAAAGCTTTCATACATGGGCCGTCCGGCCGCATTCAAGTTGGCCGGGTGGGATACAGCGGATATTTCATTTAAGGACGCGCTCTCAAATCAAGGCGTGCTGGAGAAGGGGTTATGGTCGCCTTACGTGGGTGCTCTTGACCGGATACCCGTTAAAGAGGCGCCGAGATCCAGCGACGCATTGAAGACAAAGGTTGATCGTTTAAGAACGGATATAGATGAATTTACATCGGCTTTTCCCGGTTTTGCCCCGGTTCTGGTCAACCTTCTGCCTGCCGGCGCCAGTCACGATTTGGCCCGGTTTCCCACCGTTGATGCGATCTGCGATGGGGCTGGGGAATCCGTCCTCCCGGATATCGCCTATGTACTGGCCGCTGTTGAGGCCGGGGTGCCGGTGGTGAATTTCAGCCCCAATGCGGTCGAGATCCCGGCGGTTGTGGATAGGGCGAAAGCATGCGGCGTTCCCATTGCTGGCCGGGACGGCAAAACCGGCCAGACCTATTTTAAAGTCGTGCTGGCCGCTGCGCTGCGGGCCCGGGCGCTGTTCGTCAACGGCTGGTACAGCTTAAACATCCTGGGCAATGCGGACGGCGAAAATTTGATGGACCCGGCACACGCCGCGTGCAAGCTTGAGAACAAGACCGATGTTCTGGAGGATGTGCTGGGCTATGCACCGGGCATGAAGCATTACGGTAAATCCGCCCACAAGGTGCACATTGACTATTATCCGCCCCGCGGGGATGCCAAGGAGGCCTGGGATGTAGTCGATTTTGAAGGTATTTTCGCCCTGCCCATGAGCCTCCGGTTAAACCTCCAGGGCAGGGACTCCATACTGGCAGCCCCGTTGGTTCTGGACCTGGTCCGATGGATGGCCGCGGCAAAAAGGGCCGGGTGCGCCGGGCTTGTCCCGGAGCTGGCATTTTATTTTAAGAAGGCGCTCGGTGGTGCGGCTGTAAGCTTTCAGGATCAACTGGCGGCGCTTGAAGAATTTGAAAAACATTGTAACAGTCAGTTGACCAAGGAATCCTAAATGGTATTCGGATACAGCACCAATGCATTTACCCAGTATGGGCTTTCAGAATCCCTTGAGCGGATAGACGCCCTGGGTTTTGCCGGGGTTGAGATCATGTGTGACCGGCCGCACCTGTATCCGCCGGATTACGATCAGGCATCCATCGCGGAAGTTAAAAATATGCTTAACGCCCATCATCTTAAGGTCACTAACCTGAACAGTTTCACCCTTTTTGCCGTAGGCGACACCTATCTGCCCTCCTGGATCGAACCCGAAGCGGACCGTCGCCGGGTACGTATTAAACATACCCGGCAATGTTTAGAAATTGCCAAAACTCTGGGGTGCAGGAATATTTCGATTCCCCCGGGCGGCCCCCTGGCCGGGGGGACGCGAAAAGAAGCCATGGCCCTTTTTCATCAGGGGCTGGAGACAGTGATTCCATTGGCTGAAGAGCTTGACGTAAAACTTCTGGTGGAGCCGGAGCCGGATCTGTTGATCGAACGAACCGCTGAATTCAAAGAGTTTATAAAGGCCGTCCACTCACCGCAGGTGGGCATTAATTTTGACATCGGCCATTTCTTTTGTGCCGGGGAAAACCCGGCTCATGCCATGGAGGACCTATTCGAATGGCTCGGCCATGTCCATCTGGAGGATATCGGGCAAAGCCGGATACATCATCACCTGATTCCCGGGGACGGGGCCATTGATTTGGCGGAAGTGTTTCAAACCATGAAAAGGCTTGGTTATGCCGGCGATATCACCCTTGAGCTTTACCCCTATGCCAACGGTCCGGAAGCCGCCGGCCGCGCCTCTCTTGCCTATATTCGTCCCCTTTTTGAAGCGGCGGGGATGGATATCTCCTGATGCCCCCCGCTCAACCCAATATCGATAACCGGGAAATCCATTATTTTGAGCATCATGCCGAGGACTGGTGGCAGCGAAAAGGAAGCCTTAAAGCGCTTCATGATATCAATCCGCTGCGCCTCGACTATATTAACGCGCGCACCAGGCTGGACGGCAGGGAAATACTGGATGTCGGCTGCGGCGGCGGCATCCTTTCCGAGGCGCTGGCAAAATCCGGCGGCCGGGTGATCGGGATCGATCTGGCCGATTCAGCCCTTTCAGCCGCCCGGGCGCACCGTGAGGTTTCGGGGCTTTCCATCGAGTACCGTCAGGCGACGGTGGAATCAATCGCCGCCGAGTCTCCGGGTCGGTTTGACGTTATTACCTGTATGGAGCTTCTGGAGCACGTCCCTGATCCGCGCTCGATTCTTGGGGCCTGCGAGCGCCTGGTAAAGCCGAATGGCAGTATTTTTTTATCCACCATCAACCGGACCTGGCTGGCCAAGCTGATGGTGATTTTTGTGGCCGAATATGTTCTGCGTATTGTTGAAAAGGGTACCCATCACTACCGGAAATTTATCCGCCCCCGGGAGATGGCGGAATGGGCCGGTGAAACCGGTCTGGCAATACATGACTGTACGGGGTTTCTGTACTTGCCCTTCTTGGGCCGGGCCTGCTTCACGCGGTTCGCCCCGATGAATTACATGATGCATCTGAAAAAACCGAATAGTTCCTGACACAACTTAAAACCGCCTTAATCTTAAAAGGAAGAAAAGGATCAGGGGGTAAATGAAATTATTCCATATTCCCCGGTGGTTTGACCGGGACAGCCGGGAGAAAATGTTTGATGAATATGTTGAGGCCTCAGGCACCGCCCATTTTGGTTTTAGACAAATGCGCCGCGAGGAAAAGGAAAAAGCCGTGCGGGTGCATTTCAACCGTGTGGCGCCCAAATATGACTTCATGAACACCTTTTTAAGCTTCGGCATCCATTACGCATGGAAGCGGACTGCGGTGCGCATGATGGATCTAAAGCCCGGCCACCAGGTGCTTGATGTATGCGGCGGCACCGGGGATCTGGCGGTATTTGCCGCAAGGCGCATCGGCGCCGCCGGGAGTGTTTTCGTCTATGACATGAACCGGGCCATGATGGAAGCGGGCCGAAGCCGGGAGGTGAACAAGGCTTATCATCATCGCCTGCATTATGTTCAGGGGGATGCGGAACGCATATCGTTACCGGATAACCGGTTTGACGCGGCCATGGTGGGATTCGGCATACGGAATCTGACCCACCTGAAAAAAGGCTTTATCGAAATGCACCGGGTGTTAAAGCCGGGCGGCAAAATCATGTGCCTGGAGTTCTCAAAACCGGTGAACCCGCTGTTTCGATCTTTGTACGACTGGTATTCCTTCCATGTCATGCCGCTTTTGGGCAGCCTTCTGGCCGGCTCCAGCCAGTCCTACAGCTGTCTTTCAGAGACCATCCGGATGTTTGCCACCGCTCTTGAGCTTAAAGAAATCCTTGAATCCATCGGCTTTGTATCGGTCTCCTACAAACGCCTGACCAACGGCATTGCCGCCGTTCATGTGGGCCAGAAACCCATTTTATCCTAAAAAATAAATATCAGCGTCGTGCAAAGCATGCAAAAGGGGAAGTAGCTGGCCTTGTTGAAAAGCGCCATGGCGGTTTCCCGCTGCTTTGTCTGATAAAGTTTGAACGCTGGCTGGAGCAGCAAAAGAAAACCGATCAGAAGCACCAGCGGCCCGGCCGCAATATATTTAAAATTCGGATAGCTCAGCAAAAAAATGGTCATGCCCAGGAAAACCGCGATTCCTATGCAGCCGAGCGCCAGCGCGGCAGATTTCTCCTCGCCCAGCCGCACGGGGATGGTTTTGGCCTTAAACCGTCGGTCCTCTTCAATATCGGTCCAGTCCGCCGGAATGTTCTGACCCCCGATTTCCCAGAAAAACAGGAACAGAAACAGCACAATCATAAAAATCGGGTCAGGATGCGGATCAACGGCAAAGATCGCCGCCAACGCCCCCATGTTTTTGACAAAACCGCTGACAATGGCGCGTAAGGGGCTGACCCGCCAGAGCAGGCAGTAAACCGTTTCCAGGCCCGCACCGGCCAGAAAAATCAAAACACAAACCGGGTTCAACAGGTAGGCGCCCACGAGTGCGACAGCTGACCAGCCCATCGCCCAGACGATGCCTTCCTTAAACGATAGCAGTCCCTGGGCCATGGGATGCCTTGCCATTATCGAGTCCAGGTAGCCGACGGTCTCCTGCTGGGTCTGGCCGAAGCGTTTCCGGTCCGAGCGGTAGTCGATGATATCGTTAAATGCGTATACGGCCGTGTATCCGGCAAACGCGGTCAAAAGGCCGATCAGGATAATCCGCGAGGAGGGAAATCCTTGAAGGTAAATCAGGACGGCGAACGCCGGGGTCGCCATGTCAAGCAGGCCGTGCGGCGTGCGGGAAAGTGCCAAAAAGAGTTTGATGCGTTCAAGTTTGATAGGGCTAATGGCATTCATAAATCGGGGGACACCATACCTATTTCATCGTTCGCTTCAGCTATACACACTTTTATGGTGACCGACTTTCACAATCCAAATAGTAAGTTCGTCATTTTGAATAGAATATAGTATCCTATAATTGCCATATCGCTGACGATATTTTTCCTGACCGCTAAGTTTTTTACACCCAGGCTGACGAGGATTATCGCTGAGAGATTCAATACAGGCGAGTATTTTTGTTAAATCTTTATTCGGTATCTGCTTAAAATCCTTCCAAACCGAATTTTTAAAAAATATTTTATATACGGCCATTTTTTTTAAGCTTCTTGATCATTTGTTCATAACTGATCAATGGCTCATCAGCCCTTTCGTCAAATGCGGCAAGATCTTCAGCATCCTCGGCAAATGCTTCTTTCAAAGCTTCATTAATTATTTCAGACATTGACCGTGATGTTTCAATAGCTTTGAGGCGTAACGCTTTATGTAATACCGGATCTAGATAGATTGTTGAGCGTTTTGACAGTGTCCCCATATTTTCACCTCCAAATTGTTTTTTAACATCATAACGTCAAAATGTTTTAATGTCAATATTTTGGAAGCGAACGTTGCCCC
>Ga0209943_1000962_pt1 | contig 18631 bp, 13 predicted proteins | sample SalPonR1_B_D2_MG_FD_185698 | JGI IMG/M metagenome (GOLD analysis project Ga0209943, IMG submission 185698) | Salt pond soil microbial communities from South San Francisco under conditions of wetland restoration - Salt Pond MetaG R1_B_D2_MG... ... | reverse complement strand
GTAGACGTTGAACTTGCCGGTCGGCGCGAACAGCCCCTTGATCCGGTATTTCTCTTCCAGCGTCTCGGCGTCGAAGACCACGATCTCGCCGTTATCGGTCTTTGAATCCGAGCGGTTCCAGACCGATGCCCAGACCTCGGTGCCGTCCTGGTTGAATTCGAAATGGACGGCGACGTAACCCTCGGTTTCGGTCAACTGGATGGTCTTGACGATCTCGCCGGTCTCCTTGGAGATCACCTGCACCGATTGCTGAACCCACGGCTCGGGGTGCAGCGTCTGGTCGGCCCACACATATTTGCTGTTGGGGTGGGTCCGGATGAAGAGGCCGGGCCCGTCGGTCTCGACCTCGTAGCAGATCTTCCAGGCGTCGTCGGGGCGGTTCAGCGGATCGTTGCCCCAGACGGTCACGTGTCCGGTGCCAAGATGCGTGGTGCCGCCCACGGGGCCGCAATTCGGGTCGATCCAGTTGGCACCGGGGCCGGGGTGCGGCTTCGACTTGGTGTCGATGATCGCTTCGAGCTTGCGGGTCTTGCTGTCCACCACGACCATCTGATCCGAGGCATTGGCCGCGATCTGGAAATACCGGCCCGTCGGGTCGAAGAACCCGTCATGCAGGAACTTGGAATTGTCGATCTTGTCGATCCGCAGATTGTCGATATCGGTGTAATCGACCTGCCAGATCTGGCCCAGCTCCTTGACAGCGACCAGCCATGTCGGTTCGTGCGGGGTGGTGTAGATGGCCGCGACGCGGCTTTCCTCGACATATTCGCCGTCGACATTGACGCCCCGGGTCGAGACGACCTTTTTCGGCTCCATCGTCTCGGCATCGACGATGGCGAAATGCGGCGGCCAGTATCCACCGCCGATAACGTATTTGCCGTCGCCGGACACGGCGACGTCGCGTGCGTCATAAGCGATCTTGACCTCGGCCACGAGCATGTTCTCGGGCTTCTGCCACAGGTCGATCTTGGTCATCTTGCCGTCGCGGCCCATCGTGTACCAGAATCGTCCCGGGTTCTCCGGCTCGTCGATGCTGTGATGTTCGGACGCCTTGAGCACGTGCACGGCATAGCCGGTGGGGATATGGGTCAGCACCTCCTTGGTGTCGCCGTCGATCACCGCCACCTTGCCCACATCACGCTCGATCACGACGAAGAAATTTTCCCAGTTGCGGCCATGCAGCGGCTCTGTCGGGTAGTCCTCGGGCTCGATATAGACCTTGCGGGTCTCCATCATCTGAGCCAGCGACATTTCCGGCGGCTGCGGCGGGTCGATCTGGATATAGGTCGCCAGATCGGTGATCTGCTCGGGTGACAGGATGCCGTCGAAATTGTTCATCCCGCCTTCGGTGCCCCAGGTGATGATCCGTTCCAGGCGGTCCTGACCCAGTTTCAGCGTGCCGCTCACGGTCACATTGCCTTCGGCATCCGTGGCCTTGACCTCGGGCAGGAGCGCCTTGCCGGTCGCGCCCTTGCGCAGCACGCCGTGGCAGCCTGCGCATTGCTCGAAATAGGTCTGCTTCGCGCCGTCGAAGGCCTCTTCGGTCATGGTCGGCTGTTCCTGCGCCAGGAGTGGCGTGGCGACCGTGGACAGAAGCAGCGAGAAGCCGACCCCGAGCCCGAGGCCGGCGGTCCGTGCAGTCTTCGCATTTGGGGGTATCATGTCATGTTCTCCGTTGCGTTGGTGAGGCACGGGAAAGTGAACATGACCTTGCCGATGCGCGCCTTGACTTTCGTTAAGGGCGTTTTTCGCGGCTGAGGGGGCGCTGCCCCGTCGTCCGTCGGGCGACATCCCCGGGATATTTCAGGCAGGATGAAGGACGCGCAACGCGTGCCGGGCCATCCCGACGCGGACACGCGGGCCGCCATTCGGGGGAGCAACTGTTTTCGCGCTTGTTAACAATAGTCAAGGAGCCGGTCCCACGGCCCGCGCAATCTGCGCTCAGTCGCAGCCACGCGAAAAGGAGAATCGCATGCGCGAAGTCATGACCAAGGGCATGGCCCGTAACATTTTCTACGGGGGGTCACTGTTCTTCATCATCATCTTCGTGGGCCTCACCGCTCACTCACATCTCTACATCCTCAACACATCGACCAATCACGACCAGTTGAGCGAAAGCGTCGCCGCGGGCAAGCACGTCTGGGAAAAACACGCCTGCATCAACTGTCATTCGATCATGGGCGAGGGGGCCTACTTCGCGCCCGAACTTATGAACGTGATGACCCGCTGGGGCGTGAGCGGCGATGCCGAGGGCGGTTACGCAATCCTCGACGGCTGGATGAAATCGCAGCCAAGCGGCATCGAGGGGCGTCGTCAGATGCCCTATTTCGACCTTACCGAGGAAGAGACGCGCAACCTCGCCGATTTCCTGCTCTGGGTTGATCAGATCGACGCGCAGGGCTGGCCGCCCAACGACGCGGGCTGAGGCAAGGAGAGTACTCATGAAATACGAAACGCAAAAAATCGCGATGGCCTATTTCGCTGTCGCCCTGGGCCTGTTCGTGATCCAGATCATCGGCGGGCTTCTGGTGGGCTTCGTCTATGTCGCCCCCAACTTCCTGAGCGAGCTCGTGCCGTTCAACATCCTGCGGATGCTGCACACCAATTCGCTCATCGTCTGGCTGCTACTGGGCTTCTTCGGGGCCGCCTATTTTCTCATCCCCGAGGAGGCCGAGCGCGAGATCCACTCGACGAAACTCGCCTGGCTGCAACTGGCGATCCTCGTGCTCGGTACGCTGGGCGTGGTGGTGACCTATCTGTTCAACCTGTTCGAGGGGAACTGGCTCCTGGGCAAGGAGGGGCGTGAATTCCTCGAACAGCCCAAATGGGTGAAGGCCGGTATCGTCGTCGCGGCGCTGATCTTTCTCTACAACGTCTCGATGACCGTTCTGCAGGGGCGCAAGACGGCGATCACCAACATCCTGCTGCTGGGATTGTGGCTGCTCGCGCTGCTGTTCCTGTTCGCCTTCTACAACCCATCGAACCTGGCGCTCGACAAGATGTACTGGTGGTACGTGGTCCATCTCTGGGTGGAGGGCACCTGGGAGCTGGTGATGGCGTCGATCCTCGCCTACCTGATGCTCAAGCTCACCGGCGTTGACCGCGAGGTGGTGGAGAAATGGCTTTATGTCATCGTCGCCGCGGCGCTCTTCTCGGGCATTCTCGGGACCGGGCACCATTACTACTGGATCGGCACGCCGGGCTACTGGCAGTGGATCGGCTCGATTTTCTCGAGTCTCGAGGTGATCCCGTTCTTCGCGATGATGGCCTTTGCCTTCGTCATGGTCTGGAAGGGGCGGCGGGACCATCCGAACAAGGCGGCGCTGCTGTGGAGCCTCGGCTGTGCCACGCTCGCCTTTTTCGGGGCCGGTGTCTGGGGCTTCCTGCACACGCTGCACGGGGTCAACTACTACACCCACGGCACGCAGATCACCGCCGCGCACGGACACCTTGCCTTTTACGGTGCCTATGTCTGCCTCAACATCGCGATCTTCACCTATGCGATGCCGATCCTGCGTGGCCGCGATCCCTATAACCAGGTGCTCAACATGGCGGCCTTCTGGCTGATGTCGGGCGGTATGGTATTCATGACCTTCACGCTGACCTTCGCGGGCACGATCCAGACGCATATGCAACGGGTGATGGGCGAGTATTACATGGACGTGCAGGACCAGATCGAAATCTTCTACTGGATGCGGTTCGGCTCGGGCGTGGTGGTGTTCCTAGGCTTGGTGCTGTTGGTCTATGCGCTGGCCTTCCCGCGCCGCGAGGTGATCTCGGCTGAACCCACGGTCGCTGCGGAGTGAGTGACATGGACGGACACATGACCCTGCAACAGGAGGGGGCGGCAGACGCCCCCTTCTACCTCGCGCAAGGCGGGGAGTGCGCGCTCTTCGAGGCGGCGAGCGAGAATGACCTGCCGGTGCTGCTCAAGGGGCCGACGGGATGCGGCAAGACAAGGTTCGTGGCGCATATGGCGGCGCGCCTCGGTCGCCCGCTCCATACCGTGGCCTGCCATGACGACCTCTCGGCGGCGGATCTCATTGGACGCTACCTGCTCAAGGGCGGCGAGACGGTCTGGGTCGACGGGCCGCTCACCCGCGCGGTGCGCGAGGGCGCGATCTGCTATCTCGACGAGGTGGTCGAGGCGCGCAAGGACGTGACGGTGGTGCTGCACCCGCTCACCGACGACCGGCGCATCCTGCCGATCGACCGCACCGGCGAGGAACTGGAGGCCGCGCCCGGATTCATGCTCGTGGCCTCCTACAACCCAGGCTATCAGAACATCCTCAAGACTCTGAAGCCGTCCACGCGCCAGCGTTTCGTCGCGATGGAATTCGACTTCCCTGCGCCCGATCTCGAAACCCGGATCGTGGTGCAGGAATCGGGGCTGTCGCAGGATCGCGCCGCCGCCCTCGTCCGCCTTGCGGGCAAGCTGCGGGCGCTCAAGGGGCAGGACCTCGAGGAGGGTGTGTCCACCCGCCTCGTCATCTATGCCGCGACCCTCATCGCGCAGGGCATGCCGGTCGAGCGTGCCATCGAGGCGGCGATGATCCAGCCCCTGACCGACGACGGGGATATCAAACGCGGGCTCCTCGATCTCGTGACGGCCGTCTTCGGGTGAGGCATGGTCATGACCGGGATCGACATCGAGCCATGGGAGCCCGAAGAAACCGTCGGGAAACTGTGGCACGCTTTTGCCAGTCGCCTCGGTGCACCGCTTGTGCATCACGGAGCCGCGGTTGACCTTTCGGAGGTCAGCGGGCGGCTGGCAGTCTTTTTCCGCGGACTGGGGGGTGAGCACTCGGTCGAGATCAGACCGGTCTCGCCCGAGGTGTCGCGCCACCGCCTGCGCTTCCTGCGCCGCCTCGGGGCGGAGGTCGAGCTGACCCCACGCGCCAGCTTCGACGGCGAGGTGCTGCGCCTGCCCGAGCGGCTCGCGGTTTTCCCGTCGCGCGAGGCCAACGGTGCGCTTTATCTCTGGCTGGCGGCGGCGGTGGCCCATGCGCCGGCGCATCGGGGTGATCCCGATCCCCTGCGCGCCGACCTGCTCAGCTTGCGCGCGGCGCGGCAGATGACCGACACCGCACTCGCCGCCGCGCCGGGGCTGCGCGATCTTTATGCCGGTCTCTGTGCGGCCGTGCTGCAGGACCGGCAGCACCGATTCCTGCCGCGCGACGAGGCGGCGGTGGATGCGGTGGTTCGCCACCTTCTGGGTGATTCCGACTCGCTCTCTGGCCGCGCCCGAACCTTCGCCACGGCGCTCGATACCGCCGACCTCTCCAACATCACCGCCCCGCCCGGCTATCGCCCGTTTCAGCCCGTCGCCCTCTGGCCCGACCTGCGTGCGCTGGACGTTTCCGCGCGCGACGAGGTCGAGAGCCGCGATACCGACGGTCCGCCCGAGGAAGGCTCTGAAAAGTCCCACCGTGCGCGCCGCCGCAAGGCCGATCAGGCCGAGCGCGGTGACAGCCTGATTCTGCACAAGTTCGAGGCGATCCTGAGCTGGGCAGAGTTCCTAAACCTCAACCGCCGCGTCGACGATGACGACCCCGACAGCGCGAAGAAGGCCGCTGACGACCAGGAGGAAATCGGCCTCGGACAGGTCTCCAAGGCCCCGGCCACGAAGCTGAAGCTTCACCTTGACCTCGCCCCCGAGGACGTGGACCGCGAACGCCTCTCGGGCGTCACGCTCTATCCCGAATGGGACGTGCGCAGCGGGGTCTATCTGCCGGATCATGCCCGCGTGCTCGATGCACCCGCAGAGCCGGGCAGCGGGGTGCCCTCATTCCGTGCCGATCCGCGCGCGCAGCGGCGCATCGCCCGTGTGCGCCGACAATTCGAGGCGCTGCGCCCCGGTCGGGTGTCGGTGCCCGCTCAGCTTGACGGCGACGAGCTCGACATGGAGGCTGCGGTGCGCGCTCGGGTCGATATCCTCGCCAATGGCGCAGGCACCAATCGCATCTGGCGGCAGACACGCCCACAGGCGCGCGATCTCGCGGTGTCGATCCTCCTCGACGTGTCTCGTTCGACCGAGAGCGCCGTGGGAGACCGCGCCGTGATCGACGTGGAGCGCGAGGCGCTGGCGGCGCTGGCCTGGGGACTCGATGCCTGCGGCGACAGCTTTGCCATCAACGCTTTTTCCTCACTCAAGCGCGACCGCGTCTATATCCGGGCCTGCAAGCGCTTCGACGAGCCGATGGGCGCGGCGGTCGAGGACCGCATCGGCGGGTTGCGCCCCGGCTTCTACACCCGGCTCGGGGCGGCAATCCGCCATGCCTCGGCGGGCCTTTCGGCGCAGGGCGGCAAGCGCCGCCTGCTGCTCGTCATCACTGACGGCAAGCCCAACGACCTCGATCACTATGAGGGCCGCCACGGCATCGAGGACACCGCGATGGCGGTGCGCGAGGCGCGGCGTGCGGGGCAGGCGGTTTTCGGCATTACCGTGGACCGACAGGCCAAGAGCTGGTTCGCGCGGATGTTCGGGCAGGGCGGGTTTCATGTTATCCCCGAACCGGACCGGCTGACCGAGGCGCTGCCGCTCATCTATCGTGACCTGGTCGGCGCATGAACGACGCCAGCGTGTTCGAAGAGTTGCCCGGAGACCTGATGATCTGGGTTCTGATCGTGAGCGAATTGCTGGTATTCGGCGCGGGCCTCGCGGCGTTTCTCGCTGTGCGCGTCACCGATCCGGAGGGTTTCGCCGCAGCACAGGACGCGCTCTACCGCACCGGGGCGGGGCTCAACACCGTGGTCCTTGTGACCAGCGGTGCGCTTGCCGCCTGGGCGCTCCGGCTGCGCGAGGGTGCCCGCCGGGGCGCGGCGCGGTGCGCGCTGATCGCGGCGGCGGCGCTCGGGGTCGTGTTTCTGATCGTCAAGGGGGTGGAATACGCGGGCAAGGCGGGCGACGGCATCGCCTGGGACACCCATCCCTTTTTCACCTTCTACTACCTGCTCACCGGTTTTCACGCCGCGCATGTGGTGGCGGGGGTGGTGGTGCTCTTGCTGGTCGCGTGGCAGGACGCGCCCCGCAACATCGAGGCGGGGGCCGCCTTCTGGCACATGGTCGATCTGGTCTGGGTGTTGCTTTTCCCGGTCATCTATCTGCTGAGATGACTGCCATGTCTCGCGATCCACTTTTGCGCGCATGGGCGTGGCTTCTGACACTGAGCCTCGGGTCCACTGCAGTATCGTTGTGGCACTGGCCACCCGGCCTGACTGCGGTCGCCGGGAGTATCGTCCTGACGCTGGCCTGGCTCAAGGCCCGGGTGATCCTTGCGCGCTATCTCGGGCTGGCGCAGGCACCGTTCTGGCGGCGCGGGTTCGAGATCGCGCTTGGGCTGTTCTGTCTGCTGTCGCTCGGACTCTACCTGCTTGCGGCGGCATTGTAGCGGTCAAGCGAGAAAATGCGCGGCGAAGCCCTTTGGCAAGTCGAACTCTTGCAGTGCACGCGCCCGCCCCTCCGCCGACATCTTGCGTGCCGTTCTGGCGACTATCCGGTCGAGTTTGACCGGGTCCTGCGTCGGCGCGAAGGGGGCGAAATACCATTTCAGGAAGGTAAAGCAGATCACGTCCTCCAGCGCCTGAACCTCGGCGTCGCGCTTGATCCCCTCCTTGCGGATCATGCGCCCGGCACGCTCCGCATCCGCCGCGTCATAGCCCGCGCGCACCATGATCCTGCCCACGCGGGCCGCATGGTGCCGCGCCAGTTCGGCGCGCCACGTCAGGTAGCCCGCGCGCCCTTCGGGGAAATCCTGCCGTTTCAGGATCCAGCGCTCGATATGCTGGCCCCGCGCGGCGATCTGCAATGGCTCGGAGGCGTCCGGGAAGAGCCGCGCCAGCTCCTCGCTCATCCGCTGCCCATAGAGAAGTGCCGCGGGCTGCCCCTCGCTGTGGTCCGGATCACCCGCGTTGGCCGCATCGATGGCGGCGATGGCTGCGTACAGGCGGCTCACAGCGCCTTGCCCCACGATTCGGAAGGATCCTCGTCGGCATACCGCTTCAGGGTCTCGATATCGTCGATGCGGGCGTGGTGGCGCGAGACATGCACGCCGACGGCCTTGAGCTTGGCAAAGGCGCGCGACAGGCTCTCGGGCTTCATCCCAAGCCGCCCGGCGATCAGCACCTTGTCATAGGGTAGCGTGACCACGCAGGTTCCTGCGTCGCGCGTGCAGAGATGTATCAGGAAATCCGCAACGCGCTGCGCGCCGGTCTGTGATTTGATCTGTTCGACCTGCCCGACGAGATCATGGAGATGCTGAAAGGTTGAGGCGATCACCGCCACCGCCACTTCCGGTTCGCGCTGCAGGATCGACACGAGGCTTCGTGCCGAGATCTGCAGGATGGAGCAATCGGTGACCGCCTCGGCCGAGACCGGATAAGGCCGGAACCGAAAGGCCACCGCCTCGCCGAAGCTGTGACCGCGGGTAAAAACGTTCACGACCGCCTCGTTGCCGTTGGCGGCCACCCGGTAGAGCTTGACCCACCCGTCGAGCATGAGATGGATGACCTGCGCCTGCTCGCCTTGCAGGAAAATGGTCTCGCCGCGGGCAAACTCGCGCGGCTGGGCGTCGGCCAGAAGCACGTCGACCACCGGTTCGGGTAGCGTCGCCAGCAACAGCGACTGTTTCGCGATTTCGTAGCTCTCGGCTTTCTTCATAGGATTCGAATGTCGCCCCCTTGCGCGCGTGGTCTGTCTGCAAGGCTAGTCGAATAACGCGCGGCGGTCCATCGCGGGCCAATTGGCACGCTCAAGTGCCTCCGCAGTTCGCGGCGCGCCGGTCTGGAAGATGGGTCAGGGACGAACCTGCAGGTTCGGGGCGCGAACCGCACGGTTCGGCCCCGACCGGCGCGCGGCGGCGCCACGCGGTGTCAATCCCGCCAGAGCGCCTCGGCATGGAAGCCCACGTGTTCCTCCATGAATGTCGAGATGAAGAAGTAGCTGTGGTCATAGCCCGGCTGCATCCGGAAGCTGCCCTGCTGTCGGCGGGCAAAGGCGGCGGCGGCGAGGGTCTCGGGGCGCAGCAGGTCGAGGAACTGATCGGAGGTGCCGGTATCGACAAGCATCGGCCCGTCGAAGCCGCGCTCGGCCATCAGCAGGCTTGCGTCATGCGCGGCCCATGCCGTCTCATCCGCACCGAGATAGGCGGCGAACTGCTTGCGGCCCCAGTCGCCGGTCGTGGGATTGCAGATGGGCGAGAAGGCCGAAACCGAGCGGAAGCGGCCCGGCAGCGACATCGCCAGCGTCAGCGCCCCGTGTCCGCCCATGGAATGGCCGGTGATCGCCTGCCGGTCCATGGCGAGCGGAAACTCGGCACCCAAGAGCGCGGGCAGTTCCTCGGCCACGTAATCCCACATGCGGAAATGCGGGGCCCACGGCTCCTGGGTGGCGTTGACGTAGAAGCCCGCCCCCTGCCCGAGATCGAAGGCGTCGTCATTGGCCACGCTGTTGCCGCGCGGGGAGGTATCGGGGAACATCAGCGCGATGCCCTGCTCGGCGGCCCATCCCTGTGCGCCCGCCTTGACCATGGCGTTCTCGTGGGTGCAGGTCAGCCCCGAGAGATACCACAGCACCGGCACCGGGCCGTCCTGCGCCTCTTCGGGCAGGAAAAGGCCGAAGGTCATGTCGCAGCCGCAGGCGTGCGAGGCGTGGGTGTAGACCCCTTGCGTGCCGCCGAAGCAGGTGTTTTCGGAAACGGTTTGCATTCTGATCCTGTCCTTTCGTCGTCTCTTTTCAGTAGAGCGCCGCGGTCCAGCCGATCACCGCCGAGACGCTGACCACCGCCACGGCGGTGGAGATGAAGATCGCCGAGGAGACGCGGCGCGGCGCGACCCCGTAATTCTGCGCGATGATGAACACGTTTCCCGCCACCGGCAAGGCCGCCGCCGCGATCACCACCGCCACCGGAAAGCCCTGCATGTCGAACACCCATAGCAGCGAGATCGCCACCGCCGCCGGATGCAGCACCAGCTTGCAAAAGCTGAGCCAGCCGGCCACGTGGGGCCGCTCGGCGGCTTTTTCCGCCAGCGACGCGCCGATGGCGAAGAGCGCGCCGGGCGTGGCCGCGCCGCCCAGCAGCGCGAGGAAGGCGTTCATCGTGTCGGGGATCGGCAGGTCGAGCGCGGACCAGGTGAAACCCGCCGCGATCGAGACGATCATCGGGTTGCGGATGAGGCCGCCGCCGATGCTGCGCAGGATCGCGGGCGACATGCGCCCGTCGCGCGCGCCGGTGATGAGGATCACCACCAGCGAGCCGAACACCAGCAGATCGACCGCCAGGACCAGCATCACCGGGCCGACCGCCGCGTCGCCCATCAGCATGGCGAGCATCGGCACGCCGAGAAAACCCACGTTGCCGATCACCGCGCATTGTGCCTCGATCGCCGCCGTCTCGACCGTCTGTCCGCGCAGCATCGCCACCAGCGTCGCCACCAGGTAGACGACGAGGCTGGCCGAGAGGTAGGCCGCGACCAGCCGCCAATCGAGCACCTCGCCAAGCGACAGGTTGGCGGAGAACCGGAACAGCATTGCCGAAAGCGCGAAGTAGAACACGAACCTGGTGAGCCAGGCGGTGCCCTCGGCGGAAAAAAAGCCGCTGCGCCCGGCCCCGTAGCCGAGGCCGATGACCAGAAAGAAGGGCAGGGTCTGAAGGAACACGCCGAGCATGGCGGGCACTGGTAGCAGGCTGGCCCGGGGCGTCAATCGGCAAGCCGGGGGCAGGATCGAGGGGGGATGCCGCGCGACGGACCGGTACCCGGAGTTCGTCGCTGGCGTCACGCCACGGCGAAGGGGTCGTCGAGCACGCCGACGAGGGGCATGAGGAATTCGCCGTCATCGGGGTCGAGCGCGTCGGCATAGAAGCCGTCGACGGCCGCCACGGCGGCGTCGATGTCGGCCGTGTCCTGATCCCCGAAGAGCGCCATGACATCGGCGGCGTTGTCCACGTCGGACATGCCCTTGTGGACCGCGAAATAGGCCCCGATATCGACCTTGTCCTCCAGATAGGCGCGGTCTGCCAGCTGTTGGGCAATGAACTCCGGCGTGGCATCCGGACGCGGGTCCGCCTTGGCCCCTTTGAGAACCTCCAGTATGAACTGGTCGCGGCTGACCTTGTCCTGATCGAGCATCCGGACCCAGAAACCGAACCCCGACTGGTCGGGCGTGCGGCCCAGCACGTTGTTGTAGACGGTTTCCGCGAACGCCTCGTTGGTCGTGCCGGGCGGGTAGGCGGCGAGGGTCTCGGGCTGGGGCGCGAAGAGCGACGCCATCTCCTCGAGGCCGGTGCCGTTGGCGAAGGCGGTGCCCCAGAAGTTCAGCCCGGTCGCATCGGGCGCACGGTTGAAATAGGCGATGTAGAGCTCGATGAAGCTGGTGAGATCGTCCGCGGAAAGCCCGGCGGGACCCGCGAACTTGATCAGGTTGAAGGGCGTGCCGGCCGCGTCGCCTTCGAAATCCAGGAATTCCATGTCGATGAGCGTGTCGCTGCCGTCGCCGCCGTCGCGGCGGTCGGTGAGCGTGAGCGTGCCCGGGCCGAGCGTCAGCGTGTGGCTGGACTGGGGGCCGGAATAGAGCGCGGTGTCCCGACCGGCCCCGCCCTCGAGACGGTCATCGCCCGCCCCGCCCGAGAGGGTGTCGCCCGCCCCGAGGCCCCGGAGCGTGTCATGGCCGCTGCCCCCCTCGAGGGTGTCGGGGGCGGGAGTGCCGTCGAGCGGGTTGGGCTCCGGCGGGGCATCGGGCGGGTCGGGCTCCGGGGGGGCGGAGACCGGAGGCGGGGCGTCGGCGGCGATGATCGGGAGACGGTCGGGCCAGTCGAACACCGGTCCGAACAGGGCATCGGCGTCGAGCACCGCCGGCCCGGGACCCGACAGTTCGATCACCGTGTCCCGGAAGGTGATGCGTGCGGTGCCGGGACCGGCCTCGATCCCGAGCTGTCCGGGATTGCGCAGAATCGGCAGGTCCGACAGGTCGAGCCGGTCGGTGCCGGGGGTGAAATCCTCGATGGTGACGTGGCCGGACCCGGCGGAGACGACGAAGGTATCCGCCCCCGCGCCGCCGCGCAGCATCGTTTCGGCGGGGCCTGTGACGAGGATGTCGTTTCCCGCGCCGCCGTCGAGCGTGTCGGCCCCGGAGCCATGCGAGACGAGAAGGTCGTCGCCCTCGGTCCCTGTCAAGAGGGTGGCACCCGCGCCCGTGCTGGTTGTGACGATCCCGAGATCCAAGACATCCTGCGAGAACTGGCTGACCCCGCCGCGGGAATCGCCGGCCACGAAGACCTGCAACCGCCCGCCGAGTATTGCCGCCGCGAGGTCCTCGACGTTTTCGAGGCCACGGCCGACGTCATGCGGGAGCGTTTCTGCATGCAGGAGCCGCCCGTCGGGCAGCAGGCGAAACAGGCTGAGCCCGTCATCGGCCCCGCCCGCGACGACGAAGACGTGATCGCCCGCCTGCGCGACACTCAGCGCGTGGACCCCTCCGAACCGGGTGCCGAGCGTGTCGAGCAGGTGGTCGGTGACCGTCAGGCTGCCGTCGTCGTCCATGCGCACGACACTGAGCGAATTGGTGTCTGCCGCGCCGATCAAGGCCCATGTCGCGCCATGTGCGGACACCACCCCGAGTGCGGTTGGGTTGGCGACCGACAGGCCGTGCGCGCCGTCTATCCAGCCGCCGGGAGCGAGCGCGCCGGTGGTGGCGTCGACGTCGAAGACGTGCAGGGCCCCGGTGGTCTGATCGAGCGCGAGAAGGCGCTGGCCGCTGTTCGTCGCGGCCATCGAGAGGAGCACGGGGCCGTCGAAGACAGGCATGTCGCCGGGGTCCTGCGAGGGTGTGGCAAGGGCCTGTGACGGGGCGTCGGGGCGAAAGACCAGGATCTGCTCTGTCCCGCCATCGGCGACGAAGAGCGTCTCGAACCCGCCCACAGAGGCCGAGACAAGCGCCGAGACGGCACCGTCGATCGCGGGCAGCGGCACCAGCGACAGCATCTCCCCGAAGCTTCCGTCGCCGTTGAGATGATGGGCAAGAAGCGCCCTGCCGTCGCCATCGGGCGCGACACCGAAGGCGAGAGATTGCTGCTCGGGCGCGCCCACGGGCATGGCGAGGCCCGTGTTGCCGGAACTGGCGGCACCGGAGAAATGGGCTGTGTCGATCAGGCTCGCGGCGGCGCCGCTCGCGTCGAGCCGCCACGAGATCAGCCCTCCTGCCGGGCCTGTCCCGGCGACGAGATGCAGACCGTTCTCGAGCCGTGCGAGGCCGAGATCGCGCAGGTCCTGATCCAGCAAGGGATCGTCGAGCAGGAGATGGGAGATGAACTGAAGACTCACCCTGGCACCGGTCCGGTTCGTGACACCGGACGGGTATGCGCCGCGATCACGCAGCGACCGGACCGCAATTCGGGCAAATCCGTGCTTTTCGGCTACGGCTTTAGGAGAATTGTCACGGCTTCGGACGACCCGGTTGCGGTGCCGTCATCGCCGCCCTTCGCGCAGCCAGCCGGCGATGAGGAAGCCGGCGGCGAGCAGCAGCACGAGCCAGGGCGGCAGGAGCGCCATCTGGCGCACGCTCACCGTCTCGTAGGCCCCCCGCGGGGTGATCCCGATCCAGCCGCGCCCGGCGGCGGGGCGGCCTTCGCGCACCTCGCGGATCGTGGGAATACCGCCCTCGAGCGCCAGCACGCCGCCACCGGTGGGTGCGATGGCAGGTTTCAGCACCTCGCCGGTGGCGAGCGTGCGCTCGAATTCCACCGGGGCCGCGGGGCCGAGGCCGATCACCGCGCTCTCGTCGCCGTTCTCGAGCCGGTAGAGCCCGATCTCGGGCCCCTCGTAGACCGTCTCGAACCGGCCCGGGGCGACCTCTTCGAGCGGCCGCACGACCTCGGCCCCCGAGGGCGTGGTGATCGTCACGTCGGGCACCGCCTCGGACAGGGTGCGCCGGGTGATGCGCATGGTCTGCCCGGTCGCCTCGGCGCGCAGCGCCTCTTCCTCGAGTTCTGGCTCCTTCATCATCCAGTGCGCCAGCCGCCGCAGCAGGTCGAGCTGTGGCCCGCCGCCCTCGTAGCCGCGCCCCCAGAGCCAGGCGTGATCCGAGGCCAAGAGCGCCACGCGCCCCTCGCCCACGCGGTCGAGTACCAGGAGCGGGCGGTCCTCCGCGCCGGTCATCACCACCTCGCCATCCGCGTCGGGCTCGACCTCGATCTGGCGCAGCCAGCGGCCCCAGTCGTCGTCGCTCCCCTCGCCGAGCCCCGCCGTCACCGGGTGCCGCTGCCCCAGCTCGCTGATCGCCGGGCGATACCCCTCTTCGACCACGCGTGCGGTGGGACGGGCGGGGACCATTTCCTCGAACGGGCCGCGATAAATACTCTCGGCTCCGGCGAAATCGGGGCCCGCCGCCAAGAGCACCGCGCCGCCCCGCTCGACATATTGGCGGATGTTCTCGAGATAGATCGAGGGCAGGATGCCGCGCCGCCGGTAGCGGTCGAAGATGATGAGGTCGAACTCGTCAACCTTCTCGAGAAAGAGCTCGCGCGTGGGGAAGGCGATGAGCGACAGCTCGCGCACCGGCACGCCGTCCTGTTTCTCGGGCGGGCGCAGGATGGTGAAATGCACGAGGTCCACCGAACTGTCGGATTTCAGCAGGTTGCGCCATGTCCGCGTGCCCGCATGCGGCTGCCCCGAGACCAGCAGCACGCGCAGCCGGTCGCGCACGCCATTGATCTGCACCAGCGCGGTGTTGTTGCGGTCGGTCAGTTCTCCGTCGGCCACGGGGGTGGAGAATTGCAGCACGTTGCGCCCGCCATGCGGCAGGGTAAGGGGCAGCGTCACCTCGCGCCCCAGCGGCACGTCGTAGCGTTGGGGCGGCGCGCCATCCACGGCGATATCGACCGGCACGGTCGTCACCCCCTCGGGCGCGGTGCCGTCGTCGGTGATGGTGAGGGTCAGGCGGACCTCTTCACCGAGGATGGCGAAGGCGGGCGCGTTGTCAACGCGCAGCCGCCGGTCCCAATCGCCCTCGCGACCGGTGTGCAGGAGGTGCAACGGCGCGGGCATGTCGGGGGCGGCACCGATATCGTGCACCTGCCCGTCCGACAGCAGGACCGCCCCGGCGATCCGCCCGCGCGGAAGCTCGGCCAGCGCGTCGGAGAGCACGCCCATCACCAGCGAGCCGCGGTTGTCGGGGGCGTCGTCCACGGTGACACGGCGCAGGTCGGTGTTGTCGCGCGCCTCGATCCGGGCGGCGAGCGTCTCGGCGGCTTCGGCGGTGCTCGCGCTGCGATCGGCGAGTCGCTGGCTGGCGCTGCGGTCCTCAACCAGCAGGACGATATCGCTGAGCGGATCGCGTTCTTCCTGCCGGAAGGAGGGACCCGAGAGCGCGGCGATCAGCACCAGCGCCGCCAGCGCCCGCAGCGCCCAGCCCGCCAGACCGCGGCGCATCGCCAGCACCAGCCCCGCCGCCGTCACGAGGGAGAGCGCGGCGACGAGCCAGAGTGGCACGAGCGGGTCGAAGATCACCGTGCCGGTCATTGCCCCAGCCTTTCGAGCAGCGCGGGGACGTGCACCTGGTCGGATTTGTAATTGCCCGTGAGTACGTGCATCACGAGGTTGACGCCGAAGCGATAGGCCATTTCGCGCTGCCGCTCGCCGGTATAGCCGCGGCCCACCGGAAACAGCGGATCGCCCTGCTCGCTGACCGCCCAGGCGGAGGCCCAGTCATTGCCGCCGATCACCACCGGCGTCACCCCGTCGTTGAGATCCCGGAAAGGCATCCCCTCGGCGCGCTCGGCATCGGGCGGGGCGGCCTCGACCCAGACATCGCGGCCCCTGTGCCGTCCGGGAAAATCGCTCAGCAGGTAGAAGGTGCGGGTGAGGACATGGTCCTCGGGCACCGGCTCGAGCGGCGGGATGTCGAGGGGCGCGGCCAGCCGTTGCAGCCGCGCGCCATTGGGCGACGACGCGCCGTAACCCGCGATATCGGCATCGCGCGTGTCGAAGAGGATGAGCCCGCCGGTTCGCAGGTAGTCGTTGAGGCGTGCGTAGGCGTCGGAGGACGGCAGCGGCTGATCTGGCGTGACCGGCCAGTAGAGAAGGGGGTAGAAGGCAAGCTCGTCGCGCTCGAGATCGACGCCGATGGGGGCGGCGGGCTCGACAGAGGTGCGAAAGGTGAGCACCCGGCCAAGCCCCCGCAATCCGGCGCGCGCAGCGTCGTCCGCCTTTGCATCGCCTGTGAGGACATGGGCGAGTACCGTCTCGGAGGTAGCCGCGATCGCGTCCCCGTCGCCGCCGGCCTGCGCCTGTGCAGCGCCGGGCATCCCGCCGGTAAGGATCAGCGCCGCCAGCACCGCCGCCACCGCCCCGCCGCGCAGGAGCCGCCCCGACAGCGCCAGTGCCGCCAGGATATCGGCCACCATCAGCGCCAGCGCCGCCGAAAGGAGCCAGCCGCCCAGTGGCGCTTCGGGGGCAAGTGCCAGTCCTTCCACTGGCACGCGCGCGGGCCAGTCCGCCGCCGCGATCCCCGTTTCCGGCCCGATCACGTTGCGGGCGACGCGCCGCTCGGGACCGTCGTAGATGCCGGGTACGAGATCGGGGCCGAGCTCCGCGTCGAGCAGCCGTTCGCCCGCCACGCCGGGCCGCGTGCCTGCATCCTGCAAGCGCCCGTACCCGTCGAGCACCTGCACCGGCTGCCATGTCGTTCCGGCAAGCTCTGCCGCTTCGGGGGCGGCCTGAGCCGAGGACACCGCCAGCCGGTCGAGCATCTGCACGAACAGACCCGAGAGCGGAAGCGACGACCATTCGGCATTGGCCGTGACGTGGAACAGCACCACCTGGCCCGCGCCGATGCGCTTGCGCGTGACCAGCGGGGTGCCGTCGCCCAGCTGCGCGATCACGCGGTCGGCGAGCGTGGGGTCGGGCTGTGCCAGCACCTGTGCGGTCACGTTGACGTCATGAGGGATGTCGAGGCCGCGAAACGGGCTTTCATCGGGGAAGGGGGCGAGGGTCTTGGGTGCGCCCCAGCTCATCGCGCCGCCCACCGTGCGCCCGCCGGCGCGCAGGCGCACCGGCATGAGCGGTGCCTCCTCGCCGCGCGACACGTCGCTCGCGGCCAGCCGCGGGCCGGCAAAGCGCACCAGTACGCCGCCCGCCTCGACCCACGCGCCCAGCGCCTCCTGTTCCGCGGCCGACAGCGTCGCCACGTCGGTCAGCACCACCGCGTCGGGGTTGGCGGGCATGAGATCGAGCAGTGCGCCCTCGAGGATGTCGGCATTGGGGGCAAGCGCCTTGCGCAGGTAGTAGAGCGGCGACAGAAGCTCCAGCCCCTCGCGATCCTCGCGGCCCGCGACCAGCGCCACCTCGCGCTGCCGCAGCCCGTCATCGGCGAGGCTCACCGCGCCCGCATGGCGCGCGCCCTCGATCTCGAACCGGTCGATCCGCGCGCGCAGCTCGGGTGGCAGCGAGAGGCGGCCCGTGGCCTCGGCGGTGCCGGTCTCGAAGGTGAGCGGCAGGCGGGCCAGCACGCGATCGGCTCCGGCGGGATCGCGGCCATGTGCGGCGATCTCTATGTCTCGTGTGCCCTCGGATCGCGCGCGCAGGGCGCGCAGGGCGACCATCCCGTCCTCGAGGCCGGGCGGGGCCAGCGCCAGAAGGGGGCGTGCGCTCTCGTGGACGACGACGGGACCGCGCGCCTCGAGCGCCGTGAGCAGGTCCTCTCGCCCGTCGCGCGCCAGCCCGTCGGAGAACCAGCGGGTCTCGAGCGCGCCTTCGGGCAGGCGTGCCGTAGCCTCGGCGTAAGTCTTGGTCCGCGTGCCCCAAGGGGCGGGCTCGAGCCCCGGCAGGCGGCTGCGCAGGTCGGCGGCAGCGCGGAATACTGGCTCTTCGGGTGCGCTCAGCCGCATCAGGGCGGCGGTGCGCCCGTCGCGCGCGGCTTGCGAAAGCTGCGCTTCGATGGCTGCGCGGGTCGCGGACCAGTCGCGCGCGGCGGCCCAGCTGTCCTCGACCACGATCAGCAGCGGCGCGGTGCCTGCCGCGGTCTCGGCACCACGCGGATTGAGGACCGGACCGGCCAGCCCGACGATGGCCGCCGCCACCGCCAGCATCCGCAGCAGGAGCAGCCACCACGGCGTGCGGTCGCTCACGCTGTCCTCGTCGCGCAGACCCAGAAGCAGGGCAACGCCGGGAAAGCGCCGCCGCACCGGCGCGGGCGGCACCGCGCGCAGGAGAATCCACAGCACGGGCAGCGCCACCAGCGCCCAGAGGAGCCACGGCGCGGTGAATCCGATGGCGGCGGGGTTCATGCGCGCCCTCCCCGTCCCTCGGCAATGGCGCGATGCAGCCACAGGAGCGCGGCCTGCGCCGGGCCGTCGGTGTGGTGGCAGGCGTATTGCCAGCCGGTCGCAGACGCAAGCTTTGCAAGCTCGTCCTTGCGCGCGGCGAGCCGCGCGAGGTAGCGGTCGCGCAGGTCGGCGGCCTTGAGCGTCTCGTGGGTCAGCGTGCCCGCGACACTCTCGAAAATCGTGCGCCCGCGATAGGGGAACGCCTCTTCCGCGGGGTCGAGCACGTGGCAAAGCACGCCGCGCACGCCCCGGTCCGCCGCCGCCGTCAGCGCGGTGCGCACCGGCCCCGGATCACCCAGGAAATCCGAGACCAG
>Ga0209943_1000954_pt1 | contig 18730 bp, 11 predicted proteins | sample SalPonR1_B_D2_MG_FD_185698 | JGI IMG/M metagenome (GOLD analysis project Ga0209943, IMG submission 185698) | Salt pond soil microbial communities from South San Francisco under conditions of wetland restoration - Salt Pond MetaG R1_B_D2_MG... ... | reverse complement strand
ATTGGTGCCGCCGTGCGCATAGTACCGACCGAAACGATTCTCGAGCACGTCCTTGAGTTTGAAACTTTCCTGTGTGATGTAACCGTGGTAATCGTCGGGGTTGCAGATGACGAGGTCGGCCACCGCGCACACGCCGGCCGCGGTCGTCACCTGGATGGCCGACCACAGGCGGCCCGCGATGACCTGCGGGTAGACCTTGTTGACGTAATTCTCCTCGCGCAACTCGCCGTCCTGCAGGCCCACCACCGAAACATAGATCACGACCACGTCCTGCAGGGTGCGCGGCACGGCCTTCTCAAGGATATTCTTCAGCGTGTCGCGGTCCTGGTTCAGCTTGAGGCCGTTCATCAGCAGGCGCATCTGGCCGCAATGGCCCGGGTAGCGCATGGTCTTGTAGTTCATCTCCTGGACGTTGCCGCTCCAGGTATCGGCAAGCGACCCCAGGCCGCCCGAGGTATTGAAAGCCTCGTAGAGGGTGCCGTCGATCTCGATCTCCTCAAGGCCTTCCAGCGGCAGCACGTTGATGTTGTCGCCGTCCTGGACGCTCTGGCACATGTTGCCGTACTCGTTGATAAGCCCGTCGGTGGACCAGGTGAGGGAGTACTTCAGCACGTTGTTGGGATGCTGGGGCAGGGCGCCGACCCGCAGCTTGACCGTCTGGACCTCGTCGAAATGCCGGGCGAGCTCGGCGGCCGCGATGCTGACGAAGCCGGGCGCGAGGCCGCTCTGGGGTGAAAAAGCGGTCTCTGCCCCGGCCGCGATATCACGGACCTGCGCCGTGACGGCGACATCCTCGGTGAGATCGAAATAATGCATGCCGAGGCGGCGGCAGGTCTCGGCCACCGGCACGTTGCAGAAATAAGGCAGGCCGGAGATGACGGCGTCGGCCGGATGCGCCTCGAGGTGCGCGGCGAGCGCGTCCTGGTCGGTGGCGTCGAGGGCATGGGGCTTGACGCTGTCCAGTCCGTGCGCGCGGGCCACCGATGCGGCGGCGGCCCCATCGATGTCCGCCAGGTCTACGAGGTAATCGCCGGATTCGCCGAGCAGGCCGGAGATCAGGGCCCCGATCTTGCCGGCTCCCAGGATGAGGACTCGATGCATGCGTGTGCTCCAAAGGTTTCGGGACGGCCCCGGGCCGGCTCCGTTGCAGATGTCGGGCCGGGGCCCCGAAGGTCCCGCGCGGCCAAACCGCAATTATCGCGGCTCGGGCGACGCGGCGCCAGCCGCCGGGTGAACGCGGCTCTGGCGGGCCGGGCTTTTGCAGTGCGGCATTGCGGGTTAGGATGTCGCCCATGAGCACGGCGCCCGCACACATGGACTGGCACCCGGCCAGCTGGCAAAGCAAGGTCGCGGGGCAGCAGCCGGTCTACCCGGACGCGGAGGCGGTGGCCTCCGTGGTGGCCCGGCTGAGCGCGCTGCCGCCGCTGGTGGTGTCCTGGGAAGTCGAGGCCATGCGCGAGCAGATCGCGCGCGCGCAGCGCGGCGAGGCTTTCCTGCTGCAGGGCGGCGACTGCGCCGAGAATTTCGGCGACTGCAACTCCGACCAGATCGCCCGCAAGCTGAAAATCCTCCTGCAGGTCAGCGTGGTGCTGCTGCACAGTCTCAAGAAGCCGGTCATCCGCGTCGGCCGCATGGCCGGCCAGTACGCCAAGCCGCGCTCCGCCGACACCGAGACCCGCGACGGCGAGGTCCTGCCCAGCTACCGCGGCGATCTCGTGAACCGCAACGGCTTCACGCCGGGCGATCGCACGCCCGACCCGGAGCTGATGCTGGAGGGCTACCATCGCGCCGCGCTGACGCTCAATTTCGCGCGCGCCCTGGCGGAGGGCGGTTTTGCCGACCTGCACCACCCGGAGTACTGGAACATCGGCTTCGCCCGGTCCACGCCCTTCGAGCAGGCCTACAAGCGCATCGTCAAGAGCATCACCGACTCGATGGACTTTTTCGAGTTCATCTCCGGTCAACCGGTCCACCGCACGCGCCGCATCGATTTCTACACCTCTCACGAGGGCCTGCACCTTCTGTACGAGCAGGCGCAGACGCGCTTCATCGAGCGGCAGGGCCGCTGGTACAACCTGTCGACCCATTATCCCTGGATCGGCATGCGGACGGCACAGGTCGACGACGCCCACGTGGAGTATTTCCGGGGCATCGCGAACCCGATCGCGGTCAAGGTCGGCTCCGGGATGAGCATCGAGTGGCTCATGGCGCTGATCGAGCGGCTCAACCCGGACAACGAGCCCGGCCGCCTGACGCTGATCCACCGTTTCGGGGCCGACAAGCTCGCGGCGCACCTGCCGCCGATGATCGAGGCGGTCCAGTCGAGCGGCGCCACCGTGCTATGGGTCTGCGACCCGATGCACGGCAATACCGAGACCACCGCCAGCGGCATCAAGACGCGCAGCTTCGATCGCATCCTGTCCGAGGTGGAGCAGTCCTTCCGGATCCACGAGGAGATGGGCAGCTACCTGGGCGGCGTCCACTTCGAGCTGACCGGCGACGACGTCACCGAGTGCATCGGCGGCGCGCGCGGTCTTACCGAGACCGACCTCGAGCGCGCCTACCGCTCGCAGGTCGATCCCCGGCTGAACTACGAGCAGGCGCTCGAACTGGCGATGCGGATCGCGGAGCTGCGCGGCCGCTGAGCAACTCGGCCGGGATTTCCACCTCGCGCCATTCGCCCGGCGCCAGTCGCTGCGGCCGATCCAGGGCGAAGGGGCCGACCGCGACGCGCACCAGCCGCAGCGTCGGATGGCCCACCGCGGCAGTCATGCGTCGTACCTGGCGGTTGCGCCCCTCGCGCAGCGCGATCTCGATCCAGCTGTCGGGGATCGTTTTGCGCGCGCGGATCGGCGGATCCCGCGGCCAGAGGGGCGGCGGCTCGATCCGGCGCGCCCGGGCCGGACGCGTGGTCCCGTCGCGCAGCGCCAGGCCGTCGCGCAACTGCTGCAGGGCCTGGTCATCCGGCACGCCCTCAAGCTGCGCCCAGTAGGTTTTCCAGGTGGCGCTGCGCGGATCGCTGAGGCGCGCCTGCAAGGGGCCGTGGTCGGTCAGCAGGAGCAGGCCCTCGCTGTCGTGGTCCAGGCGGCCTGCGGGATAGACTCCCGGCACCGGGATGAAGTCGGCGAGAGTCTTCTTTCCTCCGCTCGGACTGAACTGGCAGACCACGCCGAAGGGCTTGTTGAACAATAGCAGGCGCGGCTTTCCGGCCGGTTTATCTGGCATGATTGCGGCCCTGACCGGTTTCCCAGGAGTGTTTCATCGATGCCGCATCATAGGCCCCGCGACGCCGCCGCACGCAAGTGCCATCATCGGGAAGGGCGCCTGGCCGGCGCTCTGCTCGGCCTCGTTGTCGCCGTTTTTTCCCTGGATGTCGCGGCCGAGAACGCCACCGACCGGATCGTCGAAGCCACGCTGGAGCGTCATATCGCCGCCCTGTCGGCGGACGAGTTCGCCGGGCGTTTCCCCGGCAGTCCGGCCGAGAAACTGACCCTGGATTACCTGCGGGCGGGTTTCGCCAAGGCCGGCGCGCAGCCGGGCAACGGCGAGAGCTACCTGCAGGAAGTGCCCCTGCTCAACTGGACGCTGGATCCGGAGCCTTCTTTCGTGGTCACTGGCCCGGGTTTCAGCAGGGCGCTGGATTACCGCGTCGAGATGGTGGCCGCGACCCGGCGCTCCGCGGCCCGCATCAGCATCGAGGACAGCCCGCTGGTGTTCGCCGGCTACGGCATCGTCGCGCCCGAGTACGGCTGGAACGACTATGCCGGCATGGATGTACGCGGCAAGACCGTCGTGGTGCTGGTCAACGATCCGGGTTTCGCGACCGGCGAGCCCGGATTGTTCACCGGACGCGCCATGACCTATTACGGCCGCTGGACCTACAAGTTCGAGGAAGCCGCCCGCCAGGGCGCTGCCGCGGTGCTGGTCGTGCACGAAACCGAGCCGGCAAGTTACGGCTGGGCGGTGGTCGCCCAGGGCGCCGGCGAATCGCTGGGCCTGCCCGGCCAGGATGCGGCCACGGTCCCGGAGGCGGAGGGCTGGCTGAGCGCGGCCACGGCGGAAAGCCTGTTCGCCGCGGCGGGGGAGGACTTCCATGCCCTGAAGAACGCGGCGTCGCGGGCGGGCTTCCGCGCCCGCCCGCTGGGTGCGCTGACCGCGGACATCGAGATTCACAGCCGGATGCGCGAGTTCTCGTCCAGCAACGTGGTCGCGATCTTGCCCGGGAGCAAGCGGCCGGACGAGTACGTGCTGTTCACGGCGCACTGGGACCACCTGGGCGTAGAGGGCGAGGAGATCTTCAACGGCGCGGTGGACAACGCGTCCGGGACCGCGGGCCTGCTGGTGCTGGCCGAAGCCTATGCGCAACTCGATCCGCCGCCGGAGAGAACACTGGTGTTCCTCGCGGTCACTGCCGAGGAGCAGGGCCTGCTGGGCTCCGCCCATTACGGCGCCCACCCGGTATTCCCGCTGGCCCGGACCGCGGCGGTGATCAACATCGACGGGCTCAACTACATCGGGCCGACGCGCGACATCTCGGTAATCGGCTACGGCGCCTCGGAGCTGGACGATCTTGTCGACCGGGTGGCCGCCGCTCACCGGCGGCGGGTTCTACCGGACCCGCGTCCCGAGGCGGGTTCCTATTACCGGTCCGATCACTTCAACCTGGCGAAGCGCGGCGTGCCGGCGCTTTATCCGAAGATGGGGCACGACCTGGTCGACGGCGGCATGGAAAAAGGCAGGGCGCTGGCGCAGCGTTTCGTCGAAGAGCGTTATCACAAGCCCGCGGACGAGTATCACTCCGGCCAGGACTGGCGGGGCGCGGTGGCCGACCTGCGCCTTTATTTCGATATCGGGCTGGCGATCGCGAACACCGGCGCCTGGCCCAACTGGGTCGAGGGCAACGAGTTTCGCGCCATCCGCGACGCCCAGCGCCCGGCCGAGGGCCCGGCCCAGGACCCGTACGAAGAGGTGCCAAAATGAGAAAACTGCTTTTGAGCGCACTGCTGCTGGCGGCCGCCCTGCCGGCTGGCGCGGCGGTGAGATTCGCGGACTGGTCCGCCGATAACATCGGCGAGCTGCTGGCGGGGACCGCGTCGGCGGACAGTTTCGTGATGGTGGTCATCACCCAGCCGGACTGGTGTCCCAACTGCATCCGGCTGGACAACCGCCTGTTGCGCAACCCGGAGGCCACCGCGATCGCGGAGCTGACCGCGGACTGGACCGTGCTCGAGGTGCTGGGCTATGACGAGCCCGACGCGACATTCCTGGCGGACCAGGGGCTGGGATTCCTGGGCACGCCCACGACCTTGCTGCTCAAGCCGGCCGAGGGGGATGCCCGGCTCGGCGACGCCCGCCAGGTCGCCGCCATCGTCGGCTTGCCGGACGATTATCTTGAGCAGTTGAGCCGGGCGTCCGCGGGCTATGACGCCATTGCCGAGGCGCAGGCGCGTTTTCGGGAAAGTAACGACGCGGAGTCGATGCGCGCGCTGGCGGACGCCTACCTGATGGCCGGGGACGCGGACGCCGCGCGTCGCGTGTTCCAGTCCCTGCTGCTGCGCGAGACGCTCGCCCCGGAAGAGCGCCGGGAAATCGCGTTGCAGGCCATCACTGGCCCGACGCAACGCATCGAGAACGACTACGAGCGGGCGTTGCGGGAACTCGACGCATGGGCGAGCGCCTTCCCGGAAGGCGCCGAAACGGTCGCCTTCAAGTACGCCCGGGCGTGGTCGCTGCTTTCGCTCGGCCGCGCCGACGCCGGCCGGGCCTTCGCGGCGGAGAATTTCCTGGGCAGCGACGACCCGGACATGGTCGCGAGTTATTTGTATCTCGCATTCCGGGACCCGACCGGCGTACTGCTGGACGATGCGGAAGGGCGCGCGCGCACGGCCATCGAACGTTTTCCGGAGCAGGCGGCGCGTTTCCAGTCCGCGCACGGTCGCCTGCTGCGCCGCCAGGGGCGCCTGGCCGAGGCCGAGCATGCCTTTAGCCGCGCGCTGGCCCTGGCGGCCGAGGATGATCCGAGCCGCGACACGTATGCCGGCCAGCTCGCCTTTGTGCAACGGGAACGCGCCGGCCGCGCGGACTGACAGAACCCGTGCCCGGACGCCGGTATTTTTGCAATGAAGGCGGCCGGGCACTAATATGACGCAGTGCACTAAATTTCGGGTGCCGGCGGTTCGGCACCGGCCCGTCGCGGCGTCTGCAGCCCGCGCCGGCGCTGCGCTTCCCGGCACGGACGGTAAAGGTGAGCCCAATGACGAGCAGCCCAACGGACGCTGAATACCAGATCCTCGGCCCGATCCGCGAAGGATACGAGGCCATTCTTTCGCCCGACGCGATGAGTTTCGTCGCCGACCTGGCCCGGGAGTTCGGGCCGCGCGTGGACGCCCTGTTGCAGAAACGCCGGGACCGCCAGGCGGAGATCGACGGCGGCAAGATGCCGGATTTCCTGCCGGAAACCGCCGATGTGCGCGCCGGCGACTGGCGCGTCGGCGAGATTCCTGCGGATTTGCGCGACCGGCGCGTCGAGATCACCGGACCGGTGGAGCGCAAGATGATCATCAACGCCCTCAACTCGGGCGCAAAGGTCTTCATGGCCGACTTCGAAGACTCGATGACGCCGGCCTGGGACAACCTGGTCCTGGGCCAGATCGCGCTGCGGGATGCCGTGTCGCGCACCATCAGTTTCACCTCGCCGGAGGGCAAGCAATACCAGCTGAAGGAGGAGGTCGCGACGCTGTTCGTGCGGCCGCGGGGCTGGCACCTGTTCGAGAAGCACGTGCAGGTGGGCGACCGGCCGGTACCCGGCGGACTGTTCGATTTCGGCCTGTATCTTTTCCACAACGCGAAGGCCAGCGGCGAGATCGGCAGCGGCCCCTATTTCTACCTGCCGAAGCTGGAGAGCCACACGGAGGCGCGGCTGTGGGCCGAAGTGTTCCGCCATGCCGAGGATGCGCTGGGCCTGGCACGCGGCACCATCAAGTGCACGGTGCTGATCGAGACCATTCTTGCCGCCTTCGAGATCGACGAGATCCTGTACGAGCTGCGCGAGCACATCGTCGGGCTCAACTGCGGCCGCTGGGACTACATTTTCAGCTTTATCAAGGTTTTCCAGGCCTATCCGGAGTTCACCCTGCCGGATCGCCAGCAGGTCACGATGACGACGCATTTCCTGCGCTCCTATTCGCAGCTGGTGATCCGCACCTGCCACCGGCGCGGTGCGCTCGCGATCGGCGGCATGGCGGCCCAGATCCCGATCAAGGGCGACCCGGAAGCCAACGAGGCCGCGTTGGCCAAGGTGCGCGCGGACAAGGAACGCGAGGCGGGCGACGGCCATGACGGCACCTGGGTGGCGCACCCGGGTCTCGTGCAGGTGGCGATGGAGATTTTCGACAAGCACATGCCGGGCCCGAACCAGCTCGACCGCCTGCGTGAAGACGTGGAAGTGGATGCGGACGACCTGCTGAAGATTCCCGCGGGCGAGATCACCGAGGCCGGGCTGAGGAGCAACATCTCGGTCGGTATCCAGTACATGGCCGCCTGGCTGGGCGGGAACGGCTGCGTGCCGTTGTACAACCTCATGGAGGATGCGGCCACCGCGGAGATCGCGCGGGCACAAATCTGGCAATGGATTCGCCACCCGCAAGGCGTGCTCGAGGACGGCAGGTCCGTCACCTTCGACTTGTACGAACAGCTGCGCGACGAAGAAATGGCCAGGATCAAGGACGAGGTAGGTGAGGAGGCGTTTGCTTCCGGCAACTACCACGAGGCGGCCACGCTGCTCGACCGGATCACCGGCGAGCCGCGTTGCATGGACTTCCTGACGCTGGTGGCCTACGAGGCCATCGACTGAGGGGCACGGGAAACACACACAGAGGAACGACTGATGACACGCCTGTCGGCTGACGAACTGCAGAAGGACTGGAACGAGAATCCCCGCTGGAAGGGCGTGACGCGCCCCTATTCGCCCGAGGACGTGACCCGTCTTCGCGGCACGGTGGACATCGAGTACTCGCTGGCGCGCCAGGGCGCGGAGAAGCTCTGGAAGTATCTCCACGAGAAGCCCTTCGTCAACGCGCTCGGCGCCCTCACGGGCAACCAGGCGATGCAGCAGGTCAAGGCCGGCCTGAATGCGATCTACCTGTCCGGCTGGCAGGTGGCGGGTGATGCCAACCTGGCCGGCGAGATGTATCCGGACCAGTCGCTCTATCCGGCGAATTCGGTGCCCGCCGTCGTGCGCCGGATCAACCGCACGCTGCTGCGCGCGGACCAGATCCACCATGCCGAGGGCGACGACGAGATCGACTGGATGCAGCCGATCGTGGCCGATGCGGAAGCCGGTTTCGGGGGCGTGCTCAATGCCTTCGAGCTGATGAAGGATATGATCGACGCGGGAGCGGCCGGCGTGCACTTCGAGGACCAGCTGTCCTCGGCGAAGAAATGCGGCCACATGGGCGGCAAGGTGCTCGTGCCGACCTCGGAGGCCGTGGGCAAGCTCGCGGCGGCGCGCCTGGCGGCGGACGTCTGCAACGTGCCCACTTTCGTGGTGGCGCGCACCGACGCGGACGCCGCCAACCTGCTGACCTCGGACATCGACGAGTACGACGCGCCTTTCATCACCGGCGAACGCACTTCGGAAGGATTCTTCCGCGTGAATGCCGGACTTGACCAGGCGATCGCGCGCGGCCTGGCCTACGCGCCGCTCGCCGACCTTGTGTGGTGCGAGACTTCCGTGCCCGACCTCGAGATGGCGAAGAAATTCGCCGAGGCGATGCACAAGGAGTACCCGGACCAGATGCTGGCCTATAACTGCTCGCCTTCCTTCAACTGGAAGCGGCACCTGGACGACGCGACCATCGCAAAGTTCCAGAAGGAACTCGCGGCGATGGGCTACAAGTTCCAGTTCATCACGCTGGCCGGTTTCCACGCCCTGAACTACAGCATGTTCACGCTGGCCAAGGGTTACCGCGAAACGCAGATGAAGGCCTACGTGGAGCTGCAGGAGAAAGAGTTCGCGAGCGAGAAGGATGGCTACACTGCCACCAAGCACCAGCGGGAAGTGGGCGCCGGCTACTTCGACGCGGTGACGCAGGTGGTCACCGCCGGAAAGTCGTCGATCACCGCCTTGAGCGGCTCCACCGAAGAAGAGCAGTTCAAGGAAGGCTGAGGCAGCGCGTTTTTGCCCGACCAGGCCCCGGCAGCATTCCTGCCGGGGCCTTTTTCATGCGCGCGTTGCAGCAATCCCTAAAGTCTCCTATACCCAGATAGAGGTTTCGCGACCGCGTGATTTCCGTTGTGGGGCCTTGAACTGCACGTTGGCGCGGAGGACACGGGATTTTGCTGGAATATTTGCGGGCACTGCTGGATTCGTGGTGGGTGCTCGGCACCTGGGGCTTGGTCGTGTTGCTTTGCCTCGGGCTGCTCACTCGGGACATCCGGCGGCGCAATCCCGAGATCATGACTCTGATGCGCATGGTCTGGTACCTCACGGTGTTTTATTCCGGGCCGATCGGGCTGGGCGTGTACTGGTTCTCAGGCCGCAAGCAGATTCGCACCGACTCGATCTGGCGGCGGGGCTGGCGCTCGGTGAGCCACTGCTACTCGGGCTGCGGCGCCGGCGAGATCATCGGGGTGGTGGTCACCATCGGCCTGCTCGGCTGGGCGGTGAAGCAGGCCGCCATCGCAACCTTCCTGCTCGCCTACCTGTTCGGCTACGCGCTGACCGCAGGCCCATTGATCCAGGAGGGCATGGCTGTGCCCCGGGCGCTGTGGGACGCGTTCACCTCCGAGTCCGTGTCGATCCTCGTGATGGAGGTGGTCGCCATCGGCGTGGACCTTTGGCTGTCCGGAGACGCGGGGATGGGGCAACCGCTCTTCTGGACCGCGATGGCGGTCTCGCTGACCTGCGGTTTGCTGGCGGCCTGGCCGGCCAACGTGGCGTTGATACGTCTCGGCGTCAAATCCGGGATGCACGACCCGCGCGATATGGCCCGCCAGGCACATTGAACAGAAGAAGGAGGGGACAATGACTGACCTGAGCCGCGCACGCGACCGAATGGTGGACCTTCACCTGGCCCGCCGCGGCATCCGCGGTCGGCGGGTCCTCGACGCCATGCGCAGCGTGCCCCGCGAAGTTTTTGTGGACCCGGGGTTCGAAGAATTCGCCTACGAGGACGCGCCGCTGCAGATCGGCGAAAAACAGACCATCTCGCAACCCTATATCGTGGCCTTCATGATCGAGGCTGCGGAGTTGCAGCCGGGCGACAGGGTTCTCGAAGTAGGCGCGGGCTCCGGATATGCCGCAGCAGTCATGAGCCGGATCGCGGCGCGCGTGTTTACCGTGGAGCGCTTTGCCTCGCTCGGCAAACAGGCGGAAAGCCGTTTCCGGAGGCTCGGTTACGACAATATCGAGCTGCGCATTGATGACGGCACTCGCGGCTGGCCCGAAGCCGCGCCCTTCGATGCGATCCTGGTCGCGGCGGGCAGCCCCGAAGTCCCCCGGGCGCTCAAGGAACAGCTGGCCGTCGGCGGGCGCCTGGTGATCCCGGTCGGCGAAATGGAGACCGTGCAGTCCTTGCAGCGCCTGCGGCGCACCAGCGAGGAAGAATACGAGACAGAAGACCTGGCGTCGGTGCGATTCGTGCCGCTGGTCGGCGAGCAGGGCTGGAGCGAGAACGGCCAGCGGGCGGCCAGCAATCACTTGCCCGGCGCATCCCGGGGTCGCAGCGCGGCGCAGCTGGTCGCCGAGGCCGCGGAGCCGTTGCCGGATTTTGACGATCCGGCCTTCGGCCGGCTGTTCGATCGCTTTGCCGACCGCCGGGTGGTCTTGCTGGGCGAGGCCAGCCATGGCACCGCGGAGTTCTATCGCGCGCGCGCCGCCATCACCCGGCACCTGGTCGAGCATCATGGCTTCAAGATTATCGCCGTGGAAGCCGACTGGCCCGACGCGGCTGCCATTGACCGTTATGTCCGGCATCGGCCGGGTCGGCCGGATGCCGAGCCGGCCTTCCAGCGGTTTCCTACCTGGATGTGGCGGAACACGGAGGTCGAGGCCTTCCTCGGGTGGCTGCGGGCCTACAACGAGTCCATCCCCGCGCTCGACGACCGGGCCGGCTTTTACGGGCTGGATATCTACAACATGAGCGGCTCCATGGCGGCCGTACTGGATTACCTGGACGAGGTCGATCCCGAAGCGGCGGCGGTCGCCCGGGAGCGTTACGGGTGCCTGACGCCGTGGCAGAAAGACCCGGCCACCTATGGCCGGGCGGTGCTCGTTTCGGGCTACGAGAAGTGCGAGCAACAGGTCGTGGAACAATGCCGGGACCTGCTGGAACGCCGACTCGAATACATCGCCGAGGATGGCGAGAGCTTCCTGGACGCCGCCCAGAATGCGCGCCTGGTGGCCTCCGCCGAACGCTATTACAGGATCATGTACTACGGCGGGTCGGCCTCCTGGAACCTGCGCGACACGCACATGTTCGAGACGCTCAAGCATGTCCTCGAGGCGCGCGACCCGGGCGCCAAGGCCATCGTCTGGGCGCACAATTCGCATATCGGCGACGCGCGCTTCACCGACATGGGGGCGGCCCGTGACCAGCTCAATATCGGGCAGCTGTGCCGTGAACACTATTCGGACCAGGTTGCGCTGATCGGCTTCGGCACGCACACGGGGACGGTGGCCGCGGCCGACGACTGGGGCGAGGACATGCAGGTCAAGCGGGTGCGGCCCTCGGTGGCCGACAGCTACGAGCGCTTGTGCCACGACGCCGGTATCGACCGCTTCCTGCTTGACCTGCGCGAAGGACGCCACGAGGCCGCCCGGCATGCGCTGATGTCCTCCCGGCTGCAGCGTTTCATCGGCGTGATCTACCGGCCGGAAAGCGAACTCGTGAGCCATTACTCCGACACGTTGTTGCCGCGCCAGTACGACGCTTTCTGCTGGTTCGACCAGACCTCGGCCGTGACGCCCCTCGGCCCGGAACATGCACGGCCGGGGGCGCCGGAGACTTATCCCTTTGGGCTCTGAGTTGCTGCCAGGGTCGAGCCAACCCCGCGCGGGGAAGGTTGCATGCGTGGCGTTTGTGTTGTCGCTTTGCGGCGCCGCGGCCCCCGATGTCGCCGCGGCCGCGAGCAGCGCACCGGAAAGTGCTCTCGCCCAGACACCGTCGCACGCCCTGTCGCTGGCGGAAGCACTCGCGCTGGCCCACGAACAGAACCCGGAACTGCTCATTCGCCGGGCCCGGGCTGCCCGAGCCGCGGGAGAAAAACTTCGTTCCCGCCAGGGCGTGCTGCCGACCGTGAGCCTGGACGCGACTTACCTGAAGGCGGATGTGGGACTGCTGGACGGCGTCCCCGTGCTGACTCCGGGCTCAACGCCCGGGCTGGGCTTCGTGAGCGCGAACCCGGTGGAAGGCAACCTGCTTGGCGTGCAGCTATTGCAACCGCTTGTGAATTTTGAAGCATGGGCGGCAGGAAGGCAGGCGGGCCACCTGGAACAGGCCGCGCAACTGGGCGCCAGGCGTACCCGCGACGAGGTGACCGTTGCCACCATTGCCAGCTATTTCGGGGCGAGCACCGCCCAAAGGCGGGTTGCGGCGGAATCGCGCGGGTTGGCAACGGCAAGGCGTGCCTTGAGACAAGCTGAGGCGGCCCTGGAGGAAGGCCTGGTTTCTCGACTCGACCGCCTGCAGGCGCGTACCCGGGTGGCCGAGATGGAGGCACGCGTCGCGGCCGCCCGCAGTGGCGTGGTGCGGGCCCATTCCGTCCTGCGGCAAGTGCTGGGCCTGGATGGCGAAGGACTCATTCCGCTTGCGGATGCCATGCCGGAGCCGCCTTCTTCCTTGTCGCCCGGGAATAACCAGGTGCTGGAGCGCAGCGATCTCAGAGCGCGAAAGAAAGCTCTGGATGCCGCACAGGCAGGCGTGGAACGGGCGCGCGCCGGCTATCTGCCGGCCGTCAACCTGGTGTTGCGTTACCAGCGGCTGGAACTCAACCAGCCCGTCGGCCTCAACGAGACGGACTGGGTGCTGGGCGTCAACCTCGGCTGGACGATCTTCGCCGGTTACGGCCGCGCGGGCGCCCTGGATGCAGCGCAGGCCGCTGAGCGGGAAGCACGCATAGAGCTCGACGCGCTGCGCCGGCAAGCGCGTGCCGAAGAGCGCGACACGCGCGCGGAATGGCAGGCGCAACGACTGGGGTGGGAGCGGGCGCGCAGCAGTGTCCGGGACGCGCAGGAGGCCCTGCAGCTCACCGAGGCGCGTTATGCAGAAGGCCTCGACGACATGCGTACGCTGCTGGGCGCGCAGGCCGAGGTACTGGCGGCCGACAGCCGGGAGATCAACGCTCGCTACAATGCGCTGATGGCCGCGCAGCGTTACCGCCTCGCGGTGGCAGCGGAGACCGGCGCGGAGCATCTTCGATGAGACATCCTCTCTGCAAAGCGCCGCAAGGCTTCGCAACACTGCTGCTTTTAGCGCTGGGCTTGCCAGGCTGCGGCGACACGCGAGAAGCGGCGAATGACGCGCCCGAGAATCCGCGGCCGGTCCAGGTTGCGACCGCCGAAGCGGTGAGTCAGCCGCCATATGTCACGGCCGCTGGGATTATTCGCCCTTATCGGCGCGCCCGGATGGGAACCCGCCAGACTGGCACCGTGGAAGCGGTGCTGGTGCGGGCTGGCGAGCGCGTGACGGCGGGACAGGAGATTCTCCGCGTGGATTCACGCGACCTCGAAGCATCCCGCGCAGCCGCCCTGGCACAGCGCGATGCGGCGCAAGAGACGCGGGACCAGGCGATCAGGAACCGGGACCGGTTCCGGCGCCTCTACAAACAAGAACTGGTGGCTGAAGTTCGCCTGGAAGAGGCGCAACTGGAGGCGGAACGCGCTGAAAGCGCGCTAGGCCGGGCCGAGGCGGAACTCACCGCCACCGAAGTCAACATGGACTACGCGCGCCTGCGCGCGCCATTTTCCGGGGTGGTCAGCGAAATCCTGGCGGAGCAGGGCAGTTTCGTGGCGCCCGGAATGCCGCTGGTGGTGTTCGAAGACCGGGAGCGGCTCGAGGCCGAAGCAGGTATCGACCAGGCGAGCGCCGCGAGGCTTGCAGAGGGGGATCGCCTGGCGGTCGCGGTTCAGGGCATCGATCAGCCACTCGAGGGTCGACTGCAAGCGGTGTTGCCGGCGCTGGCGGGCGGCGGGACCGGTCTCCGCTTGCGCGTGCTCATTGACGATCCGCCTGCCGGGCTGGTGCCCGGCATGGTGGCCGAGCTGAGGGTGCCGACGACACGGGACGCGCCACGCCTGGTCAGGGTGCCCGCCGGGGCACTGTTACGACGCGGCCAGCTCAGCGGCGTGTTCGTGCTCGAAGCGGGTGATGAGGCGCCCTGGCGCGTGCGGCTGCGCTGGCTCGCGCTCGACCAGACGGATCGAGACGACGACTGGGTGTATGTGAAACGAGGGCTGGAAGCCGGCGAGCGAGTGGTGTTGGGAAGCGCCACCAGCGAGCTCGTCGACGGCCAGGCGGTCGAGTTGCAAGACTGATGAGAAAGCTCGGTTTCGCCGGTCGGCTCGCGGATCTGCTCATCGATTCGCCCCTGGTGCCGTTGTTCATCATTACCGTGCTGTTCCTGGGGGGCTACGGTCTGCTCGTCACCCCGCAGCAAGACCGACCGGACGTAGAGGTGCCCACGGCACAGATCCTGGTCCCGTTTCCCGGCGGCGGCGTGGAGCGCGTCGACGAGCTCGTGGCGCGCCCGGTGAGCGCGTGGGCGGGCCAGCTGGAGGACGTGGTCGAGGTCAGCACCGTGGCCGCGGCCGACGCGGCGCTGATCGAGGTCGAGTTTGCGACCGGGGTTGGTGACGCTGAAGCCTACGGGGAACTGAAGGAGCTGTTTGAGAGCAACCGCCACCGCCTGCCCGCCGGCGTCGGCGCCGAGACGATTCGGACCTTGGGGGACGACCTGCTGACCAGCCTCATGCTGACCTTTTCCAGTGCCGAGTTGAGCGGTTTCGAACTGCGCAGGCTGGCCGCCGAATTGGGGGCCCGGCTCTCTGCGCTCGAGGGCGTCCGGGACGTCGTGGCGTACGGCGGACAGTCGCGACAGCTGCGTGTGCTGCCGCGGCCGACCGACCTTGCTGCGCACCAGGTCGATATCGGCCAGCTGCTGGAAGCCATCGAAGCGGCGAGCCTTCAGTTGCCTGCGGACACGATGCGCTCAGAGCCGGTGCGGCAGCTTCGCGTGGGTAATCGGCCCGGGTCGGCCAAGGAAATAGCGGCCATTCAGGTCGGCGCGGGCCCGGCCGGGGTGGTCAGGGTGCGTGACGTCGCCGACGTGATCGACGGTCCGGCGCCATACCACTCGCAATCTCTTCACTGGGAAAGAGGCGGGAGCGGCGAAGTGCCTGCCGTCAGCCTCGCGTTGAGCAGCGTGCCGCATTACAACGTCAGCGACGTGACCATTCGTGCGCTGGCCTTCATCGATGCCGCAAAAGGCAGCCTGATTCCGGAGGAAGTCGAGGTGCGCGTGGCTTACGATGCCGGCCGCGCAGCGACCGAAACCGTCAGGCGCGTGCTGGAGAACTTTGCCACCGCCACGGCGATCGTGGTGGTGATCATCCTGATCGGCCTGGGATGGCGCGCGGCGCTCGGTGTCTTCGTGCTGATTCCGGCGAGCATGGCAATCGTGCCCTTCGCCTATTGGCTCACCGGTTTCACGCTCAATCCGATCTCCATTGCCGCGATGATTCTGGCCATAGGGCTGATCGCCGACGACAACATCATAATGATCGAGAATATCGGGAGGTATTTTCGTGATGAAGGCGAGCGAAGCCGCGAACTGACCATCCGGGCGGTGGACGAGGTGGGCAACCCGACGATTCTTGCAGCTTTCCTGATCGTCGTGACCTTGTTGCCCACTGCGTTCATCAGCGGCGAGATGGGCCAGTACACGCGGGCGATCCCGATAGGCGCTTCCTGGGCGCTGCTGTTCTCCCTCCTGGTCGCCCTCACGGCCACGCCCTATGTCGCATTCCGCCTGTTGCGTGCGCCGACGGAGGGCAAGCGTCACGCCGCCAAGGAGGGCGGTTCTCGGGAAGAGCATTCCCGTGGCGGAAACGCGGCATCCGGGGGTCTGGCCAAGGCTTACCGGTCCATTCTGCAGCCGCTCTTCGATCATGGCTGGTTGCGCTGGTTGTTCTACCTTGCACTCGTGCTGCTGCTGGTCGGCAGTGCGAGCATGATGCTGTTCCGCGCGGTGCAGGTCACCCTGGTTCCATTTCTCGACCGGGAAGCTTTCGTCATCGAAATGGAACTGCCGCCCGGCAGCGCGCTCGAAGACACTCTGCAAGCCAGCGCGGCCGTCGGGCGCGAACTGCGCTCATTTCCCGAAGTGGGCGCCTACACGACCTTCGTGGGCACGGATGGGCCCCTGCTGCTCCCTCGGCCCGGGCCGCCGGATATCGAGCTCTCGTCCTCGCATCGCGCGAGGATATACGTGCAGCTCCCGCCGGACGAGAAACGCGAACGGCTGAGTTACGAGATCGATCGCGAGCTGTTCGACCGGCTGGGGACGGTGCTGGAGCCCTTTGACGGCAAGGCATGGATACGCCGCATTCCGTCGGGCCCGTCAAGCGAAAATGCGATCCAGGCCGAGATCTTCGCGCCGCGGCCGGGCGCCAGGGAGGCGCTCGCGGATCGCCTCGAGCACCTGATCGAAGCGCATCCCGCGGCAGGGCATATCGAACGCTTTCCGTCTGCGGCCGGCCCCGAGACGTCGCTGCGGGTGGACCTGGACCGGGCCGCGGCGCGCGGCGTTTCGCCCGCCCGTGTTGCGGCTGCGGTGCAGATGGCAATGGCGGGCCGCACGGCCGTCACGCTGAACCTCCCGGATGAGCGCGAGCCGGTGCCGGTGGTCGTCCAGTTGCGCGAAAGCCAGCGTGAAAGCCTGGATGGGCTCGCGGGGCTTTACGTGCGGAGCGGGAGCGGGCATATGGTTCCGCTGGTGAACGTGATCGACCCGGTCGACGCGCAATGGCAGCCGAACCGTTACCGCAAAAACCAGCTGCCGGTAGTCTACGTGGCTGCCGATGTCAACCGGGATCGCAGCCAGCCAGTCTCGGTGCAGCGCGACATCGTGGCGGAACTGGAAAAACAAGAAGGCGAGTTGCCGCGCGTCAGCTGGTTCCGCCTGCCGCGCAGCGACAGTGACCCGGTTTTGTTCTGGGGCGGTGAATGGGCGATGACCCAGCAGGTTTATCGGGATCTGGGCATGGCGGGGCTCGTCGTCATCCTGGTCATCTACACTTTGCTCGCGGGATGGTTCAACTCCTATCTCGTGCCTTTGCTGATCATGGTTCCGATTCCGCTGGTGTTTGTCGGCGTCATTCCGGGGCACTGGCTCATGGGCCTCGATCTCGCGGGTTTCGGCGTGCTGGGCATTATTGCGCTGGCGGGGATCGTGGTGCGCAATGCCGTGCTGCTGGTGGATTTCACCCGACAACGCATCGACGAGGGCATGGAGGTGCGCGAGGCGCTGGTCGCGGCCGCGGCGCTTCGGACCCGGCCGATACTGCTCACTGCCGGCACGGTTATGTTCGGCAGCGGCGTGCTGGTGTTCGAACCGGCGCTGCGACCGCTGGGCCTGACGCTGGCGAGCGGGGTGCTGGTCGCGACCCTGCTCACGCTGGTACTGATACCGACACTGTACATGCACTTTTTCGGCGGACGCAGCAGCAAGCCCTAGGCTCCGTCGCAAGCCGCCAGCGGCATTTGAGTCATGCGGGGGGCGCGGGGATAATAAGCTTCGCCCGGTGCACACATCCTGCAGCCAGACTCTCCACGCGGAAAAATACCGAATGCACTATGAACAGATTCGCTTGCCCGATGACGGCGAGCCCGTCACCGCCAATACCGATTTCACGCTGAACGTGCCGGACCGGCCCATCATTCCCTTCATCGAAGGGGACGGCATCGGCATCGACGTGATGCCGGTGGCGCGCAAGGTCGTGGATGCCGCGGTCCGCCAGGCCTATGGCGAGGAGCGGTCGCTCGCATGGATGGAAGTCTATGCAGGCCAGAAAGCCACCGGCCTGTACGGCGGCAGCCAGTTTCTTCCGGAAGAGACGCTGGATGTGCTGGAGCGCTACCTGGTCTCCATCAAGGGCCCGCTGGCCACGCCGGTGGGGGGCGGCTTCCGCTCGCTGAACGTCTCCATCCGCCAGCGGCTCGACCTCTACGCCTGCGTCCGCCCGATCCGCTATTTCCCGGGCGTCCAGACGCCGATGAAGGAATCCGAGCTGGTCGCGATGACGGTGTTCCGCGAGAACACCGAGGATATTTACGCGGGCATCGAGTGGCCGGCCGGCTCGCCCGAAGCCCAGAAGCTGATGAAGTTCCTCCAGGACGAGCTCAAGGTCCACGCGGTCCGTTTTCCCTCGAGTTCGGGGCTCGGCATCAAGCCGGTCTCGAAGGAAGGCTCGCAGCGCCTCGTCCGCAAAGCCCTCAACTACGCCGTGGACGAGGACCGCAGCTCGGTGACGCTGGTCCACAAGGGCAACATCATGAAGTACACGGAGGGCGCGTTCCGTAACTGGGGCTACCAGCTCGCCCGCGACGAATTCGGCGCCGTGGAGCTGGGCGACGGCCCGTGGCTCGCGTTCGAGAATCCCCGCACGGGGCGCGAGATCGTGATCAAGGACGTCATCGCCGACAACTTCCTGCAGCAGATACTGCTCAGCCCG